>ERZ778022.3538-NODE-3538-length-14571-cov-5.197368_pt1 | contig 14571 bp, 7 predicted proteins | sample MGYA00375752_ERZ778022 | MGnify/ENA primary metagenome ERZ778022 (study PRJEB29350, sample SAMN05389826) | bioreactor metagenome | isolation source: Thiocyanate bioreactor | place: South Africa: University of Cape Town | collected 2014-04-04 ... | reverse complement strand
ACGCGGCGGGCTACCGACTGGTCATCATGTCCAACCAGGGCGGCGTGGCAGCGGGGCGCACGACGGCGGCGGTGGTGAAGGAGCGCATGGAGCGGTTTGTGGCGTCCACCGGGCTGCCCATCACCGTCCTGTTTGCCACGCACGACGACGGCTACCGCAAGCCCATGCCCGGCATGTGGTACCTGTACGCCACGCTGTGCACCGGCGGCGCGCCCGTCGACACCGCCGCCTCCATGTATGTGGGCGACGCCGCCGGCCGGCCCAAGGTTCGTGTTAACTGTCACGCGCGGCGGCGTACAGGTAGCGTGTGTGTGCCCCACCGCGCAATTCCCCTCCCTCACATGCGCGCAGACGGCCACCGTGGCCCGGGACCACTCGGCGGGCGACATGTGCTTTGCGGCAAATGCGGGCCTGCCGTTCCACACGGCAGAGGCGTTCTTTGGTGGGTCACGCGCGCCACGCGACACGGCGCCCTTCGCGCCGTGGGCGGCCAGCGGCGTGTTCTTGCCGGCGCGCGCCTTGCCACGGCGTGCCGTTGCAGGCGGCGGTGGTCCGCCGCTGCCGCCGCTGTACACGGCAGGTGAGCGGGAGGTGGTGGTACTGGTGGCGCCGCCGGCGTGCGGCAAGTCGACGCTGGCGGTGAGCCGCCTGCCGCGGCACACGCGCGTGAACCAGGACACGCTGGGCACGCGGCCGCGCTGCGTGGCTGCCGCGGAGGCGGCACTGGCCACTGGCGCGCCTGTCGTCATTGACGCCACCAACGGTGACCCCGACACGCGCGCGACGTGGGTGGCGGTGGCGCGCAAGGCCGGCGTGCCAGCGCGCGCAGTGGTGCTGAACGTGCCCAAGGAGGTGGCGGTACACCTCAATGCGCTGCGCGCCGGCAACCCGCTGGGCGGCGCAGACGGCGCCGCTGACCGCCGCGCCGTACCCGACATTGCGCTGTTTACCATGTTCAAGCGCTTCACGCCGCCCACCGCCGCGGAGGGCTTTGCGTCTGTGATCAACGTGCCGTTTGTGATTGCGCCTGACCTCCCCGCTGCCACGACGCCTGCTGACACGACGCCTGCTGACGCCGTTGCCGCCGCGCTGTACGATGCCCTCCTGCACGGCTTTTGTGCGTAGCACTTTCGTATCCCCCTGCCTGATGTGACGCGTGTGCCCCAATCCCTACACTATTGGTATTTGAACTAAGCTATCGATACTTGGCAAATATCTACAGCCGCGAGGCGCCCGCAGCGGCGCCAGCGGGTGTGCTACTGGAAGGCGCTGTGGCCGCAGCGGCGGCGGCGGCAGCTGCAGCGGTGGCACCTGCGGTTGGTGCCCGTGCCGTGGTAGAGGCAGACGTGGTGGCAGTAGCGGCAGCGGCGGTTGCTCCACTACGGCCGCCACCGCGACCGCCACCACGGCGGCCACCACGGCCACCTCGGCCACTACCACCAGCGACAGCGACTGCCGGCGGCGACGGCGCAACGGCGGGGATGGGTGGGCGGTCAACCACCGGCAGCGGCGTGTCGTCGGCAGCGGCGGCGGCTGCAAGGAAGGTATCCGCAACGGCACGCGCCGACGGGCGCGCCACCGGATCACGATCCCAGCAGGCGTCTAGGCAGGCAATGACGGCGGGCGGCACGCCGCGCGCCGCCAACAAGTCAGGTGGCGGGCGCGTGCCGCCCACCAGCTTGGTAACTACTACCTGCAGCGCCTCCATGGACGACAGGCCCGCCAGGTCACGAATGAACGGCAGCTCGCCGGCGCACACCTGCCACGCCGCCAGCGCAAACGCCGCCACGTCGCCTGCGTACGCCTCCGCCGCTGCCGCCTCAGGCGTCGCCACCGGCACGGCGGCACCCACCGCCTCGCGTGCACTCATAGCTGCCGCCGGTGTCGGTACTACCTCCGCTGCATCAGCAGGAGCTGCCCGGGGCGGCGCAGCAACGCGGTGCGCCGCCTTAAAGTCTGTCAGCTTGGCAACCGCGGCGCCGCCGGTGGGGCGCACCAGCAGGATGTTGCCCGTCTTGATGCCGCCGTGCACGATGCGCAGGGAGTGGCAGTGCGCCACCGCGTCTGCCACTTGTGCCAGCCAGATGAGGCGCGAGCGCATGGGCGCGGCACGCAGCGGCGCGCGGGGTCCCCGCCGCGCGCCCCGCAGGTCGCCCGCGCCGCGCCCCACCCCCACATCCACATCCGCATCGCCCGGGTTGGCGTCATCCCACCCCTCGCGCGCCGCGCCATGCACGTGGATAATGTGCCCGTGGCCCTCGCTCGCCGCTACCTGCAGGCCGTACTCACGCAGAAAAGTGGCCGCCAGCGCCGGCTCCGTCAGGCAGTCTACCGCCACCGCGCCGCCCAGGTAGTCTGCCGCTACCAGCTCGCTGACATCGCGCGCGCGGCGGCCTAGCACCATGCGACCACCCTCGCCGTCTCGTGCAAACACGATGGCCTCCACGTCAATGTCTGCCCGCCCTGGCAGCAGGCCCTCGATTGGCGGCATGGTGGTGGCGGCGGAGGTGGTGGAAGTGGCACCGCTCTCCACGGTTGTGGCAGCAGCACTCGGTCCTGGCGCGCCAGTTGCGGGTTCTGTTCCGGCAGCAGCAGCGAGCGCCGCTACAGGCACCGCCGCCGCTGCCGCAGCTGCTGCTGCCGCCGCCATTGAGGAATGGCAGCGGTGAGAGAGATTGTTGCAATTGCGTCAGCGTAAGGCGGCAGCAACAGCGACGGCAGCAGCAGCAGCAGTCCGCGTCAGGCCGGGACAGCAGAGAGATAGCAACAGCAACACAACCACCACCACCCAGTACCAACCGCCACAACACCACCCACCACCCACCAATCACCAAGCACCAATCACCAACCGCCAGCTGAGCCACAAGCAGGCAGGAGCAGCTGCAAGTAGGTGTAGGTGGCCCACTGGCCGCAGCACCACCTGACCCGACCACAAGCGACTATCGGTATGTGTTAAAATACAAAACGCAAATTACAGCACAATATAACAGTGTCAATAGCCTACTACACTGCAATAAAGCAAAATGGCGTCGTCTCCGACTCAATCCGCTGCGTCGCTGATTTTTGCAATCATGCCAAAATGATGCCCCCCAAATCCCATGGTGACGATGGTGGTAGGCGGCGGGCAGCGAGCAGCGGGACAATCGAGCAGCTGCTGCTGCCTCGGGGCCTGCGTCCACCCTGCAGCCTGTAGGTAGCGGCGGGATCTAACACTGCTATCGCTCATTGTCAGAATGGGGGACTTCAAGCAAAACACACACATCCAAGTGTCACGCAAGTGTCTCAGCGCCAGGCGTCAAGCAACGACAACCAGTCTAACGGTATCGTAACGTGTTCCTGTTGAGAAGGTAACTCGCCGCGTAGTTTCCCTTCCAGCCAATGCAAGTCGTGGGCGCGCTTGATGGCGAACTCAGGCCACGCGTCATGCAACCCGACAGCCCTCCACAGCTCAACGTTCATGTTGTGAGGGTAGCGCACCTCGCCCGCGCGCCCTGCCCAGTTGAAGTCCAGAAACTTCACCTCGCCCACGTCGCCCGCCGCATTCGTCCGGATGAGCACGTTCCCGTACCGCAGGTCGCCATGCACGTACTCCACCGTCTCCGCGCCGTCGCGGGACGTGAAGGCAGTCAGGTACGCGTGCTTCACCGCATCCTTGGCGGCAGGGGTTGCGGTCGCAGCGTTATACAGCTGCCAGCCGTCGTCCTCCGCCAGCAACTCCATGGCCACCGCCCGCAGCCTGCCCTGCAGCGGCGTGATGCTGTACAGGGCTGGCGCGTATCCTGCGGCGGCCACCATCCGATGCACCTCCTCGTTGTAGCGATCCCGCACCAGCTTGATGGCAAGGCGCGGTGCTGCAGGCACCAGTACGGGTGCTGGTGGTGGTACCGGTGCTGCTGGTGGTGGAACAGCGTCACCTCCCCCGCCCGCGCCACCCGCTGCCACTGCTGCCACTGCTGCCGCTGCCGCTGCTGCCGGGTCTGCCGCTGCCGCTGCTACCGCTGCCACTACTGCCGCGTCTGCCGCTGTCGCTGCTGCCGGGTCTGCCGCCGCTCCACCAGCCCCGCCACCGCCGCCGCCGCCGCCGCCGCCGCCGGCACCCGCTGCACGCACCACTGCCGCCTCAAATACCAACCGCGCGGTGCCAGGGTCGAGGTCCCGTGTGCACTTTACGAGCCGGCCGTCTACCAGCTCCAGCGGCTGGAGGATGGACGCCAGAGATGGCATGGGCACACGGTCAAAGCGGTAACCGTCACCCCTCACAAGTGCCGCATGCGCGTCCCGCAGCGCGGTCACACCAGCTACACACGCGTGCAGAACGCGTGCCAGCGCGTCGGCACCCGGCCCGTCGTGATTGCCGCGGAGTGGCGCCGCGGCCAGCGACTCGCTGATCATGGCCGCACCCACCAGCGCCGCGCCACGCACCTCAAGTACGGTGCCGGTGTGCACGCTGAGCAGGAAGCACGGCAGCGTCGGCAGCTTGGCATGCAACTCCGGCGCCATGGACAGGGCGCCGTTGGTCTCCACCCACACGCCATTGGTCCCCGCGAGGACATCCGTGCGCATCAGCAGCTTGTAGTAGGTCACCTCGTTCTGCACCACCGGGTCGCCGTCGTTGAGCGTGACCTCAAGGTTGAGGATTGGTAGGAAGTATGGCTCCGCCTTCACTGTGCCACCGGTATCAGCGCCTCCCTCGGTGGAACGAATCCCCAGCGGGCAGCAGAAGAGTGGATTGAGGATGGCGCAAATGGGGATGTTGAGATCGCGCACTGTTGCCGTCGCGTCCTCAGATACCTCGTCCACCTTCGCCACAAGCTTTGCCGCAGCTTCGACCGCAGCGCGCGACGGCTCCTCCTTCAGCGCATTCGCAAAAATGCGGAATGCCGGGTGCACCAAGCCAAGCGGCACGGGTGCCTCGCCGCCCGTCATCACGCGTGCCCGCATCCACTCGGGTGCACCAGCCCCGCCCAGCGACTTCCTAAACGCCAGGCGGTCGGCGGGGGAGTGCGCGTAGGTCAGCGGTGACTTGAGTGCCGTCGGCATCAACACCGCACCTGTACCCGCTTCCACGACAGTGCCGGGGGCGCCGCTTGGCAGCTGGACGCGAAGGTGCACATACGCACGACCGCCACGTGCGCGCGTCACCTTGCGACGCTCCAACCCGCCCACAATGTCAAACCCACGCAACTCCTGCTCCCCTCCCCCAGCGAGCTCCACAAACACGCGGCACTCAGCCATCGTCACGCCCGCAAAGAAGCGGCGGAAGTCGTCGTTATCACGGAGGCCATCCCTGATAGCCTTCTCGTCCATGCCCAACACATTGGTGCGCCACGGCTGGCTCTTGACGCTTCCCACCGCGCCTGTACCCGCTTCGACGCCGCCGACACCGCCGCCGCCGCCGCCGCCACCACCACCGCCGCCGCCGCCACCACCTGGCAGCTGCACGCGAAGGTGCACGCACACACGATCGCCAGGTATGGGCGTCACCTTGCGGCCCCCCACACCGCCCACGACGTGAAACCCACGCAACTCCTGCTCCCCTCCCCCGGTGAGCTCCACAAACACACGGCAGTCAATACTTTCCACGCCAGCAGGAAATGCGTCGCGAAAGTGGTCGTTAGCACGGAGGCCATCCAAGACGTCCCTTATGTTCATGTTCAGCACATTGGTCTCCCACGCCTCTGCTTCGTCGCTCCCCACCGTCACCAGCGCACACGCCTCCTCCTCCCCCGTGGCGGCGGCTGCTGCCGCTTTGGGCTTCCCCTTCCTGCCACCTCCCCCTTTGGCCCCGTCTCCCTCGCGCCCCCGCTTCGTGCCGCTCATTCTCGTGTCTCGCGGCTGCGTGTGCGTCGGCAACCTTCCGCCGCACAAGTGCGCGCCGCGCGCTGCGCGGCACCGCCATGGCAGTAGTGCACGACTTGAACCTGGCGTTGCCCCAAACCCCTCCCCGAGTCCCTCCCGAGTCTGCTGCTGCTGCTGCCATGGAGACTCGTCACTCGGAGAGCAGCGGTGGTGGAGAGGGAGAGAGGGAGAGAGAGAGAGAAGGAGAGAGTACTCGCCATTTTGCTAACATAAATAATAATCACAACCATGCACAACAACAGAGATACCACGCGGAGTAATCAATTTCATGTAGCATAACTGTATTAGTATGCCCACACAATGTGGTGAGACTGCATATCTGAAAATAATTGCTGGTGCTGCTGGCTAGCTTGGCCGGCGGTGAGACAGGCAGCCGTTGGCGCCTCTTTCACCTCTCACCCCATCCACGGCGTCCCGCCGGAGGTGACACGCGCGTGTGGCAGCGATGCGGTGCGCATGCGGTGCGCCAGTTGTAGTGGGTAGATGCATTGATGTGATAAAGGAGTTGTTTGGAGGGAGAAGGGTGTCAACGAGTTAGCAACCAACTCGACGCCCACACCAACGACGACATTCGGTGCCGCCGCAATGGAAGACGACAACTGCTGCCGCCATGGACGACGACGCTGCCGCTGCGTGTAGTGGCGCCGCTACTCCACTTGCAGCTACAAGCACCCTCCCTGCCGTCGCTGCCGCCGCCGCCGCCGATGACGCCGGCGCCTGGGTGCAGCGTGCAAGTGCCGCTGCGGCGGCTGGTGACGTGCTGACGGCATACTGCGCCGCGCACCATGCCGTCGCCGTGGCTGCCGCCCGCAGTAACAGCGCAGCAGCAGCAGCCGCGAGCGGGTGGCGGTTGCTTGGCGACGCAAACGCCGCCATGGGGCTCGTGGACGCTGCCGTCGACTGCTATCGCAAAGGTGGCAGCGATGATGCTGCCGCCGCCAAACCACCGGCAGTAGTGGTGACACACCCGCTGCGCGGCGCGCTGTCGCACAGCCCGGGTGTGGGGCGCATTGCGCTGCCGACCGCGGCGCGGCGGTGCGCGCGTGGCAGCGGTGGGGCACGGGACCCCGACGTTGTCTGCGCCGCCATGCGCAGCCGGCTGTCGCACCCCGACGCCGTGGCGCTGGCGGTCATTCCCGGCAAGGGCGTTGGCGTGGTGGCGCTGCGGGCGCTGCCTGCTGGCGCCGTAGTGCATACCGAGCTGCCACTCATTGCTGCTGCTGCAGCGCCGGCGGACCCCGCACTCCGCCGCTGCTACCACTGCTTGAGCCGGCTGCAGCATGGCGCGGGGGTGCCGTGCACCTGCGACCGCGTGTTCTGCAGTGCCGCCTGCGCCGTCGACGCGCGTGCAACCTACCATGCCGGCACCTGCGGCGCGCACGGCGGCACGGCTGATGCCGTGTTAGAAGCCGCCGCTGCCGCCGACCCCGTATATGGCGCACGTGCGCTGCTGGTTGCATGGAAGCTGGTTGGCGCGGCATTGACGGCGGCGGGTGTGCGGCACGGTGGCGATTGCGCCGCCGCCACTGTCTGCCCACCCGCCGACCTGCCGCCATTCTGCCACCTTGACCGCGCCACCGATTGCGCCCCCGGCGACGACGCTGTAACCACTTACGCCGCCGCCGCACCCATGGCGCTGGCATGGGCCGCCTTTCATGACGTGCTGGGTGGTTCTGCTAGCGTGCCGCCAGCCTGGCTGCCCCCGTTGTTGGCGCTGCTGGTCAGCAACGGCGTGACGTTGCGCAGCTCCGAGGCGGACGAGCCGCCCGGCTGCGCCGTCATGGCCGCCGGCAGCTACTTCAATCACAGCTGCGCGCCCAACACGCGGTACGACGCCGACCTTGCCACGTCCGGCGCGCGGCTGGTGTTTACCACCACCGCTGCAGTGTCCGCGGGCGACGAGCTCACCATCGCCTACCTCGACGTGGGTACGCCCTTCCCCGCCCGCCGTGCGTCACTGCGCCTGCAGTATGGCTTCACGTGCACCTGCCCGCGCTGTGCGTGACGACAGTAACGACGCGGGGACGTGATGGCTGCAAGGCGCGGGGCGCGGCGACGTCCTGACGGGCGCGTTGTAGCCAAACTCCAAACCGGCAACACGCCAGGGCACGCCACCGGCAACATGTTATGAGGGGCCGGGTCTGATTCCCTTGCGTTCTGCCGCTGGGGTCACAGGGTGTGTGTTGGCACTTGGCACTTGGCAGCGGCGGCGGGGTCGATGATGACGCAACGAGGGCCGATTTGGCCGCTCCGCAGGCGCCGCGCGCATGCACCAAAGTGCCCCCGCTGCGGGCATTGAACTCTCGCGCGTACATACACACACAAACGCTCACTTGATGCCTGCCAGTCGGGTGATGCGCGGTATGATGAATGCAGAACGCGGGGGTGGCGGCGGTGGAAGCGCGGGCAACGAGCAGCAGCGGTCGCGGAAGGGGGGAGGCAAGAAGAGATCGTAGGTGAAGTGTGTGGTGAACGAACTGTGAGGTGACGACATGCGACCGCGGCGCGCCGCCGCATTATTTCAGCGATAGCAGCACAACCTGGTACGTGCAGGCGTGCTTGGCACTGGTGACACCTGTCGCAGCAACCTGCAGCGCTACAAACTGCTTACGAACGTTGCGCAGCATCGCTGCGTCTGCTGCGACTGCTGATGTCTGCCGTCGCCACGAGTGGCGACACGAAGTTGCTGCATGCCCCTGCCACCAGCAGACACTTCCGTCACACACCACCACACCTCACGGCACCTGACGGCACCGTGTGCGAGCACGCGCGCGTCGGGTTGTTTAGTAGACGCTGCCGCCACTGCAGCCAGCCTGCCATCCGTGTCGTCGACCCCCGAGGTTGGTTTTCTCAGGGTGATTGCCCCGCGGCCCCCGGAAGACGATCACGACGACGACACGACGACGACGACGAGGGCCAAACCAAACTCTTACTCAACTGCGCGCGCGCGCCACGTGCCGCAGTTTGTAACTCCACCCTGTGGCACCCCCGCGCGCCGCTCTGAGGGTATGCCCGCCGGATGGTGGAGTTGGCCCGTTCTTGCAGCCGGGTGCGTTGTATGTGAACTCCATGTTTGTGTACGACGGCGCACGGCGGGCGCGGTCGTCGTCATCACACAACAGCGCTGTCGCCTCCGACAACAACAAAGTTCACGGGAATGGCAGCTTTGGGTGGCCGCCGCGGCGGGAGACGCAACGCACAACAAGCGACAGCAGCTGTCACAGCAGAGGCATCGATAGTTTGCCGTTGCTGCGCGGTTGGTTGGTTGGTTTGACCTGCAGTTGTAACGAATGTCGACGATGACAACAACGATCAACCAGCAACAACAGGGTGCACGCAGGCTGCCGCTCCCACCTGCTGCTGCGTGCAAGAAGTCGGCCGCGCAGCAGCAACGCAGCAACAGCACCGTGAACACGCCCCCACCCGCACACACCGCGCCCGCAGATTATTGTGCACCGGTGTGTGACACGGCACGCCCGGCCCAGGTGCGTTCGACGCGCTCCCACCCCGCGTGCGACGGCGGCGGTCTGCACTGCGGCAGCTGCCGGCGCCGGCGGTGTACTGGCAGCCGGTTACCGACTGGTTTGAGCACCGGGCACTGCCCGGTGCGTTCTGGTGGCAGCTTGTACCAACTCCTGCCGCCGCTGCCGCGGGTGCGACCGGGTGCGACTGCTACGGTACCTTACCCTCCTGACGGTGGCACTGCCAGTGGCACTGCCGCCGCGGTTGTTGGTCAGCAGCAGGAGCGGGAGGGAGGTGGCAGCCTAGTGGTGGCGGTCGGAGATGCAACTGCCGGGTCAAACCGCGTGCAACGCCACCGTCCGTCATCCATCCGAGGCAGAGCCTGCGGAGGGGGTGCCACGCGTCGTCATCCAGCAGCAGGCGGCGCGCCTGCCACAGGCGCGGGCGGCTGTGTTGCTGGCCGGTCGCGGCCTGGCGTTGATCAGAGTGCGGCTGCGTGGCGTCGTCGCACGCGTGTCGCGTGTTCGGACACGGCTACCGACAGCCGAGGCTGCTTCCTACCTGGCGACCACCACTACCAACCGCTGCCAACCGCTGCCAACCGCTACGGCTCCGGCTGGACCCTCTACCAGACCTGTACAGCCCCCGTTGTGTCTGCCGTTGCGCCTGCTGCTGCCGCTGCTGTTGCTGAGCACCTGGCGGCCAACCCTCACAGCGGCCGCGCGCACCGCCGACGCGTGTTCCGTGTCCGGAGCTGCCGCCGCGTTTGACCGCCGCGGGACGCATACAGCGCCGTGGCAGTGCCATGGCAGCATACAGCGCTGTGGCAGCACCGGCAGGACCAGATCGGCAGCGCCATGGCACACTACTGGCTGCAGACGCGCACCGGGCACGCTGGACACCGCACTGCGCTGCTGCAAGGTCCTCCTCACCCACACTCACACTCATACACACTCATACACACACCACCACCACCACGCAACCTCCGCCACCGCCGCCACCTGTGCAGGTGATCAACAACAACGTCCTGTAGGTGGTACGGCATTGTGCCACAAGTGGCTGTCCCTCCCGCACTGGCTGTAGCCTGCAGCGCGGACGATGGCGGCGGGCGGCAGCAGCAGTAGCAGCATGCGCGGCGGCAGCGTGCCGCCGCTGCTGCCACACGCGCAAGCCGCCCGCCACAGCAGCATCGGCAGCGTTGCAGACAGCGCCAGCCTGCCTCCGTTGCATGCTCCAGCGGCAGCCGCGTCGACGACGGCGGGCGCTGTTGACAGTCCAGTGACGGCGGCAGCGGCAGGGCACCTGTCGCCGCCGCCGCACCTGGCGGCGACGCGGCTGGTGCTGCCGATATCCGCCAGCCGCGGCTCCATAACGCCCGGCAAGGCGGTGGCGCGCGTGCCGAGCCATGGCCGGAACCTGAGTGGCGGCGGCGGCGGCGGCGGCGGCAGCAGTGAGCCGAGTTACCCGCCTAGCAGTAGTGTGGTAGCAACGACGAGCGGCGACAGCCTGGCGGGTACGCATGGTGGCGTGCCTGGCGTGCCGCTGTCGCCAGTTTCAGTGTCGAGCGGCGTCGGCATTGGCGGCACGGTGCTGCCTGGCGGCGTGGTGGCGCTGCCGTCGCACCCAGGCGCACGCTCTGACGACGGCGGCAGCCGCCCGGTGGTGCCCATCGGCATACTTAGCGCCGCGTCGGATGACGACTCGCGGTGGTGGCGGCGGCGCACGCAGAGCGGCGCGTCAGACGACGCCGCGGCGGAGGCGGCAGAGGCGGCGGCGGTGGCGTCGGCGATGGCGGCGGCGTCGGCGGCTGCAGCCGCGACAGCGGCGGCGTCATCATCGGCAGGGCCGGCGCCGGGGAGTGGCAGTGTGGTTGCCAGCAGCAGCGTGTTGTCTATTCGGGCGCGGTGGACGGGCGTGGCGGTGGCACCGCACCACCTGGCAGCCGCCGTGTCGCCGTACAGTGGCGCGCCCAGCATGGAGGGCGCCTACACGCCCACGTTGCCACCCAGTGCTGTGACGGTGGACGTGGCGGCGTCGTGTGCCGCCACTGCTGACCACAGCTACGGCGGCATGACGGCGCGCACTAACGCCACGGGTGCCAGCACGCCGGCGGGTGCCCACCTGCGGCCGGTGGTCGGACCACCACCGGCGCTGCCCACCGTGGGCGAGGCGGCACGCGGCCTGCATTCCACCGGAAGCAGCGTGGACGGCGCCAACAGGCGGCCCGGCCTAGCCCTCCGGCTGCGGAACTTGCCAGGGAGTGGCGGCGGTGGTGGCGGCGGTGGCGGAGGTGACGAGCGTGGTGGCGCTGGCATCAGCGGCGGTGGGGATGCGGAGGCCGCATACGTCGGCACCACGCGTCAGAGCAGCGGCGCTGAATGCATGATGGCGCCGAGCTGCACGGTGCCGATGCCAGCGGCAGCGGCAGCAGCGCACAGTGGCGTGCCCGGGCGGCGCGCCGGGCAGCCACACAAGCATGAAGAACGCACCCCGTGGCTGACGCGCGTGTGGCGGTCGCCGCTGCATCATAAGCTGGCGGCCGCCGCGATGGTGGCGGGCATCCTGCATATTGTGGCCATGTGCGTGCGCAATTCGGGCGATGCAACGGGGCTTGGCAGCGGCAAGACGCTGGCCGAGTCGCTGAGTGCGCACGCCGCGGCGTACGGCTCCTTTGTTGCCAGCCTGGTGGCGCTGGTCCTCACCTCCACCGCCGCCGCCACCTCCCGCGCGTTGGCATACGCCGATGTGGCCGCCGCGCACACCATGTTCCTGGCGCTGGCGGCGCTGTCCACCACGTGGTACGGCCTGCACGCGCTGTTTGGCATCGTGGGCCACTGGTACTTGGACACCATGTTCATGGAGACGTACCAGATGGCCATGTGGTTTGCGGTGGCGCGCGAGGTGGCAGGCGGCTGTGACGGGCTCGCCCCGTGGCTGGCGCTGGCTGCCACCATGGTGGCACGCGTTGCCGCCTTTGTGGTGGCGGGGCATGTGGGCCTTGACACGGAGCACGCCGACACGCCAGGCGTGCTGCTGGTGCGGTTTGGTGACAGCTCCATGCCATCCACCAAGGGGTGGCAGGCGGGCGTGGCAACGACGGCGGTGGTGCACATTGTGGCGGAGGCGGCGCTGGTGTGGGTGGCGCTGCAGCCGCACTACTTCGCGCGCTTCCGCACTCTGCGCGGCCAGTCTGTCATGCCGCTCACGCGGTACGCCGTCGCGTCCATCCTGCTGGCGCAGCTGCTCACCATCCTGTATGGCGCCGTGGGGTGGGGCGAGCCAGAGGCGCGCATCATCTACGCCTCCATCCGCGTGCTGTGGTACGTCATCACGGCGTCCACGCTGGTGGGTGTGCTGTCCGCCTGGCGCGTGGAGCTGGCGGCGCGCAAGACGGCAGAGGCGGAAGCGGAGACGGAGGTGCGTCTGTCGCGCTCCGTGGCGGACGCGCGGGCGCAGATCATCCGGTGGGGCATGCACGAGCTGCGCGTGCCATTCAACAGCCTGCAGCTGGGCATCGAGGACATGAAGGAGTCGCTGCGCGCCGGCGAGGCGTGGACGCTGCCCACCACGCTGGGTCTCATGACGGAGGCCGCCACCGCCATGGACCGCGTCCTGGTACGTACTCGCGCGCGCATTAGTGGACTGGCACCATTCAATGCACACACACACCAAACCCACTTGCGTCACACGATGCAGACCGACGTGCTGCTGATGCAGAAGCTGGAGTCGGGCGCCGTGAAGGCGGTGCCACAACCAACGACGGTGCGCCGCCTGGTGGCGTCGTCGCTGCGGCTCATGCACCAGCAGTTGGAGATGGCGGGCTTTCGGGAGGTGTTGGACGTCGCCGCCAACGTGCCGTACCGCGTGGCGCTCGACCCACAGCGTGTCACCCAGATTCTGACCAACTACCTAAGGTACGTGTCAATAGGGGGCGGCGCCCTACATAAATAGCGACGGCACCCACACGTTGTTTCCCCACGCCCCCGCCCCTCCCCACGCAGCAACGCCGCCAAGTTTGGGCGGTCGGAGGTGGTGGTGCGCGTCATTGTGGTGCCGCGCGCCGTGGAGCCTGGCACGCCGCTGGCTGACGCATGTGGCACCCTGGACCACGCGGTGGGCCTGACCATGGTGGTGCCCAACACGGCTGGCAGCTTCCTGGACACGGGGCGCACGCTCACCAGCGGCGGGCTGCCTGACCGCCATGTGCCGTTGTTGCCGGTAGCGGGTGCGCCGTCGACAGCCAGCGGGGGCCAGAGCGCCGCCGCCAGCAGTGGCGGGTGGGGTTGGTTCAGTGTCGCCCGGTCGCAACCGCCGCCACCGGCGGGTCTTGCAGGTGGCGCCGTCACGCCGCCGGGGCCGCCAGCGCCGCCCGTTGGCCGGCTGCCGGGTGGCTCAAGTACCCACGGCGACGGCAGCAGCTCCCACCTTAGCACCGCCGTGTGGCTGCGGTTTGAGGTGACGGACGACGGCGTGGGCATTGCGCCGGCAGACCAGGCGGTGCTGTTCCGCCCCTTCCGCCAGGTGAAGCCGCTCGAGCTGCAGCACGGCAAGGGGACGGGGCTGGGGCTGTCCATCTGCAAGGAGCTGGCGCACGTGATGGGCGGGCGGGTGGGCGTTGTGAGCACGCTGGGCCGGGGCGCCACCTTCTGGGTGGAGCTGCCAGTGCGCGTGCTGGTGTGGAACCGCGATGACGCGGGGGACGACGCGTCACCCATGTCTCCTGAGGAGGACCCCCGGCGGCACGGTGACCGCGACCGCGACCGTGACCGTGGCGGCGGCGGCGGCGGCGGCGGTGGTGGCAGCGGCACCGGTGCGGGCGTGGGCGACAGTGGCTTGGTTGACACCGCCGGCGCCTTCGGCGACTTCCTGGACGCTAACACGCCGCTGACGCATGGACTGGCGGACTCCATCTCCCCGGTGCGCGCTGGTATCTCGCCAGCGGCGCGCACTGGTGGCCTCGCCGCCGCCGCCGCCAGCGGCCCGCCGCCGGGCCCGGGGCTGCGCATCATACCGTCGACCGGCCGCGGCGTGTCACGGGGCGGCACGGACGTGGGGCCGGGGTTTGTAAACCTGGAGGTGCTGGCGTCGCGCGCTGAAATGGACGCAAGTACCAGCGAGCCCAGCGGTGGCGGGTCGCAGCCGCCGCCGGCGCGGGCGCAACGCCACAGCGCCGTTGGTGCCGAGGCTGCGTACCTTGGCGGCGGCGGCGGCGGCGGCGGCGGCGGCGGCGGCGGCGGCGGCGGCGGCGGC
>ERZ778022.3537-NODE-3537-length-14572-cov-5.879521_pt1 | contig 14572 bp, 8 predicted proteins | sample MGYA00375752_ERZ778022 | MGnify/ENA primary metagenome ERZ778022 (study PRJEB29350, sample SAMN05389826) | bioreactor metagenome | isolation source: Thiocyanate bioreactor | place: South Africa: University of Cape Town | collected 2014-04-04 ... | reverse complement strand
CAGCGACTGCCGCACCCGCCGCCCCCGCCGCGCCCGCCGCCGCCGCCGCTGGTGGCGCGTCGGGTGAGGGCGAGCGCAAGAACAAGTATGACGCGCATGACTACTTTGCATCCGTGCCTGCCACGCCCGCCGCGGCGCCGGCGGTGCCGGCAGGCTGTGGTGCACCAGCGACGGCGGCGTGCTACGCCCTCCTGCCGCTGCCGCCCACCGCCACGCTGGAGAGCGCGTCGGCGACAGCGGCGCCGGCGCCGGCGCTGGCAGTGTACTCGTGGGGCACGGGCGACTGCGACCAGCTGGGGCACGGCGACGAGGAGTACACGCTGGAGCACCCGCGCCTGCTGCGCGCGCTGACGCGCGTGCCCATCGTGCGGCTGGCGGTGGGCGGACTGCACACGCTGGGCCTGGCGGCGGGCGGGCAGGTGTGGTCGTGGGGCTGCAATGATGACGGCGCGCTGGGCCGCGCTGGCGCTGAGAACCGGCCGGGCCGTGTGCGCGGTCTGCTGGAGGGCGCGCCGGTGGTGGCGGTGGCGGCGGGCGACTCGCACTCGCTGGCGCTGGACGTGCAGGGCCGCATCTACGCGTGGGGCACGTACAAGGGCGCGGACGGCTACCTGGGGTTTGACGCCAAGACGCAGAAGCAGCTGACGCCGCGCTTCATGTCCGCCGTGTTTGACGCCTACGGCCCCGCCATCGCCGTCTCCAGCGGCGCCGACCACACCGCCATGCTGTCTGCCACCGGCGTGCCGGTGGTGTGGGGCTACGGCGGGCAGGGGCAGCTGGGGCGCACCATCACGGAGGTGCGCCTGCGCGGCAACCGCACGTCCGGCATCCACCTTGCGCCGCACACGCTGGTGGTGCCACCGCTGCCGGGCGCGCGTGGCGGCAGCCGCAAGAGCGGCGTTGGCCTCCTCTCGCCTGCAGCCGTGCGCACCGCCGCTGCTGCTGCCGCCGCGCTGCTGTCGCCTCCACGTGGCCCCGCCGCTGTCGCTGCAGCTGCCGCCGCCGGTTCCACTGCCACACCCAGTGGCCGTGCTGCCGCCACCGCCGCCGCTGCAGGCGGCGCGACGCCCTCCACGCCCGGCGCCGCGGGTGCCAAGCGCAAGCGGCCCGCTGGCGCGTCTACCGACGCGGCGCCTGCAGCGCCTGCCTCGCTGGCAGAAATGGCAGCTGCGCATACTGCGCGGTGCGCTGCCGCCACCACGCCCATTGTGGTGTCCGTGTTTGCCGTCGGCTACTCCACGTTTGTGGTGGTGCGCTACCCGCCGCCGGCGGCCGGTGGCGCGCCTGACGCGCTGGTGGAGCGCGTGTACGCCTGCGGCCTGAACTCGTACGGCCAGCTGGGGGTGGGCGACGTGGACAACCGTGGTGCGCTGGTGTCGGTGCCCACGCTGGCCACGCCGGCTGCCACTGACGGCGCCACCAACCTGCTGTCAGTGGTGGGTGGCAGCCAGCACACCCTCTTCCTGCGCCGCGACGGCACCGTACTGGCGGCAGGGCGCGGCGACTCAGGCCAGCTGGGCCTCTCCACGGCGCGCCGCGGCACCGTGCCCGTGTCTGCCGCCTCCCTCATCCCGCGCGCCATCCCCGCCGCCGCCTTTGGTGGCGTGGCAGTTGCCTCCATCGCCGCCTGCTCCTGCACCTCCGCTGCCGCCACCGTGGACGGCGGCGCGTACGCGTGGGGGTTCGGTGAGAACAGCCAGCTGAGCAGCGGCGGCGACGGCGACGAGAACATGCCGTTTGCCATCGTGCGCGCTGCCGGCGGTGCCGGTGGCAGCGCGCGGGCGGCGGGCGACATGGCGGGCGCCGTCGTGTCGTGCATCGCGCTGGGCGGCCAGCACTCAGTCGCCCTCGCGTCGGGCGGCGGCGCGGTGGCCACCGTGACCGCCAGCGAGGCGGCCATTGTGGAGGACCCCGTCGCGGCTGCCAACGAGGACGACGACGACGATGCCGCCGCCGGCAGCGGCAGCGGCAGTGGGAGCGACAGCGACGGCGACGACGACGGCGATGGTAGCGACGACAAGGATAGCGAGGAGGATGGGAGCGACGACGCCGGGAGTGATGCTGGCAGTGACGCGGGCAAGGCGCCGGCGGCAGCAGCAGCAGCAGCACCGGAGGTAATAGTGCCTGCCGGCGTCAAGCGCAAGGCGCCGGAGGCCGCGTCCGCCGTCGCGAAGCCGTCGCCGTCACCGGCAAAGCCGGCGTCGAGCGGCAGTGACAGCGAACGGCAGCCGCCTGCCAAGCGCCAGCGCGGTGGCGCCGCCAGTACGGGTAGTGGTAGCGCAGCTAGCAAGTGAGCGCCACTGAGCGCGCACTGCGCGCTTGCCAGGTTGCCACGCGGCGCGTGTAGTATTGACCGCGCCCCTGGCGGCTGGTGCACTTGAAGTTGTTGGCACCAATGTGTTGATGCTTGTTTGGTGTTCGGCTGCGTCGCGCTTCTTGCCCGCATGCGACGGACCGCTGACAGGAGGTAACGGCAGAGGTTAATACACCATGTTATCGGTGCGCGCAACCGTGCACAGCGACCGCAAAAGTAGGCTGGCCACCTGCCAGCAAAACACCATGTCCCTACTGACACATTAGTGGCAGTGTTTGCACGGAAGCCGTAAGAGTAATTGTAGCCGCAGCGCCGCGCTGCTTGCCCTACCGGTACATCACCAACGGGTGCCATGGGGCTGTGCCAGTCGTGTTTGCACACGCGCGAGCGCGACGAGCTGCGCGTGGCGATGCAAGCCACCATTCTGGCGACGGGCATTGACGAGCCGCACTTTTGGAAGATGTACACGCAATTCAAGCAAGCCAACAAGGCGCACAGTGCGTGGCGCGCGAGAGGGGCAGCAGGCGGGCGGCGGGTTCCGTGCGCACACTCGCACACGCACTCAAAACACACACACACCACCACGCACGACAGACAACCAACTGCTGCTAAATGAGTTTCTGGACTACCTGGACGTCCCGCGGTCGCCGCTTGTGGAGCGCTTGTTTGCGCTGTACAAGGACGGCGAGGACAGCCTCGATACGCGCACCCATGTTGCATGGCATGCAGAAACCGCTCTTCCGCTGCTGCAGGCGGCAACCGCACCGACCCGCCCCCGCCCGTCCATCACACCAACTACCGCAGGATTCAAGCTGTTCACGCTCTTCTCTTGGAACCTGTGCACCTCGGATGACACCACGCTGCCGCTCTTCTCCTTCTGCGTGTATGACACCAACAACAACGGTGTGCTTGGTGCGTGAGCGCGACAGGAATACGGGCTGGTACCGCCTGGCACCTCCACCTCCAACACCTTCCCACATTCCAAACTCCCCCACAGGGCTGGATGAGCTGCAAGCGCTGATGCGGGACACGTATGGCGAGGACTACCGCAGCCGTGCTGGCCCGCGGGCGCTGGAGGACTCGCTGTGTGAGAAGGACCTGGCGGGCAACCCCTTGTCGGCCTCCGTCACCATCGAGCGCTTTGCGGTGGCAATGCAGAATGCGCCCTCGGTGCTGGCGGCGGCCTTCCACCTGCAGCGCGCCCTGCGCACACGGTTCTTGGGCAATGCGTTCTGGGAGAAGCTAACGTGCGTGCCGGCGTCGTCGCCGCGGTTTGCGCTGCTATCTAGCAGCTGCCGTCACCCCAACCGCCCACCACCGCCCACCCACCTAACCACCCCGCTGCAGCACACTCCGCGACGACCGGCAGGCGGCCGGCACCTTCTCCATTGCCAACGTGTTGGCGGCGGTGAACGAGGACCGCCCCATTGAGCGCCAGTTCAAGGCGTACGGCGAGACGCACTTTGTGTACCTGACGCGCACCGATGTGGCAAGTCGGCGCACCCTCGCCAAGGCAGCGGCAGCCGCCGCCAGTGTTGCCGACGCGCCGTCAGCACCAGAAGCGGCAGCAACACCCACATCGCTGGCGGAGGCCGGCACCACCACCGGCGCGGCGCCGTCAAACCTGGGCGCTGGCACCGGCTTGGACCCCGCGTCGCCAAGCCCTGACAGCGGTGGCAGTAGCAGCCGCGGCGGGTTTGGCGCCAACAAGGCGCGCGTTGTGCCGCTGGCATAGCGCCCGACTCCTGCTTACAACACGTGTGCCTGGGTTGTGTTATGACGTGTAACCATGTTCCCGGGATTGAGCACCTTGACTGTCCCCGCTGTGTACGCTGTTGTGTTGCGTGTGCCCCGTTGCCCTTGTCATCGGAATGTCGGCACGTGCCAATGTTTGCATTGAAGCAGCACCCACGCATCGCGTGTGGTTGCGACACACCACTACAATCATCGATGTATTCATTATCATAATAAGCCATCATAGCATCTATTAATTATCACGCACAAGAGGGAGGGGGCCCTACGCATCCTCCCCCGTCGCCTCCGCCAGCTGCTGCAGCTCCTGCTCCGTCAACGGCGCGATGGTGTCGTCGTCCTGCAGCCGGCCGTACGGCTCCTTCAACAGCTCGTGGCCGCCGGCCGACAGCACGATGTTGTACACGATGCCGGTCTCGTCGTGCAGCAGGTACAGGTTGGTGTCCTCGTCGCGCATCTAGGAGTAGCCCTCCGGCGCCTCCATGTCCCCCTCCTCCTCCTCCGCACCTCCGCCCTCCTCGCCCTCCTCCATGTAGCTGCCGCCCATGCTGCCGGTGTCGCCATCCACCGACACCATCTCCACCACGCCCGTCACCACCTCATCCGCCTCCTCATCCACCATCTCCACCATGGTCCCCACACCCAGGTCAGCCGTCCCGTCCAGCGGCGGGCCCACGCTGCCGGGTGTATACAGCAGGTGTGCGGTGCCGCCACCCATGGGCGCCGACGCGCCCGGTGACGCATCAATCCAGGCGCCTGATGGCGGCGCCGCGCGGCTGCTGCTGCTGCTGCCAAACGGCGGTGCGCCACCGCCGCCGGCGGCGGCTGGCAGCGGCGGCGGCGCCGGCGCTGGCGTTGTCGCTGCAGCTGGCGCCGGCAGCGGCGGGCGCGACACAAGGCCCGCCAGCGCGGGGGCGCTGGTGGGCGGCGGCCCGCTGGGGTTCAGCGCATCCTTCGGCTTCAGCAGGCCGGCCGCCTGCTGCGCTGCCAGCTCCTCATCCGTGAGTGCCGGGCCGCGAGGCCGGAACACGTTCATGAACGAGCCAAACATGGAGCCGCCGGTGGCGGCAGCGCGCTCCTCCGCGTCCCGCTCCGCTGCCGCCTTCCGCAGGCTGGCCATGTGGTCGGCCGCGTCCCGGTACGACGACATGGCGGCGTACCGCGGCCGGCTCGCGCCACCCCGCCCGCTGCCACCGCCGCCGCCGCCCCGATCACTGGGTGTCGTGGTGCCGGACCCAGCATTCGACACAAACTTGGGGAGGCCGCCGCTTGATGCTGCCGACGCGCGCCCGCCGCTAGGGGGCGCAGACGGTGTAGCCGCCACCGCTGCATCTCCGCTGTTCGCTGCTACGCTGCTACCCCCTTCGCCATCGCCGTCACCGCCTGGCACCGGCGTGTGAGCACGGCCTGACGGCAGGGAGGTGTCAATGTGCGGCACCGTGAACGGCGCGGCTGCGTCAGTCGCGGGCGCCGCTGCCTGTGGCGGCGGCACGACAGGTGGGCGGAGGGGTGGCAGAGCAGCTGCCACGGGTGGTGGCGCCAGCGGCGCCGCGGGTGCGGCATCCGCGCTGTGAGCAGACGCAGCAACAGTAGCTGCAGCAGCAGCAGCAGCAGCAGCAGCTGTCGCTGATGATGCAGTAGCAGCATCTGATGCACGACGGCGCGCACGTGCCGCGACGGGGCCGACGCCAAGTGCAATACCACCGGCGCCGGCACCGTCAATGGACAGCGACCGGCTGCGCGCACGGCCGTACGACGCGTTGCTGGCATTGCTGCCGCTCCGTGAACGCCCGCCGCCGCCGCCGCCGCCAGGCGCACCTGGTTCTTCGCCCGTCGGCGTGCCAGGTCCCGACCCCGCACCCCACGTCAGCACGCGCGCCGTCCCCTCAAATGCAGCCGGCGTGGGTGCTTGCATCGCGGCCCAGTCCGCCATCTGGCGCTGCACCCACTCCTCCACCTCGCCAGCCTCCAGCTCGCCGTCCGCCACCTTGCCTGCCGCACGCGCACGCACCTCTTCCTCCACCGCCGACGCAGTCGCGTCGGCCGCCGCTGCGGGTGCACCGCTGGCGGCGGCGCCGCTGGCGGCGTCTACAGGTGCGACAGCCGCCGGCGGCGCTGCAGCAGCGGCAGCGGCCTGTACGCGGCTGATGCCATCCTGATAGTGCGCATAGATGGCGTTGTACAGGGCATTGCCGGCAGCGTTCACAGCGTCAGCATCCAGCCCTGCAAACGCTGCCTCGTCGCCCGCCGCCCACGCGGCGTACGCCTGGTACACGGCGTCCCCCTCCAGCGCCGCCACCTGCGCCGCCAGCCAGGCGCTGCACTCCTCCGCGCTGTACGTCCACGGCAGCGCAGCACTGGCTGCTGCTTGGTGATGCAGCCACATTTGGTGCCGCGCCGCGCTGTACCCTTCTGCCGACAGCGCCGACAGCTGCGCGTCGCACTCGGCCTGCAGCGCTGCCGCCATGCCGGCGTAGTCCACCACATACGCGGCGGCGCCGGCAACCTCACCGCCCTCCACGGGTGGTGCCGCAGCGCTAGGGCCACCCACGACGTCGCTGGTCTCCACATCGCCAGCGCTACCGTCGTGCGCCCCCGCCACGCCACCTTCCAACTCCACCGAGGTGGTATCAACCGCGACAGTTGCTGCTGCGTCGCCGGCAGGCAGCGCATCCGCTGGTGCGGCAGGCGGCAACTCGGCGTCATGACTTGGGGACAGGGGGAACGACGCAGGTGCCCGGTGGACGCTGTCGCCACCATCGTCACCGCTGCTGCCGGCAACCACGCTGGTACGTGAATGCAGCGGGCTGGTGCGTGAATGCAGCGGGCTGGTCGCTGCCGCTGCCGGCGGCGGTGGGGGTACCAGGCTGTGCCGGCTCACCGTGCTACGAGCACTAACGCTGCCACTGCCGCCCGTCACGTCCCGCGGTGGCGTGGATGGCGCCTCACCGCCGCCAGCGGTGGTCACCACCACGTCGTCTGTCTCCAGGTGGATAGCTGCCGCCGTGTCCACCGTGGTGCCGTCCATGGGGATGGTCACCACTGACGTCTGGCGGCCCACATGCGTGGCGGCAAGCAGGCTAGGGAAGAGGGACAGCGGCGGGACGCCGGGCGGCGAGCCGCCAACCACGTGCCCAGCATCATGCGACCGCGCCCGCGCCCGCGCCGCCACCGCCGCACCGCCGCTGCTCTCGCCGCCCGCCACCTGCCGCCGACCGTCACGGCTGCTGGAGCGGCTGCCAGAGGCAGGCGGCGCATGTCGCCGCGCTGCTGATGCCACCGCCGCGGCTGCCACCGCGGTGCTAATGCGTGCCTCCACGTCCGCCTCCACCTGCGCCAGCTGCGCCGTCAGCCCTGCAACCTCTGCTACCGCTGCCTCACGCGCCGCGACTGCCGCAGCATGTGCCTCTGCGTACCGCGCCTCAGCGGCCGCCAACGCCGCCTCCGCTGCTGCCACGCGCGCCTCTGCCGCTGCCTGCACCTCGGCAACCCGCGCGTCGGCGGCCGTCGCGGCGGTGGCAGCAGCATCCGCGACAGCAGCCGCCACCGCGGCAGCCACCTCATCTGCCACCCGCGCCTCCGCCGCTGCCACCTGCGCTGCGGCCTGCGCTGCCGCCTGCTCTGCGGCGGCGGCACGCGCATCACGTGCCGTCACGTCTGCCGCCGCCGCAGCCGCTGCCTCCGTCGCCTCTGCCATCCGCTGCAACGCGTCGGCCGCGCGCGCCGCGGCTGCGCTGGCCTCGCTCTCCGCCGCCACCGCCCGCGCCTCTGCGTCTGCCGCGCGGGCGAGAGCGGCTGCCCCGTCGCCGCCGCCGTCGCCTGCCGTGCTCGTGCCGTCGACGGGCGGCGCAGCGGCTGCCAGCGCGCCGCCCACCGCGGCAGTGACCACCTGCACCAGCGCGGCGGTCACCCCCGGCAGCGTGGCAACGGCGGCGGGCAGGAGGTCAGCCTCCACAATGTGAACGTCCCCGCCCGCACCTGCTACCGCCGCCAGCAGCGCATCCCGCACCGCCACCGTGGCTTCGTCTGCTACCACCTCCCACGACGGTGACGCGTTGTAGCACGCCGAGTTAAGAATGTGTGGTACCAACCCCAGTGCGGCTGCCACGGCGGCACCCGCTACTCTGCCACTCGGCGCTGGCGCGGCGGTGGCCGCGGCAGCTTGCGCAGCTGCAAGCTGTGCACGCAGGGCGCCTGCCTCTGCTTCCGCCGCCTCCCGGCTGGTGCGTTCGCGGCTCGCCTCCTCCGCTGCCGCTGCCGCTGCGCCTGCGCGCGCCTCGGCGTCCGCTGCTGCAGCGCCAGCGGTAGCATCTTGTGCAGCTGCAAGCTGCGCGCGCAGAGCGCCTGCCTCCTCTGCAGCCGCCTGCAACGCTACGCCTGCACGCGCCTCGGCGTCTGCCGCCGCCGCTGCCGCCGCGCCTGCCGCTGCGTCAGACACCACGCGTACCAGGTCGGTAGTGACGGCAGGGAGGACGGACAGGACGGCGGGCAGGAGGTGCGCGTCCACCGACAACAGCTCGCCGCCCGCCGTCTGCACGGCCTCACGCAGCTCGTCGCCCGCCAGAGTGGCGGCAAACTCCGCTACGGCCTCCCACGTGGGCGTGGCGTAATGGCACGCCCGCGACACCACCGGCGGCACGGTACGCAGCACGGCGCCCACCGCCGCCGCCGCGGCTGCCGCCGCGCCCGCCACATACACCTCCCGCTGCCGCGCTGCCTCCAAGGCGCCCGCATCCCGCGCGGCAGTCGCGGCAGCTGCTTCCTCCCGAGCAGCCGCCAGCGCCGCCGCTGCCTCCTCGCTGCGCGCCTCTGCCGCCCGCCACTGCCGCTCCACCTCCGTCACGCGGACGTCAGACGCAGCACGTGCGGCTGCCAGCTCCTCCGCGTGCGCCGCGGACAGCGCGGCGGTCGCCTTTTCGCGCGCCTCCGTCACCGCGCGAGTGACGGCGTCCATCTGCAGGCCGGACGCAGCGGCAGCCAGCGAGGTGGTGGTGGCTGCGCGCGCCGCTACGCGCTCCGCCACGCGGCGCTCAAACTCCATGGCAGGCACCAGCGCGCCGGACGCCACGGCCTCGTCGCGGCCAGCCTGCCGCGTTTCCGCGTCGCGGGCCTTGATTTGCGCCAGAGCCCGTTGCACGCCGTCACGGAGCGCGGCGCGCAGGCTTGTCATCATGTCCTGCATCCGCGTCCCCGCCTGCGCCAGCATTGCCGCCGTGCGCGTGCGCTCCTCGGCAATCACAGCCTTGACCTCCGACAACATGCCTGCCGCCCGCTCCGCCGCCGCTGCCTTCACCGCCGCCTCTGCGCGCGCCGCCTCCGCGTCGCGCCGCGCTGCTGCGGCAGCCTCCCGCGCGGCAGCAAGCTCGGCGGTGGCACCTGCCGCTGCCGCTGTCAGTGCCGCCTCCGCTTCGCGCTGCGCCTTCTGCGCGGCAGCAAGCGCGGCAGCATGCGCGGCGGACGCCTCTGCCGCCGCCGCGACGGCCGCATCGGCACGTGCCCGCTCATCCCGCTCACCCATCTGCGCAGCTGCCAGTGCCTCCTGCTGGCGACTAGCCTCCTCCATCGCATCGTGCTCAGCGGCCTCCAGCTCCGCAACCCGCCGCACCGCCTCGTCGTGCGCTGCGCCAGCTGCCGCCGCGCCCGCCTCTGCGGCTGCCAGCCGCTCTTGCAGCTGTGCTGCATGGGTGGCAGCAGCGGCCGCGGCCGCGTCCCGGTCCCCGGCGCTGGCGCCCTCGGCTGCAACAACAGCCGCGTGCGCCGCCTCCAGCGCGGCAGACAGCTCTGCCACGCGGCGCTCCGCCGCCGTCGCCGCAGCCGCTGCCTCTGCGCGCACCGCAGCCACAGCCTCCTCGCCGTCGGTGCGCGTCCGCTCGGCAAACGCGGCGGCATCCGCGGACGCCGCCATTGCTGCAGCTTCGGCCGCGGCGGCCCGTGCGTCTGCTGCCGCCGCCGCTTCCTGTGCCGCAGCCAGGGCAGCTGCGGTTGCAGCCACATCGCCCCCTGCCGCCGCTGCAGCCGCCTCCGCCGCCGCTGCCGCCGCCTCCGCCGCCGCTGCACGGGCCTCCGCATCGCGCACACCCTCTATTGCCGCAGCCACCTGTGCCGCAGCGTCTGCTGCAGCGCGTACCTCGCTATCCGCCGCACGCTGCGCCGCGGCCGACGCCTCCGCCTCAGCAGCAGCTACTGCTGCGGTGGCACGAGCAAGTTGCTCGTGCGCTACCGCTACCGCTGCCTCCGCAGCTGCCGCGCGTTCCGTGGCTGCGGCGCACTGTGCAGTTGCTGTGGCGGCCGCTGCCTCGGCGGCGGCAGCGCGCTCAGCCGCCGCCCCTGCGGTCGCTCGTGCGGCAGCTGCTGCCGACTCGGCTGTCTCAGCACGCTCCGTCGCCGCCATTACTTCACCCGCCGCCGCCTGCTCTGCCGCCGCCACGCGCGCCGACGCATCCTCCGCCGCCGCCTCTGCGTCAGAAGCCGCGGCAGATGCGGCAGTCGCACGTGCCTCGGCGGCAGCGCACGCGGCAGCCAGCTCCTCGCACCGCGCCACCGCCGCCGCGCGCCCCTGCTCTGCCGCTGCAGCGGAGGCACGCAGGCCATCCACTTCGGCAGCGCGCGGCGCCAGCACCGCCACGCGCTCCTCTGCCGCGGCAAGCCGGCTCGCCAGGTCCGCATGCTGCCGGTGCGACGCAGCTGCCGCGTCTGCCTGCGCGGCGGCAGCGGTGGCTGCAGCGGTGCTGGCTGCCGTCGCGGCAGCTGACAGCGCCCCCACCCGGCTGGCAAGCACGGTAGCGGCGGCAGCTGCTAGCGGCAGGAGGGCGGCAGGCGCTGCCTCGTCGGCGGCAGCAGCTGCCAGCGCGGCTGGCAGGTCCACTGTAAGCGCTGGCAGGTGTGTGGGGTCCCCTCCAGCCGCTGCCAGCGCGCTGTCGCCGGCGGCAACCGCGGCGCACGCCGCACCCACCTCTGCTGCCAGTGCGAACACGTCAGGCCCCGCTGCTGCCGCTGCTCCTACTGCCGCGTCACTCCCACCGACGGCGTGCAAGGCGTGCCGCGCCCGCGCGTACGCCGGCGACGCCGTCAGCGCGTCGCAGCCGCGCACCGGCCACTCCCGACCCGCCGCCGCCGCGCTCTCCTCACCACCCGCCGGGCTGCCTGGCGTGGCCGCCAGTCGACTAACAATGCGACGGGCTGCCGCGGTGGACGGCGGCAGCGCGTTGCTGCTACTGCTGGACGCAGCTGGCCGGCCCGCGTCACTACCAACACTGCCACGCCGGCCGCCGCCGCCGCCGCCGCCGCGGGGTGGCGGCAGCGGTGGTGCTCCGGACGTCGCCATTAGCGCTACCGACGCTGACGTCGTTGCCGCCGCCGCCGCCGCGGTGGCAGCCTCTAACGCTGCCAACCGCGCGGCCGCCACGTCGCGCTCCGCTTGCGCCGCGCGCACTGCTTCTGCCGCTGCGACACGCGCGCCGCGTGCCCGCTCATCAGCTGCAGCTGCCGCGGCGCGGGCAGCAGCGGCATCCGCCTCTGCAGCATCTGCACGAGCGGTGGCTGCAGCAATGCGCGCCTCTGCATCGGCGGCAGCAGCGGACACAGCCTCTGCCCGTGCCGCCGCTGCCGCCGTCGCTGCCGCAGCGCGTGCATCTGCCGCTGCCGCTGCCGCCGCCGCGCCGTCCGCCGCCTCCCGTCGTGCCGCCGCCGCCTCCTCGCGCGCCTCAGCGCCCGCGGCGGTGGCAGACGCGGCAGCCTCGCGATCGCGCGCGGCAGCCAACTGCGCTGCCGCCGCCTCCTCCCGCAGACCGTCATTCTCTGCCAGCAGCGCCTGCCGCTCCCGTTGCAGCTCCGCCGCCAGTGCCTCCGCCTCCTTGCACCGCCGTAAGAACTCTGACGCGTCGCCGCCCTCCACCGCATCCAGCGCCGCGCCCAGCTCCTGCACCTGCCACCCCAGCTCGTTGGCTTGCCGCTGCAGCGTCGCCACCTGCTCCTCCCGCGCCGCTACCATCGCGTCTGCCTCGCCGCGCCGCTTGCGCTCCGTCGCCAGCCCCGCGCGCAGTGTGTACAGCTCCTCTGCGTGTGTGTGTGTGGGGGGGTCAGGGGGCGGGTGTGGGGGGTGTGGGTGGGTGGCGACACAAACACCCTCGCAGTCAGCGCTTGCTTACCTTCGTATTTGAGCTTGGCGGCAGCAAACTGAGCCGCCAGCTCCTCCATCATGCGCGCATCCTGCGACGGCACGCCCCCGCCGCCGCCGCCGCCGCCATGTACCACTGCCATCTCTCCCCCCGCCTTTGCCTTCACCCCTCGACCTCTCCCCTCCTCTTCTCCCCCCTCTCCTCGTCCTCCTCTCCCCTAATCGAATCGAGGGGGTGCGGTGTTGGCGGGCGCGCGGCCGCGACGCAGCACGTCAAAAAACACGGGAGCACTGCACACTACGCCGCATGGGGCGCCACCTGCCGGCTTGGATTTTGTGACAGCGGCGTGGGTACACCAATCCGTGTACACAACAACAACATACTACTGCTGGCACAGCACACGTCAGCAGGAGGCAGCTGATTTTTTCCAACTGATATGACCACCGCCCTTTCGACCCCGCGCACGCAGACTTGCAGCGCCACCACACGCGGCACCGCATGTATACAGTAGGATGCCTCGTACTACGTGGGGGTAGAGGGGATTGCGGGGCGCTAACAGAATTGCAATTAACGGCCGCGAACAGCCTGAGCAGCAGCAGCCTGCGCAACCCGTGGAACCTGGTTCGTAACGCATTCGCGCGTCACACCCAATACCCAACACACATATGCACACCCGTGAGTAGCCGCGGCGGAGGTGCGGCAGAAAACGAGGGCATGCAGCACAAGCACCGTCACTGGGACGCCGCTGGTTTGACCTTGGAAGCGTGAACAATCGGCGGACACTTGATTTTTTTGAGACCGCAGCCGCGCGTCGTCCACGTCGTGCACTGTGCACTGTGCAGTGGACTGGTAGCCGCGCCCGCGCGCGCGCACGCACGCCGCCAGGATGTATCAGAAGAAGGTGGCGGTGGAGGGGACGCGGTACATGAATGGCGACGCCGTCATCTTTGTGGGCGCGGAGAAGAAGACGGACAAGGGTACGTGCTGACGACGTTGTTGTTGGACCACCGCTCTATCTGCACCGCCATCGCGCCACCCCCACCCTCCCACCGCCCCCACCCACACACACACCGGCAGAGGTGATGCGGTCAGCGTTCAAGGGGAAGCAGCCGGTGACCGCGTTCCCCAAGAAGCTGGCGGCGGCGCAGGAGGGCCTGTTTGGCAAGGCGACGTACGCCAGCGACCCGTACGATGACTCGAGCGGCACGATGAAGGAGTACCCGCTGGACAAGCGCAAGCTGGGGTTCTACCACCGCGCGCCCGGCCGCGGCATGTGCGCCAAGACGATTGACATGGAGCGGTACCGCACGCACGTGCGCACCGAGTTCAAGCACATTGACGACAAGCTGGAGGCGACGGTGGCGGCGCGCGCGGCGGCGTCCCCTAAGCGCGGTGCCGCCGCGGCGGGCGGCGCGGGCGGCGCGGGCGACGACGGCGCGGTTGCGCTGACGGCGACGTCAGCGGCGGCGGCGGCGGCGGCTGCCACCACGGCGGCGGTGCACACCACGTTTGAGCGCGAGGGTCGCGACGTCAAGGAGGGCATGCCCACCACGCTGTACGACTTTGTGCACTCGTCGGATGCCACGCGCGGCGACTGGCAAAAGACGTCGCGCGACGTGTGGTACCACCGCCGCCACCGCGCCGCGGACGAGCGCAAGGTGCGTGCCCCTGGTGCCGCCGTTTCAACGCGCACGAACGCGCACACCATCACATTCCCACCATCACCCACCCACCCACCCACCCAACCCTGTGTGCAGCGCACCGGCACCATGGTGCCCGCGTCTGACGATATTGGGTACGGCATTGACGGCATTGAGGAGGCGCCGGCGCACGGCAAGAAGAGCGCGTGGCGGGATTTCCTGGACAAGGGCCACCGCGAGGCGAGCTTGGCGTCGTTCTAGGGGTTGATAGCCATTGTTTTTGTGTGCGCGCGCTCCTCCGCAGTGGAAATGAGAAATTGAACCGCGTGCAAGGAGTGACACAGAACGGCAGCGCAACAACCAAGAACGAGACGCACATACGCAAATACCACGGCCGCAGTGGGGCACGCGGCAAAAATACCAGGGGAGCCGTGAAGTTATCGCCGCCGCCCTGCCGGCGGCGGCGGCGGCTTGTCATCGTCATCATCATCATCGAGGGACAGGCCCGCCAGCATGGCGGCCACGGCGACACGGTCAGATACCTCACCTGCAGCATGTGCCTCGTGCAGGCGACTGCGCAACACCGTATCCTCGTCGCTGCGGCCACTCACAGCACCACTGGCAACGCTGCTGCCAGGCGCATGATAGTCCACCTCCATCGTCGCAACACCGTCACCCTCCAGGTTCACAACCACGGCGTCGTCGCCCGCGGCGCCGCCGCTGCGGCCGCCGCCGGGGCTGCTGCTGAC
>ERZ778022.3523-NODE-3523-length-14611-cov-4.610333_pt1 | contig 14611 bp, 4 predicted proteins | sample MGYA00375752_ERZ778022 | MGnify/ENA primary metagenome ERZ778022 (study PRJEB29350, sample SAMN05389826) | bioreactor metagenome | isolation source: Thiocyanate bioreactor | place: South Africa: University of Cape Town | collected 2014-04-04 ... | reverse complement strand
GCTGCCCTAGATGCCATGCTGTCCCCGCCCGGCTTCCCCGCCGTGGCACGCGCCTTTATCGAGGCGCTGCTGGTGCCGGCACGCAGCGCGCGGCTGGGCGTGGCCAGCGACAGCGGCAGTGACGCACCTCCCGCTGGCTGGCTGCGCGCACCCATTCCGCCGCGTGATGCGGCGCTTTCGCCCACGCCTGCCACGCCGGCGTCATCCGCAACCACGCCGACGCCGTCGCCGACGCTGCCACCACCACGTGTGCCGGCGGGCGAGCGCGCTGCCCGCCGCGCACGCGCGACGCATGGCAGTGGTGGTGGTGGTGGTAGTGGTGGTGGTGGTGAAAGCAGCGGGCGCGCGCCGCCGCCGCATGCACGTGTGGTGGATGCCGCAGCAACGCTGCCACGCACCATGCCGCACATTGAATTCCCGGCGCTGCTTGCGCATCCACTGCTGGCCGCCACGGGCACAGACGCAGCCGAGCCGGCGAGCGTTGACGACGCGGTGGCAGTGCTGGTGACGCCGCGTGACGGCGGCTCAGATGCTGCACATGCGGTAGCGCTGGCGGTGGTCGCGCGCGCGGTTGCTGACTGTGAGAGCAGTGTGGGTGATGCCGTGCCGGCTGCCGCACTGGCACTGGCAGGCGCCGTCGCCCGCCCGCCACCGCGCGCGCGTGCGCAGCTGACGCATTGGATGGCCCTCCGCCGCCGGCTGCATGTGCCTGCCGTGCGCGTTGCGGCGGCGGGCGCGGTGACGGCGGGTGCGGTGGCGACAGCGCGGTGCACGCGCCTGGTGGGCGTCCACCCGCTCGGCGACGTGCATGCCACCCTGCCTTGGCCTGCGCGCATTGGTGAGCTGTCGCCGCGTGAGTGGCTGGCGTGGGGCGTGGCGCCGTCCATGTACATGACGGTGAGTGAGGGTCGCGCGGCGGCGGTGGTGCATGGCGCGCCGCCGACGCCGCCGCACGTGCTGGCCAATGCGGCAGACGTGCTGTGGGGCGGCGCCACGCCCACCTCCGACTGCGTGTTCCCGGCCGCCACCGCCGGCGGCGGCCGCCCCGTTGCGGAGGTGGTCAACGGGCTGGACTGGCGGCTGGTGAAGGGCGCCGAGTACTTCGCCGGCTGCAACTTCGTGGTGGTGGCGCACCTTGCCGCGGATGCACGGCACGCGCCGGCTGGGCGCGACCGCGTTGCCGCACTGGCTGCCGCCGTCAATGCCCTGTCGCCGCCGCCGCGCGCCATCGTGTTCCTGGGCGCCGTCACAGCAGCGTGCGCGGCAGCTACCAGCGCCGCCGCTGACGTGTGCTGGGCGGACGTGCGTGCCGACCTGGAGGTAGTAACCACCACGCTGGCCGCCCACCTTGCCTGTGCCAGCACGGCGGTGCTGCTGGCCGGCGAGGAGGCAATGGAGGCAGAGGCAGCGTGCGAGGCAGCCGCTGCAGGTGACGCCGCCACACTGGCCGCGGTGCGCGCCTGGAGCGCCACCACCGCCGCTTGGCTATCTGGCACCCGATGGTTCATCACGCCTGCCGCCGCCGCCGCCCCGCTGGCTGCCGGCATGGCGTCCCTGCGTGCCAGTGGCGCTGGCAGCGGTGAGCACGACGACGGCGGCGGCGGCGGCGGCGAGCACGACGGCGGCGGCGAGTCCAAACCCGACCCGCATCGCGCCATTGAGACGATGCGCGCCACCCTGCCCCGCGACGCGCGATGGCTGCACGAGCAGGCGGAGCTGACGCGTGTGGGCGCGCTGCATGCCGTCGTTGCTCTGCGCGACGCGCTGCCGGCGTCGGCGTGCCCGCCCGCCGCGGGCGTGTGGCACACCGCGGAGGTCATGAACGCACGCCTCGTTATCACGCCGGCGCCCCGAGTCGGCGCCGAGGTTGTGCCACCCTTGCCATTCGACTCTGACCGGCCTTGGCGCCGCGCAACAACCGCTGCCCCCTGGCGTGCCGCCGACGCCGGTGCGGTCCCCGCCCCACCTCCCGCTGATGGTGACGACGCTGACGCGCCCGCCCTGCCGCTCCTGTGGCGCATCCCGCCGCTGGCGCTGCCGCCCGCCGACGCGCCCGGCGCCGTCACCCTGCACATGCTGCGCATCAAGCCACTGGCAGTGGAAGCCGTGGAGGTGACCGTCCCGCTGTCTGCCGCGTCCGCCCCCGGTGCGCCCCCTGCCTCCCTGGCCACCGTCGTGGTGCCCATCGAGTATTTGTGAGTTGGCCTTGGGAGGGTGGCTGGATACGCGAGGGCGAGGATACGGCTGTCACCGATGGTGGTGGTGGTGGGACACAGACACACCATGAACTGCAATAGTGACAATATGAACGGCACCGTAAAGTTTGGATGTAAACCACGCCAGTGCACCAATTTGTATCATAGAGCTGATTTTTGCGGTTATATTCCCACGGAAGCTGCGGGTTTGGCGTAAGTTATGTGCACTGCAGCTGCGCCGCGCCGTGCACCTTCACAGCCCGCCACTCGCCACTCGTCACTCGCCGCTGCCCACACTCGTCACTCGCCGCTCGCCACTCGTCACTCGTCACTCGCTACGACTTGCTGCTCACAGTGACACACTGTGTGACACTGACACCGATACACAAACAAGGTGACGAACACTGTCACACAGTTTGTAGAGCACGCCTCTTCGACGGGGATTTTTGCCGCAGCCACTGCCGCGTGCCCAGTGAAAAGCGCCATGGCTGCCCTGGTGGATGTTGATGAAGTGGAGGCCGCGGAGGCGGCGGCGGCGGAGGAGCGTGGAACAGTGTCGGGGACGGCACATGGGCGCCTTCTAGGACACGCAGAGGGTGCGGCACTTGGGTACGTTGCGTGGGCTTGCAGTATGATACGGTACCACTGGCGCCTCTCGCCCACCCACCCCCATTGCCCCCCACCCACCACAACCAACCAACCGAACAGAGTGGCACAAGGCGAAACGATAGGGTGGCAGCTCGGGTTTATGCAGTCGGTTGCTGAGGCGGTGTTGAGGCGGTATGGTACTGTGGGAGGTGACGGCGGCGGCGCAGAGGAGGAGGGAGGGGTCGCAAGCAGCAGTGCGGCACGCGTGCCGCGCCTCGCCACCGCCCTGCTAGACCTGCTGGCTTCCTTCCCACGCGACAACCAGCACAGTGGGCGGGAGGGTGCAATTGACGTGGTACATGCCATGGATGCCATCCGGTCCAAGTACCGCCTGCTGCTGTCGTTGACCAAGCTGCCGCAGCTGGCGGTGCGCGGCGACGGAACGACGGCGGACAGCACCGGCAGTGGTGGCGGTGGTGGCGGCGGGGGTGGCGCGGGAGGCACCACGTTTTAAATATCAATAGTCACACACATATCAGGGAGGGCAGGGGGTGCCAACCGCCCAATACACAGTACAGTAAGACGGGGGGAGTGAACACAACCTACCAGGGCGGCAACAATGGAGGGCACACGGGGGAAGGGGGAGCCGCGTCAGCCAGGCAGGGTGCGTGGGCAGACAATGAGGCGCACGCAAGCTAAAGCTAAGTCGGGCAATAAGGGGCCGGCAGCAAAAGCGCAACACAGCCGGTGCGAGGAAAACGGGGGGCGGGAAACCAAGAATCACGGATGCAATAATGTGCGTCGAGGTGTGCGGGGTGGGAGTGGGGAGGCGGTATCAAAAATGGCCAGGCGGCGGGGCGGCGCCGCACGGCATGGCGGCAGGCGGCGGTGCGCCCGGGAAGGGCACGGCGCGGATGTACGCGCGTGCCAGGTCGACGTAGCACCACGGCAGCAGCTGCGTAAAGTCAGCAGACGCGCTGCCGTGCGGACGTGGTGGCGCGGCGACGGTGGTCACCAGGTACCGCCCCGTGGTGGCGTCAAATGCCACCACCCGCATGCGGCGCCACGCCAGGCTGGGCAGCACAAACAGGTCCACCTCTTGTGCCGCCAGCAGCGTCAGCGCCGCGCCGCCGCTGTACAGGCAGCGGGGGCACAGCCAAGGGTACGTGTGCCACACCTCGTCGTCGCCCGCAGCAGCGTCCTCACCACCTGCCGCCACCGGCATGGGCAGCGCCACCTCTGACCCCAGCGCCACCACAGCAAACAGGTCGCCGCAGGTGGCGCACCGCACGTGGCCAACAGGCGCCGCGGTGGGTGGTACATCAGCAAGACGCGCGGCGGCGGCGGCGGGAGGCAGTTGCCGTGCCTCACGCTCCCCGCCGTCCCCACCGCCACCGTCGCCCTCCATCGTGGCGCGACTGCGCTTTGCGCCCGGCGTGCCGCCTTCACGCCGCCGCCGGCCGCCGCCGCCAACCGTGGCAGACAGCGACACGGGGGCAAAGGAGCGCGCGGCCTCGCCGTCGCGAGACGGCAGCTCGCGTGAAGCATTGACCAGTCCGGGAATGCCACCGCTGTTAGCGCTGGCGCCACCGCCAGCGCCGCTACTACCGCTAGCGGCACCCCCGCCGCCGCCGCCGCCGCCGCCACCACCATCGTCACCCGCACCCTCCATGCTCGCCGTCTGGCGAAGAGCGCGGTTCAGCTGGCCGCGCACCACCACGGCGTCACGGTGCGACACCGCAGCGGAGGGCAGGGCGGCGATGACGGGTGTGATGAGGCGGCGTATGTCCGCCGCAAATGCCTCCGTGCTGGCATACAGGCGGCGGCACACACGGCGGGCCACCTCCGCCAGGTCCACCGTGTCGCCCGCTGCCGCCACGCCGCCCTCTGCTAGGCGCGGCAGCGCGGCATCAAGCGCCAGTACCGCCACACGCGGGTAGTAGGGGCCGTCATCGCCCTCGTCGCCGTCCTCCTCCGCCACGCCGCCCGCTGCCGGTGTACTCGTGCTGGCCGCCGAGTACTGGCCGGCGGCCAGCTCATTAGGCGCGTACGCCAGGCCACGCGTGGTGGACGAGTCGGTGGTCAGCAAGTGGTGCAGGATGGCGGTGAGGCGGACGTCCAACGGCCGCACCTGCAGGGGTGGCGCAAGCGCTGACGCCGGCAGCCGGCTGCTGTCGTGACCGGCTGCCGCCGCCTCACCTGCATCACGGCCCGCCTCCCACCCCAGCCGCTCGTCGCACGGGTACGTCACCCGCTCTGCCAGCAGCCGGCCCAACTCGACGTCGCCAGCCGCCGCGGCATCCAGCGCCAGCTGGAAGCCACCGCGCGCCACACCGGCGTCGGTGGCAACAGCGGCGGCGGCACCAACCGCCGCCGCCTCCACCCACCGTGCCATGCCGTCGCTGGGCAGGCGCGGCAAATCGCCATCATCGTTGTCGGGGCTGTCGGACTGCTCCGGCGCGCCGGCGCCCCCGCAACAGCGCAGGTGCTGCGCGCCGGGTATGTCTGCAATGCGGAAGCGCACACGCACCGTGTCGCCCGGCAGCAGGCGGCCAACATCCCCGCCACCCACCACCTCCGTCAGCTCCGTCAAGAACACCACCTCCTCCTCGCGCGCCTGCTGAGCCTTGGCGCGCTCCTCCTCCAGCACCTGCCGCGCCAGCCGCAACGTCTCCACTGCCGCCGCCACGCCACCAGGCGCCGGCCGCGTTGGCTTGGGCTTGGTGGTTGCAGCGGGGGTGGCATCGCCCGCCGACTCAGGTGTAGCCGGCGTCAGTGCCATCTTGCTACGAGCGCGCTTCCCGCCCGCCTTGATACTGATGGGCGGGAATGCACTGGCCAGCGGCGACCGCGCACGTACTGCCGGCGGGAGCGACGGCGGCGGGGGCGGTGACGGCAGTCCTGGCAGCGGCGTCGGTAGCGGCGGCGGCGTTGGCGGCAGGGACGGGGGTGCAGGTTGGAGCGGGAAGGTTGCACCGCCGCTAGGGGGTAGTGCCTCCAACCACGGCGACAGCGGGCGGGAGGGCGGCGGCATCCCTGTATGCGGCGGCAACCCGGCATTCTGCGGCATGGCCAGGTAGGCTGACCACATGGACGGTGCGGTGGCGTCTGCCAGCGACGGCGGCAGAGGCGGTGGCGGTGGTATCAGAGGCGGAAATGGTGGCGGTGGCGGCGGCGGCAGCGGCGGCGGTGGTGGTGGCAGGGAAGCGCCACTCACCTCCTGCACCAACCCTCCTGCGGTGGCATCAACCACTACCGCCTTCGTCTTGCGGCGTCGGGGCGCTCGCACGACTGGCGCGGGCTCGCTGTCGGCGGTTTGGCCCGCTGCCACCGGAGCTGCTGTCGCCGCCTCTGCCAGGGGTGGCAGCGGCGGGACGGGGTATGGCGCCACATCGCCGACCGGCGGCAGTTTGGCTGCCAGGCTCAGTGCCGCGGCAGACATGGGTTTCAGTGCCCTTGATTGGCCGCCGCCGCGCGGCGGCGCGCCGGCTGCCGTCGGCGTGGCGGCATTGCCGCCTGTCGCCGCCGCTGCCACGTCTGGGGCGACAGGCGGCAGGGGCGGCACAGCGAGCGGTGGCAGGGGCGGCACCGGCGGCAGCAGGGCGGGGTCGGGTGGCGGCAGTGCACGCAGTAGCGTGGCAGTAGGCCCTGGCGGCCCAACACGGTACCGGCTGCGCAAGCTGCCTTGCGCGGCAGCCATGCCGGGGCTGCGGCGGAGGTAGGTGGCGGCATGGCTGTCGCACAGCGTGACCCACGCCAGGCCCGCCCCGCCGCCGGCGTATAATACGGCGGCGCTGGGGTCGGTGGGCAGGCGCGCTACCGACAGCAGCGCCTCGTCGGCGGCGGCGATGGGCGCGTCGGGCACCAGCACGCGCATGTACACGCCAGCGTACCAGGCGCACAGTGGGGGGAAGAGGCGGGCGCAGGCAGGCAGGGCGGAGCAGCGCACCACGCGGCCCACCGCCAACCCACACACGCTGCATGGGTTAGGCACCAACGGGATGGCAGCGGCTGCCAACGGGCTGCCAGACGCTGACCCCACGCTCACGTCCGTCTGCCGGTCGTCACTCCCACCGCTGGCAGCTGGCACCTCGCCCGCCGCCATGCCACCGCGTGGTGATGAGGCAGGTGTGCGCCGCGCACCAGCGGATGGACTCGGCGCCTCCCCACCGCCACCGCCATGCTGCGCCGTGGACGCCGTCATGGACGGCGTGGGGGTGGCGCACCCAGGGCTGGCAGCCATGCCAGACTCGCTGACGCCTGTAGCTGCCGCTGCCGTCGCTGCCGCCGCCGCAGCAGCAGGTGCGGCCTGCGGTGGCAGCGGGCTGTCGTCGCCGGGCGCCTGGCATCGGGCATCCAGCACCGCCAGCAGCTGCGGCAGGGTGGTGACGGCGGCGTCTCGGGCGGCAGCTGCCATGCGGGGGACGACGGTGATGGGCGCCATGGTGGTGAGGTCGCCTACCCACGTGCCGGGGCACCACAGCGCACAAAACACGTGCACCCACCGGCCATCCATGGTGGGCTTCAACGCGCCGCCCGCCATCGGGCACAGGGCGCACGTCGGCGGCGGCGTGCGCGGTGACCGGCCGGTGCCGCTGCCACGCGGCGCGGCGCGCAGCGCCGTCGCGCTGCAGGCATCGCAGAAAAAGGCGTCATCTGGCACGGCTTCCACGCCGTAGCACCGGCGGTGCACCGCCAGGTTGCAGCCGTCGCAGTACAGCAGCGGGTTGTCCTCCGTGCCGCTGCCCTGGAAGCACACGCCGCACACGGCGTCAAAGGCATCGGCGGCAGCAGTGGCGGCAGCGGCAGCTTCACGGCTGCCTGCAGCTGCGGCCGTCACGGCAGCCGTGTGCCGCTGGCGCTGGCGGGCGGCAGCGGACGGAACGACGCTAACCACACCACCCTCTGCACCGGCAGCAGCAGCGCTGCCCTCCGTGCCGCCGCCGCCGGCGCCTGCCGCCAGCGCGGCGGCACGTGCAGGGTTGTGCACCAGCCACGAGGCAGGCAGCGGGTCGCCGGCGTCAGAGTAGCGGGAGTTGAAGTCCGGCTCCTGGTCACGGATGCCCAGCCCTAGCGCGCCCGTGATGCTGCGCCAGGCGTGCAGGTTCCGCATAAGTGCCACCAGCGCCATCCCCTGCGCGGCAGGCACGCCGCCGCCATCCGCCGCTAGTGCAGCGCCCGCGGGTGGAATGATGTACCCGTTTGACAGCTCATGCTCGGCGCCGCCGCCACCCTCCCGGGCAACGTACTCAAGGCTGCCGCCGTGCGCGTCGGGGCGGGGCGGCAGGGCGGGTACACCACCCGCGCGCCAACATGCGCCGTCCGGCGCGCACTGCGGGTGTGGCGCGTCCTCGCAGGCGGCCACGGCGTACGGCGCGTCGCCGCGCAGCGCGGCGGCAAGCGGTGCATCTAGCACAATGCCGACGGAGGCGAGGGCGGCGGCGGGGGGGGCGCCCGCCGCCGAGGCACGCGCCGCCAGCTGCAGCACGCGCAGGTTACTACGCTGGCGCGCCGCCAGCAGCGCATGCTGCAGCGCGGCCAGGGGGGCGTCAAATGCAGTGGTGTCGGTGACCGCCTCCACAAAGTAGCCCCGCCGTGCCGCATCCACGCGGGCGCTCAAATCCACCACGCGTGCGGCGCTAGCTGCTAACCCGGGGCGCGCCAGCCCAGCGGGGAAGCCATCGTCGGTAAGCGCCGGTTCTTCTGCCACCTGCCGTGCACGCGAGGTGGGCGCAATGGGCAGCCAGGCATCCGTATCGGTTGCGCGCCGCCACGCCACCAGCGGCGCGTCGTGGCGCGGGTTCGTGCCCGCCACTGCCGCCGTCGCAGCAGCCGCCGCGGCAGCTGCCGCGCTTATGGCTGCCATCGGCTGCAGCGCGCGATCCAGCGGTTGTGCTCCGCCGACGTACGCCATGCGGTCGTCTACGAAGGCGGCGGCAGGGGTGGTCGCAAGGGCGGCAGGCACGTCCAGCAGCAGCTCTGCGGCGGCGTCACCCACACGCAGCAGCACCACCACGGTGGGATCAGACCCGTCAGGCGCAACCGGGTGGGACGGCGGCAGCGCCAGGTCCGCCGCGTCGGCGGCTGTGGCAGCAGCGCACGACGCCACCAGCGCGTCACTGCCAATGTAGGTGGGCAGCCGCGCCGAGGTGCGTTGCGCCAGCAGCGGGATGCTGAAGCACGACACTCGGGTGTCCAGCACGGCGTCAAACGCGCCGGCAATGGCGCGATCGCGGGCCGTGGGACGCAGGGGGCCGCCGTTCATCATGCCAGCGCCACTCTGGCTTGCCGCCGGTGCTGTTGCTGCACGTAGCAGCACCCGCCCTGCTAGCGTCACCTGGCGGGCAGCCCGGTCCGGCGGCAAGGCTGCCACCTCTGACGCGCCGCCCTCCCCTCGTCCGGCACCGCCGTTGCCGCCACCGCCACCGCCGCCGTCACCGCCGCCGCCCTCACCACCGCCATCCCCATCCTCGCCCTCCTCGCCGCCCGCCGTCACTGCCACGTCACTCACATCCACGCCGCCGGCAGCGTCGCCCGCCACCTCCCCAACGCTGCGCTCCAGGTAGTACCGCAGCACGTTGGCGGCGCGTGCGTCCACCGGTCGAAAGTGCGGCGCCACCACGTGGTTCCAAAACAGGTCCAGCAGCAGGGGGCCTGGCGTGGCAGGGTCGGCGGCGACCTCCGTGCTGCGCAGGATGGCAGCGGTGGCACGGTCAGCCCCATCGCCCCACACGCCCTGCGACCCAGACGGCGCGTTCAACGGCACGCCGCGCCACGCGCGCTGGTACGACGCGGGTGTCGCCATCGCAGCGGCAGCGGCGGCAGCTGCAGCGGCCGCCATGGCGGGTGACATGACGGTCGGCGTGCCGCCCTCCAGTTCAGCGTCCCCACTGCCAGGCTTCCGCCCTGCCTTGCTGCCTCCCACAACACCGGCGCGGGGGCGGGACGAAGCGGGGGCAGACGCAGCCCGGCTCCCACCGCCGCCGCTGCCGCCACCACCCCCGCCGCCGCTACTGCCACCACCGCCGCCACTACCACTGGCGCGCGCCAGGGCGCTGGCGCCTGCCAGGTTGCTGAGCAGCGCGCCACGTGCCCAGCTGCCGCGCGCCGCGGTCGCCAGCTGGTGGCGGGCGGCATATGCAGCTGCCTGTGCAGCTGCCAGGGCGGCTGCCTTTGCGGCAGCCGTGTCGCCGCCGCTGGCTGCCGCCTTGGCCAACTCTGCCAGCCGCGCCGCATGCGCAACCGGGTCCTTGGGCGGCCGGCCGCGGCGCGGCTTGATGGCCACCATCAACGCCTCCTGGCTGTCCAGCAGCGGCCCCTCCGATGACGTCCACGTGCCGCTGGCCGCCGCTACCATGGCCACCGCCGACGCAGCCGCCGCCCCGTGCGGCGTCCCCGCGGCGGCGCCACGCGTCGTCATGGGCGGCGTGCGCTCCGGCATGCTGCGGCGCCGATCCCGCCGCCGGTCTGACGCGCGGTCACGTGGCGTGCGCGTGCGCGCGGCGCCACTCGCAGAGGCGCCCCGCCGGTTGCGAGCTCGATCCCGCTTTGGATTTCGTGACCGTGCCGTAGGTGCAGGCGCCTCAGGCGCCGCAACACCGCCCGCCTCTAATGCGCTTCCGACATCACCGCTACCACCGCCGCCGCCGCCGCCATCACCATCGCCACCATCGCCGTCGCCATCACCATCGCCATCGCCACCATCGTCGGCGACGCCACCGCCACTTGCAGCGCTACTGCCGCCGTCGTCGTCATCATCCGCAACATCCGAGCCGCCCATCCCATCATCGCCATCCGCACCGCCCATGAGCGCCGCGCTGCCGTCGTCGTTGTCGTCACTGACGTCGCGGACGTGGCGGCTGGCGCGTGCCACATACAGCGCACCCACTACTGCACTGCCAGCGTCGGTGTCGTCACCAGCGGTGGAGGCGGCGACGCCGGCGGTGGCGCGCAGAATGGCAACATCGCTGTCACTGTTGTCAGCGCTGGCGCCAAAGGCGTTCAGGCCAGCCCCCATGCCAAACTCTTGTATGCTGGTGACGCGCGGCAGGGCAGCAGCCAGGCCAGTACGACTGTGTGCCCCCACACTGCTGCTTGCCATCCCTCGACTGCCGCCGCGGCCGCTGCCGCCACCGCCACCGCCGCCGCCGCCGCCGCCGCCGCTACTCACATCGCGGTCAACGCGCAGCCCATCAGACAGCAGGGCGCGCATAACGGAGCCGGGTTCATCGTAGCTGCCGCCACTGCTGCCGCGTACGTGTCGCCCGCCCCGGCCGCCACCATTGACCCCACGGCCGCCGCTGCCGCCACCACTCCGGCTACCACCACCACCACCACCGCCGCCGCCGCGGATGCCACCGCCGCCACCACTACCATCAAAATCGTCGTCACTATGCGCCGGCGCGGCAAACAGCGGCGGTTCAGGATAAAAATGCATCAGGGAGGGTGATGGTGACGGCGCCACGCGCCCCACCCCGCTACCGCCACCACCGCCGCCGCCACCACCACCGCCACCACCACCACCGCCACCCGTCGTCACATCTAAGCTGGATTGCCGCAGGCGTGCGCTATTGTCGCCACCGGACGCCAGATACAACATGTCCGCCTCGCTGGGGCGGCGGGACGGCACCCCACCCGGCGATGCCTGCAGTGGCGGCACAGACGGCAGGCGGGGGGCAAGCGGCAAAGGCGGCACCGCCGTTGCCAATGGCCCGCCGCCTCGCCCACCCGCACTACCACTACCGCCCCCGCCGCCGCCACTGTCAGCACTATGCAGACGGGTGGGTGCAAGCGTGACGCCGTACGCGTCGTCACTCAGCCGTCGTGCCGCCGCTGTCATGCCGCCGACGCCGTCAGTCAGCGCCCGCGCCGCCGTCGCTGTCAGCCAGTAATTATCATCGTCATCCATGCGAGCGAGCGGCGGTGATGCCAACGGGTCTGCTGCTATAAGCGGCAGCTCCGAGCTCCGGCGGCCGCCCCCGCCGCCGCCACTGTTGTATCCCAGCGGCTCGGGTGCTGCAGCAATGGCAATAGCGGACATGGCTGCCGGCGTCCCGTCGCCGCTACCATCACTGCCTCGCCGGCTGCCGTCGCCGCCGCCACCCCCTCGTCTGTCCATGGCACCGGCCTCCCCCTCCCACACTGGGTCACCCGGCGTGGTGGGTGGGTCACCCCCGCGCGGCCCCCCTGCCGCCGCGCATGTGGCGTGGCACCCCCAGCTTCCCCTGCCTGCCGACGCCGGGTCGCCGCCGGGTCCAGCCCCACGCAGCAGGCCGACCACTGGCCCGCCAGCCGGGAGGGGCTAGAGTGGTGGCCTAGCTACCCGGCAGAGAGGGGTCGATTAGTAGTAGTGGGCTGGTGGTGGATGTACGGCGTACGATACGATCGGCGAGTGCTGGTGTGGGTGTAGGTGAGGCCGGGTGTGGGTGGGTAGTAGGGGGTTGAGAGGGTGGATGTGGGGGGTAATATGTTCGGTCACACAAATAGACACAAAGGGATGACGGCAGACCGAAGACACATGCGGGGATACAAGACAATTGCGGCGTGGTGGGTTGTTGCACACTGCGTGGTTATGAATATAAGGCGTCGCACCTGCCGCGTGGCCCGCCTACCTGTGCGAGCAACCGCCATCTAGGGGCATCAAGAGAGGCGCGTTTAAGGCAGCATTTCGCCGCTATGTGGATGGATTGGCACATGGTACCGCTGGAAAGTGGTGCACATGGGTGTGTTCTAGTAGCTCCGGCGCTGGAGTGTTTGTCTGACTGGCGGGAAGTTATAGTATTATTGATTCAACACGCCCGTCGCCGTTGGCGGACCACTAATGCGGGGTCGCATTTCTGCAGTGGGTTAACTAATGCGGCAGCCGCATTAGACTTGAACAGTTTGAGGGGCCGTAGAGAGGAGAGGAGAGGAGTAGAGGGGCGGTGGAGAGGAGAGGCGGTAGAGAGGAGAGCAAAGGAGAGGAGAGGAGAGAGTGGCCACAGTGAGGCTGAAAATGGGGGGTGCCAACGGGGCGGCGCATAAATAGCAGACAGCGAAAGCCGGCCATGCAGTGAACTGTCCTGCTGCTCTCCCGTGGCTCCTCCCACGGTTGTGCCCCCTTGCTCGAACCGTCTTACTCTCCCCCTCTCCCCCTCCTCTCCCCTCTGCCTCTGCCGCCTACTGCCCCTGCTGGAGTGGTGGTGGTGGTCACTCTCGCAGACCCCCCTCCCCCTCCCCCGCTCTCCCGCCGCGCCCTCAATCGCTCTCACTCTGCCTTGCACTCCTCACTCTCCCTTGTATCCTTCACTCTTTGCCCCTTGCCGGCCGCTCGGCTGCCGCTCGGCTGCGCCACAGCATACGTGTGTAGCCAGCTTGGGCGTGGAAGCAGCAGTAGCGGCGGCGTTCCAGCACTGCCACCAAAGCAACCCAACCCAAGCCGCTACCAAGCCAGGCCAACCCAACCCAGCCGCCATGGCGGAGGAGGAGGTGGTGGTGCCCGTGCGTGGGCGGGCGCGCAGCGGGGCGCTGCACGGCGACGTGGATGACGAGCTGAACACGGACCTGGAGACGCTGAACGCGACGCTGGAGGGGCGGGAGCCGCCGCCGTCGTCAGCGTCGTCAGGGCGGCGCGGGTCATCGGGTGGCGCGGCGGCAGCGGCGGCGGGCGGGAAGCCGACGCTGAGCAAGAAGACGATTGCGACGCTGACCAAGCTGGAGGTGGCGACCGCCAACCCAGCGGACCTGGCGGGCGACGGGCCCGACATCCCCAAGGGCGAGACGGAGGAGGAGGCAGAGGAGCGCATGCTGGCAGAGGCGGAGCGGAAGAAGCGGGCGGCAGAGGCGGCGGCGGCAAGTGCGGGCGCGGGTGGCGGCGGTGGGGGTGGCGGCAGCGGGGCTGGCGGCAGCGGCAGTGGAGGAGCAAGCGGCGGCGCTGGCGGCGGCGGCGGTAGTGCGGCTGGGAGCGGCAGCGGCGGCGGTGGCGGCGGTGCTGGCGGCGGTGCCGGCGGCGGCGGCGGCGTGGCGGGTGTACGCACGCTGAAGCCGGGCGCGGGTGGCGGCGGCGGGGCGGGCGGCGAGAAGGAGTATGACGTCATGGTGAAGCTGCTGCTGCTGGGCGACGGCGGCGTCGGCAAGACGTCGCTCATGCTGCGGTACAGCGAGGACAAGTTCTCCACCTCCCTGCTGGCCACCGCGGGCGTGGACTTCAAGACGCAGATGCTAGAGATTGAGGGCAAGCGCGTCAAGTGCCAGATCTGGGACACGGCGGGGCAGGAGCGCTTCCACGCCATCACGCAGGCGTACTACAAGGCGGCGCACGGCATCGTGCTGGTGTACGACGCCTCCGACCCCTCCGAGGCGTCCTTCAACAACGTGCGGTACTGGATGGAGAACATCACCAAGCACGCCTCCACCGACACCCAAAAGATCATTATTGGCAACAAGATCGACGTGAAGGGCAAGCGGGTGCGTCGTCGCAGCCAACTTAGTGCGGTCAATGCCCCCCTCCCCACCCCACCCCCCACCTCACCCACCCACCCACCCACGGCGGCAGATTGAGACAGCGCGCGGGAAGGCGCTGGCGGACGAGTTTGGCGTCAAGTTCTTTGAGACGTCCGCCAAGGACGGCACGGGCGTGCGGGAAGCGTTCCACACGGTGGCGCGCGACGTGGTGGCCAAGATGCTGTCGGGCGCCGTGCCCATGGACGGCGGCATCAAGGGCGTGAAGGACGGCAAGAAGGACAAGGACTGTGTGATTATGTAGCCAGGCGGCGACGTGTGCTCGTGTCTGTCCCCCCCACCTCCCTCTTACTTACGCGGCGGCGCACGTGCGCGCATGCGTTTGTGTG
>ERZ778022.3517-NODE-3517-length-14646-cov-4.043177_pt1 | contig 14646 bp, 17 predicted proteins | sample MGYA00375752_ERZ778022 | MGnify/ENA primary metagenome ERZ778022 (study PRJEB29350, sample SAMN05389826) | bioreactor metagenome | isolation source: Thiocyanate bioreactor | place: South Africa: University of Cape Town | collected 2014-04-04 ... | reverse complement strand
AAACTTTCAAAGAGCTATGCCGTATTATGGCTTAAATTAATCATTCAAAAATTTAATACATGGTTAAAAGGTTGTATGTAAACCAACAGAGATTATACAGTTAGGGCAATTTACTGCAAGTCCGTTAATTTTGCCTTCTAATTTTTATTTGAATTGAGCAGCATTAAAAAACTTGCGGGTCAAACGGTATGGTATGGCGCCAGCTCCATTGTGGCAAGATTCATCAATTACCTTCTCACACCTTATCTTACACTTAAACTTACTACTGCCCAGTACGGAGAGCAGGTACTCGTGTATTCTTTTATTCCGTTTATGAATATTCTTTTCACGCACGGGATGGAAACGGCATTTTTCAGGTTTACACAGAACCGTGACAAAAAATCTGTTTATAATACCTCAAGCATTTCTTTAATTTTTTCATCGCTCTTACTCTCCCTGCTTTTAATTGTTTTTATAAATCCGGCTGCAAAGCTTATCAGGCTTGAAAATCATCCGGAATATATTCTTTTAGCTGCACTGATTATTGGGCTGGATGCACTCACCACCATACCTTTTGCCAAATTGCGGCTTGATGGCAGGCCGCGAAAATTTGCATTCGTAAAAATTACGGGCATTGTGGTGAACGTATTGAGCCTTTATTTTTTTCTGAGTATTTGCCCTGCAATTGTTAAAAATGACCCGCAGGGTTTTATTGCAACTTTTTATAAAGAAGACTGGAAAGTGGGTTATGTTTTTGTAGCCAATTTTATACAGGCGCTTGTCACGCTCCTGTTATTGTCAAAAGAATTTTTGGGTTTTAAATTTAAATTTGATAAACCGCTTTGGAGAACCATGATTATTTATGCCCTGCCCATAATGATTGCGGGGTTTGGCGGCATGATCAATGAAACTTTTGACAGGATTATGTTAGGCTGGTGGTCAACCGCTGGTAGTGAACACGCAATAAAAGAACAGGTAGGTATTTACGGTGCGGTTTATAAATTGTCAATCCTCATTACGCTTGCAGTGCAGGCATTTCGAATGGGCGCAGAGCCGTTTTTTTTCAACCAGTCAAAGTCTGATAATGCTCCGAAAATCTACGCAAGGGTGATGAAATTTTTTGAAATTACGCTTTGTTTGATGTTTTTGGCGGTTGTACTATACATGAACATCTGGAAACAATTCATTCAGAATCCTAAAATGTGGGTGGGGCTTAGCGTAGTGCCTATTTTATTGTTGGCAAACATGTTTTTGGGCATTTATTATAACCTAAGCATTTGGTACAAACTCGGCAACAAAACAATGGCCGGCGCCTATATCACGTTAATTGGGGCGGTAGTAACGCTCGTTATAAATTATTTGTTTATTCCAAAATTTGGATACACCGCCTGCGCCTGGGCTACCTTTGCCTGTTACGGATTGATGATGGTGATCTCATATTTTTGGGGACAAAAAAATTACCCGGTGCCTTACGCATGGAAAAAGCTTTTGGCATATATTATTTTGGCAGTGATGATTTATACAGCTCATTATTATATTACAAAATACTTCCCCAATGTATGGTTGTATTATATTTTAGCAACTGTTTTATTTGCCATGTACACTTTATTTATTCTTAAAGTTGAAAGGCGCGAATTTCAGCGGATGCCCGTCATCGGAAAATTTTTGAAATAAAATGCCCGGCAATACATTTTCAAAACAACAGCGATTAAAAAGCCGTAAAAAACTACAACAACTTTTTGCGGACAGAAAAGCTGTATTTGCAGCGCATATAAAATTGCTTTATGTAACCGAAGATGCGGAGCAGGGATTTGTAAAATGCGGTGTGGGCCTGAGCGGCCGCTATTTTAAAAAAGCGGTTGACCGTAACCGCGTGAAACGATTGCTACGAGAGGCTTACCGGTTACAACAACACGACCTGAAAACTCTTGCAGTGCAACAAAAGAAAGACATCTCTGTTTTTATTTTATACACCGGCAAAGAATTACCGTTGTTTGAAAATATTTACAAGAGTGTTGGCTTAGCTTTACAAAAATTGATAAAGACCTCTTCCTCCCTTGGAGCAGGAGAGCGAAATGAAATATGAAGGAATTATTAAAAATACTCAGTTGGCCATTTATCATACTAATCAAATTTTACCAGTATGTTATTTCCCCGTGGTTGGGGCCAAAGTGCCGGTTTACGCCCACATGCTCCCAGTATTCCCTTGAAGCATTTAAGAAGCACGGCGTGTTCAAAGGGTTTTGGCTTTCAATAAAACGTATTTCCCGTTGCCATCCCTGGGGCGGGCATGGTTATGACCCGGTGCCATGAGAAATGTAAAATTCAAAACGCTGAATGTAGAATGCAAAACGTTTTACCCTTGATATTTTAAATTTTAAATTCAATATTTTGTATGATTACCGGTATTGGTTTAGACGTTATTGAAGTGGAACGCGTGGCTGAAAAAATTGAAAAGGAACAGGGCTTTCGCGAACTGGTTTTTGCACCGCAGGAGATTGATTATTGCGAGCCAAAAGCCCATAAACACGAGCATTACGCCGCACGTTTTGCCGCAAAAGAAGCACTCTTCAAAGCCTTGGGAACAGGCTGGGCATCCGGCACATCTTTTAATGAGATTATTATTTTAGGTAATGATTTGGGCAAGCCGGAAATTAATTTTATGGGCGAAACGGCTGAAACATTAAAGCATCTTGATCTTTCGAAAATAAAACTCTCACTCAGCCATTTAAAAAATATTGCCGCAGCTGTAGTGGTCATTGAATCTTAGCGCAGGACAAGCCAATCAGCACAAAATCAAAACTAAAAAAGATAGATTTGGTAGAAAACCAAATCCGCTTGACCACCTGAGATTATTGTTTATATATTGTTTTCTTCCAAAACTATTTTTTGCAAATGCGCAAAATATAAATATTAGATCGTACATTCGGGCAAGGAGAGTTAAACAAAGCCCGGAGGTTCTCTAAAAAGCAAAAAAGAACACCACTTATTACCTAAATGTTGAAGACACCCTCAAAAAATACCTTAAAGAAAGTTATGGCCGTTGGTTGAAACTGCGCTCCCTGATGTATGAAGCCCTTCGATCACGCGAATATGTACTTTGTTCAATAGGCAAAACGCCACCAATGACAGGGCAATACGAAAACATCTTATTAAAAAACATTTGGCAAAAAAACAACAGACCTCTATTCCAAATAAAACAACTGACCTCTTTTTAACCAATTTTCAAACAATTAAAACTCCAAACCATGGACGAATTTATCGGAATCATCAAACTATTTGCAGGCAATTTTGCACCCCGCGGGTGGGCTTTCTGCCAGGGACAATTACTACCTATTTCTCAAAACACGGCGCTGTTCTCCCTTCTTGGAACCACGTACGGTGGCAATGGCCAAACCACCTTTGCCCTGCCCGATTTAAGAGGCCGTGTACCCGTAGGTTTCGGTACGGGGCCCGGCCTTCCTAACTATTCCCAAGGCGAGGTGGGCGGTGAGGCTGCGCACACGCTTGTACAGCAGGAGATGCCGGCACATACGCACGCCCTTGCAGTAGACAACACTAATGCCAGCACTTCAGTACCTGCACAGGGCAATGCTATTGCGGCACCTGGCGCAATGGTCGGCAGAGAATTTGTACCATCGCTGGGTTACAACAGCGCGGCTCCCAACACCGTATTGAGCCCGCAAAGCGTAGGCGCGGCAGGAAACAGTGTGCCCCATAACAATATGCAGCCTTACCTGGGGTTAAACTACATTATCTGCCTGGAAGGTATTTATCCTTCAAGAAGTTAAACTATTTTTTCATGAAAAATGCCTCAAAAGCCTTCATTTTAGGTTACGCGGCAGCGTTCCCGGAAATTTCAGGAAACGGTTTGCAGGTGCTAAAATACTTTTGAGGCATTTTCCTTAATTACTTTAATCAATGAAAAAGCTATTTATTTTCTTAATGGCTACCGCCATGCATGTTTCAATAACAGCCGTGGCGCAGTACACTGAAACATTTGAAAGTTTTAACGCTGGTGCTATCAATTTTACCAGCAATGGCAAACTTTTTACGATTACATCAATACAACCTAATACAAGTGCATTCAAAATTGGGAATTTCCCTGGTTTTGGCTGGAGTGGTACTGCTGCCGATGATAAGTTTATTGATAATACCGGTACGGGCAATATTAATGAGGGTACCGGAGGAGAATTCACTATTTCATCGGCCAGTGCTTTCACTTTAAAAAGTATGTATTTGTATTTGTCGAGGGAAAACCTTACTTTTCAAAACCTTTCAGGTTCCTGCACCATTACTGGTAAATTAGGAGGGGTTACTCAATTTACAGCCAGCTCGAGCAGTGGTTTCAATACTAATTTAGGTATTCAGAACGGGTACACTTTCATTAATTTGGCCAACTATGGGGGAAGCAACAATTCCAATATTTCTATTGATGCATTTACAGTAAAAACTACCAGTAATATCGGATATATAGGTTTAGATGCCATGACCTGGGCTTCCGGTAGCAGTTTATCCACCGGCATCACAGGCTCCAGTTTCTGTTCGGGGGCCACGGTTCCGGTTAGTTATACCTCCAGCGGGTACTCATTTGCAGCGGGTAATACCTTTACCGCCCAGCTTTCAAACGCAAGCGGTTCTTTTGCATCACCGGTAAATATTGGCACACTCAGTTCCACAGCAGCCAGCGGTACTATTATGGCCGCTATTCCAATAAGCACATCAACCGGATTTAGCTACAGAATAAGGGTGGTTTCATCTAACCCTGCTGTTACCGGGTTAGATAACGGCACTAATTTCAACATTATAAAAACAAGTGCGGGAACCACTTCTTATCTGGCGCCAGTAAATACTAATGAATCTGTTAGCGTATCAGGTACAGCATTTAATTACATTTCCGATGGTGATTGCAGGGCTATTGCAGGCATCACTCCAAACGGGGCTGCGCCGGTAAGCGGCAATACCAGTGCAAAAGTGTGGATTGAAGGCACACAACCTGCCGCCTTTGTAAGAAGGCATTACGAGATTACGCCAACAAATAATGCAGCCAGTGCTACCGGGCGTATTACCCTTTATTTTACTCAGGCCGATTTTGACGCTTTTAATGCTGTTAACTCCGTTAAACTACCCGCAAATAGTGGCGATGTGGCGGGTAAAGCCAGTTTACTGATAGAAAAGCGGAGCGGAAGCGGCAATGCCAATGGCGATTTCACTTCTTACCTGGGGGCAGCTACTAATATTGACCCTGAAGACGCGGATATTGTGTGGAACAATGACGCGGTAAGGTGGTAAGTAAGTTTCAATACTACAGGCTTTAGCGGCTTTTGGGTAAAAACGCAGGCAACTGCATTGCCCGTTGCCTTTGGCAGTATATCTGCCATTATTAAAAACGGCCAATTGGCTATTGACTGGATAACAGAAAGCGAAACCAATAATGATCATTTTGAAATATTAGCATCCCAAGACGGTAATTCTTTTTATAAAATAGGGTCAGTGTTGTCAAAAGCCAAAGACGGCAACAGCAACAACGCACTGCCCTATAGTTTTTCCATTACTGAAAATCAGGCAAGGGCGTTAGCGGGCTTGTCCTTTATCGGGTTATTGGCTATTGGTTGCGCCGGTTGGGGCAGGCGAAAGAAAATAATATCTGCAGTAGTATTGTTATTGCTTAGCGGAGTATTGTTCTACTCCTGTGCAAAGAGCGAAACAGATGTGGATGGAAGCGCAACGGGTAAGTTGTTTGTAAAAATCATTCAGGTAGATAAGGATGGTACAAAAAACTCCAGTAAAACAATACAAGCCGTAGTTCAATAAGCGCATATCATACAGGAGGCCGGAATTTAAGATTTGCAAGGCCTACTGTCCGGCTGTGCAAAGGACAAGAAATAACAACACAAAAGCAGGAATTTAAACCGCCTCGTTCCAAACGGGGCGGTTTCGTTATTTCAGGACTCCTAAGCGGGGTTTTGGCAAAACCTGAACGCTTTAGCAAACTGATATACCAATGAAATCCGAAATCAAAAATTTCAAACCTCAAATCTTACATTTGCCCCATGAACGAACTCCCATCACTCGCATTTCAATCTGCACAGCACATCAAAGCGTACCAGGAAATAAGATTGGCTGACCTGCTGCAGTATGTTGCCATCAATTCTCCCTTTTACAAACAATTATTTGCCGATAAAAACATTAATGTTAAATCCATCAAAAAGATTGAAGACCTCGTAAAAATCCCAACCACTGATAAAGAGCACCTGCAAACCCAAAACGAAAAATTTTTATGCGTACCGAAAAATAAGGTGATTGAATACATGGCAACTTCCGGCACAATCGGTAGCCCTGTAACAATTGCTTTAACAGAAAACGACCTGCAGCGCCTGGCTTATAATGAGTACAGCTCGTTCGTTTGTGCAGATGGTACACCAAACGATGTGTATCAATTAATGCTCACGCTCGACAGGCAGTTTATGGCAGGTATGGCTTATTATATCGGCATCAGAAAATTAGGTGCCGGCCTGGTGCGCGTGGGCCCCGGTGTACCATCCCTGCAGTGGGAAGTAATTGAAAGACTGAAACCTTCGTCAATTGTGGCCGTTCCTTCTTTTATTGTAAAACTGATACAATACGCAAAAGATAATCATATCGATTTCAATAATTCATCTGTAAAAAAAGCGGTGTGCATTGGCGAGAACCTGCGTACCGAAGACTTTGAACTGAATGTGCTCGGGCAAAAAATCACTAAAGGCTGGAATATCAAACTTTATTCAACTTACGCTTCCACCGAAATGCAAACAGCTTTTACCGAATGCAGCGAGGGCCGGGGCGGCCACCTCAATCCCGAACTGGCGATCGTAGAAATTTTAGATGATAATGGCGAACCCGTTCCTGACGGCGAAATTGGCGAAGTTACCGTTACAACGCTGGGTGTAGAAGGTATGCCATTACTTCGCTACAAAACAGGAGACCTCTGCCGGGCCGAAACGGAGCCCTGCGGTTGCGGAAGGCAAACTTTGAGATTGTCGCCGGTGATTGGCCGTAAAAAACAAATGATCAAATTTAAAGGCACTACATTGTTTGCGCCCGCGCTGTTCGAGATCATTCATAAAATTGATGCGATTAAAGAGTACGTGGCCGAAGTTTACAGCAATGAAATTGGCACCGATGAAGTGCTGCTTTATTTGGTTCCCACCGATAACACCGAAGAAACTGAAAACCGTATCGCATCTTATTTGCAGGCCAGGCTGAGAGTAATGCCGCATATAAAATATGTATCAGCCGACGAAATGCAACATCTTCAGTTTCCCGAAGGGGTGAGGAAGCCGGTGAAATTTATTGACAAACGAAGGCACAATTTATAACTGATGCTAACGGCAATTAGGCATAACTAAATCTTTTTTTGCCCCAAAACAATATTTTCGTTCTTTTGCAGATTGACTTTAATTAACGCATATAAATGGTACAGGTAGGTGGCAAGCGATTGACTTTAGACGATTTTAAAGCAATCCTGATTGATGGGAACTCCGTAACTCTTGATGAAAAGGCACTCCAAAACGTAAAGGCCTGCTTTGAGTTTCTACAACAGTTTTCTGATCATAAGTTGATTTACGGTATCAACACCGGGTTCGGGCCAATGGCTCAGTACAAGATCAGCGATGATAATATTCTGCAGCTTCAGTATAATTTAATTCGTAGCCATAGCAGTGGTGGCGGTAATATTTTAACACCACAATTAGGAAAAGCCGTAATGGTTTGCAGGCTGAATAATCTAATGCAGGGATATTCCGGCGTACATACCGAAATTGTTGAACTGCTTTCAGCGATGATTAATAAAAACCTTATTCCATGCATATTTGAGCACGGTGGCGTAGGCGCAAGTGGCGATTTGGTGCAGTTGGCGCATTTAGCTTTAGGCTTAATTGGTGAGGGAGAAGTTTGGTATGAGAACAAAATAGTTCCCGCCGCAGAAGCTTTTGAAAAAGCAGGTTTAACCCCTTTAAAAGTTCATATTCGCGAAGGCCTTGCTGTGCTCAACGGCACTTCTGCCATGACGGGCGTTGGTTTATTAAATCTCTTAGCCGCCAAAAATCTTTTGGATTGGTCGATCATGCTTTCTGCATTTACCAATGAGTTAATGGAAGTTTATGACGATCATTTTTCTCAGGAGCTGAATATTGTAAAACATCATAAAGGGCAAAATCATGTTGCAGCCGTTTTTCGCGATATTGTAAAAGGTAGCGAAATGATTCGCAGCCGTTCAGAGCATTTATACCAACCGGAAAATATTCAGCACGATGTGTTTGAAGATAAGGTTCAGGAATATTATTCACTAAGATGCGTAACACAGGTGCTCGGGCCGGTTTTCGATACTTTGGCACAGGCAGAAGAAACGGTTGTGAATGAATTCAATTCAGTTAATGACAATCCTGTGGTTGATGTTGCCAGTCATAACATTTTTCACGGAGGCAATTTCATGGCGATTATGTGAGTTTTGAAATGGACAAAATAAAGATCGCCATTACAAAGCTTACCATGCTCAGCGAAAGGCAATTGAATTATTTGCTCAATAGCAAACTCAATCAAAAATTCCCGCCGTTCGTAAATCTGGGCGTACTTGGTTTAAATTTTGGTATGCAGGGTATACAGTTCACGGCAACATCCACAACCGCCGAAAACCAAACGCTTTCGTTCCCGATGTATGTACACAGCATCTCTAATAACAACGATAACCAGGATATTGTGAGTATGGGTTACAACAGCGCGCGCATTGCAAAAATGGTGATCGAAAATGCATACGAGGTATTAGCTATACAGGCAATGACGTTGCTGCAGGGTGTAGATTTTCTCGGATGCCGGGATAAGATGGCTTTCAAAACAAAAGCCGTGTATGATGCACTGCGCAATATCTTCCCTAAATTTGTTGAGGACGCGCCGCTTTACAAATCATTGGCCACCGTGAGAGAATTTTTAAAGAACACTCAACCTCTCAATCTAAAATAATTTTGTAACCGGCTGAAGGGCTTATGACATCAGTTTTCCATCTGCATCCGGTCAAACACGCTTGGTTTAACCCGCGTGCAGATAACGTCAATCAATTGCAAATTGTAAATCTTCAAATTGTAAAAAATACATGAATTGGGCATTAGTAACAGGCGGTTCCCGTGGTATTGGCAAAGCCATTTGCATTAAGCTCGCTTCAATGGGCTATAACGTTCTCATCAATTACAAGGGCAATAAAGAGCGTGCCGAAGAAACACTTGCAGAAGTTAAAGCCGCCGGCGCCAATGGCGAATTACTTCAGTTTGATGTTGCTAACCGGGAAGAAGTTCAAACAGTTTTAGGCGGCTGGATGGAAGCTAATGAAGATAAAACCATTGAGGTTTTGGTGAACAACGCCGGTGTTAAAGATGATGTGCTGCTGATGTGGATGAAGGATGAACAGTGGGACAGCGTGATCAACACCAGTCTTGGAGGTTTTTTTGCGGTTACCCGAATTGTGATTAACAGCATGCTCAAAAAACGTTATGGCCGCGTAGTAAATGTAGTTTCATTAAGCGGTTTAAAAGGCCTGGCCGGACAAACAAATTATTCAGCAGCCAAAGGCGGCATTATTGCGGCCACTAAAGCATTGGCACAGGAAGTAGGTAAAAGAAACATCACCGTGAACGCTGTGGCGCCGGGTTTTATTAAAACTGACATGACTGCCGAAATAAACGAAGCCGAAATGAAACAAATGATTCCTGCAAACCGTTTCGGTACGCCTGAAGAGGTTGCGCATGCTGTTGGATTTTTTGTAACTAAAGAAGCGGCTTATATTACAGGACAGGTCCTTTCAATAAATGGCGGGCTGTACACCTGATTTTTTACCGTTATTTTTTTTGTCTTTACCGAAATGCTTAACTTAGGTTTTCTCCTGAACGCTTATTAATTTATCTTTACGTTCAAAACCTTACCAGCCATGAATTTCCTATTAAAAGTTTTAATAACGGGGCTTATTGCTTATTTGCTTCAATTGTATGTTTTACCCGGTGTTCATATTGCCGACATAAAAACAGCCGCTTTATTTGCATTGGTGCTCGCAATTTTGAACGCTATTGTAAAACCTGTGCTTGTAATCCTCACAATTCCGGTTACGGTAATTTCGCTTGGATTGTTTTTACTGGTTATAAACGCGTTTATGATAATGGCCGCCGCTTACTTTTTTAAGGGTGTGCAGATTGATGGGTTTTGGTGGGCTTTATTATTTAGTATACTACTCTCCATCGGGTCATCGCTTCTGTATTCTCTGGTTGGCGGAGGGAAAAACCCTTAACAAGAAATATTAATTTGTTCACCCGTCAATTAGTTATTAATTTGCACCGTAATCAAAACATTAATCAAAAGTCCCTATGTTTCTACATCGGGGCTTTTTTGTTGAAAATCGAATTGCATTGTTTACAAATTCCCTGAACCACCACCTCAATTGTTTTGGGTTTATACCCCGCCGGAACGGCCACTGTTGGTGTAACCACTTCGTCAAGGCAAAAGGTTCCGCTGCACTCGCTGCATTGAAAATGCACGTGATGGTCGTGGTGATGGCCTTCTTCACAATCATCTTTACAAAGAGCGTATTTAATTGAATTATCAGATGAGGGAATGATGTGAATAATCCCTTTGTCAACAAATGAGTTGAGCGTTCGGTAAACCGTAACCCTGTCAAAATACTCCCCGGTTTTCTTCTCAATATCTGAGTGAGAAAGGGCGCCTTGTACATCTATAAAAAGCTGCAAAATTTTTTGCCGGCCCGCGGTTACACTTAAACTATTTTCTTTGAGTATTGCAGAAACTTTGTTCATGTTTAAAGTTTTGCTGTTGGTTGAGGCTTTTCTTCCAACTCTTTTTTGATATCTTTTATCAGGCGGTTTATTTCCTTTTGCTTGAGGCCGTCATAAATTTTCAGAACATTTCCCTTCCTGTCAACAAGCGCCCAAAATTGTGTGTGTAAAAAATCATCCTCAATATTCGTAAGGTTGTTTGCCGGGTCATCTATCGTATAACTTAGCCTGGCCATGTTGTACAGACTGTCTTTTCTGCCGGTTAAAAAAATCCATTGTTTCGTATCCACGCCCATCGAGTCTGCATAACGTTTTAATTTTGCTGCACTGTCGGTTTTAGGGTCGCAGGTATGTGAAAGAATCAAAAAATCGGGATTGCCTTTATATTTTTCGTACACCTGCTTCATATTTTCGTTCATCATCGGGCAAATACCCGGGCAGGTAGTAAAAAAGTATTCGGTTATATACACTTTCCCTAAAACATCTTTATTGGTAACCGGTTTACCATCCTGATCAGTAAAATTAAATGGGCCCACTTTACTTATCGGCTCCAGCTTTCTGTCGTTAAACCCTGGTATAAAATAGCTTGAGGCCAAATAGAAACCCACGGCCAGCAACACAAAAAATAAAACGTAGAAAATCCCTTTTTTTGACATATCTAAACTTAAAGTGCAAATGTACTTTTCATTTAACAATTTGAAAAGCAAAACGTTCATAAACACAAAAAGCAGCTCTTCCGGCTGCTTTTTGTGTTTCGTGATATGTGTATTTATTCTGTGTTAGAAAGATCCAGTTTATGCGCCGTCGCAAAAGCTTCCCTTTCTTTCAAAAATTCATCATCGGCCTTTGCCTCTTCCTGTTGAAGCTTTGTAACCACCTCCTGCACTTTTGCATCTGCGGTTGTGTCTTTTACTTCGCTATAAATCTTTGCAATATCAGCGTAATAAGTGCCTACCGATTTTTTATAAAACTCGCCAAGGTTTGAGGCTGCGTTCCGGTAGGTCTTGTTTCCGTCAAATTCGGGCATGCCCTTAATTTTTTTGTTGACCGAGTCAATCTGATTTTCATATTTCTTTATAGTTGATTCAATTTCTGTACTATCAACTTTGGCGTTCTGCACTGCAAATAAGGATTGCTGCATCTGCGTAATATGCGATGTAATAAAATCATCATACTCGGTTGCCGATGCAAATTTTTCAGACTGACCGCCTGATCCACAGGCAAATAATAAAACACAAAGGCCAATGGCCAACAAGCTCTTTTTCATGCTTATGGGGGTTTAAGGTTTATTGTGGAAATACTCCGATACTCTCGTTATTAATACCTAATACATCAATGGCCAAACTGGCGGCAATTTGGGAAGCATCTTTTTTATTGAATGCTTTTCCCTGTGAAACGTTTTCGCCATCAATTACAGCGGCAACGGTAAACAACCTGCGGCCGCCTTCGAGCCGCTCATCGATTGTAATGAACTCAAGATTCTTGCCATTTTTGTTCACCCAACCGTATAATTTGTTTTTATGATTGATTTCGAGATTCTCGAGCTCATCTACAAACATGTGCGGCATTATAATATAGTCTAAAACCCAGCGGCAGGTTTTTTTGTAGCCGAAGTCGAGATAAATAGCGCCTACAAGAGCTTCGAGGGTGTTTCCAAAAATATGGCTGGTTCTGAGGGAGTTGTCAAGTTTGTTGTATTTGGCAATCTTTTTTAGGCCCATTTTCACCGCAACATCGTTTAACTGCTGGCGGTTGACCATTTTGCTACGCATTTCGGTAAGAAAACCTTCTCCCTGGTATGGATAACGTTTAAAAAGATAATCTGCTACCAGTGCGCTTAAAACCGCATCGCCCAGGTATTCAAGCCTTTCATTATTTTCATCAACGCTTTCACCAAGCGAGCGGTGCGTAAGTGCCGTTTTGTATAAAGAAAGATTATCCGGGCTAAAACCTGTTATGTTTTTAAGCTCCTTTTTTAAAGTGGCATCCGATTTTTTCCTGAAAAAATCTTTTATTAAATTCACTAAAAATGAATTATTTGTACTTCTTTACAATTACGCAGGCGTTGTGGCCCCCGAAACCGAAAGTATTGCTTAATGCAACATTTACAGTTCGTTCCTGCGATTTGTTGAAGGTGAAATTCAATTTGGGATCCAGTTCGGGATCATCTGTGAAGTGATTAATGGTGGGCGGCACAACATCGTGCATCACACTTTTTATGCAGGCGATTGCTTCAATAACTCCTGCAGCACCCAAACAATGGCCGGTCATACTTTTTGTAGAACTGATATTTAGATTAAAGGCATGTTCTCCAAACACATCCGTAATGGCTTTTACTTCTGCAATGTCACCAAGCGGTGTAGAAGTCCCGTGGGTGTTGATGTAATCAATATCAGATGGCTGTAACCCTGCATCGTTCAATGCAGCAATCATTACGTTTTTAGCTCCCAATCCTTCGGGGTGAGGGGCTGTGATGTGGTGTGCATCAGCGGTAGCGCCGCCGCCGGCCACTTCGCAATAAATTTTTGCGCCACGGGCTTTTGCGTGTTCCAGTTCCTCAAAAATTAAAATTCCTGAGGCTTCTCCCATTACAAAACCATCGCGGTCTTTGTCATAAGGGCGGCTTGCCGTAGCGGGGTCATCGTTACGCTCGCTCATGGCTTTCATGGCATTAAAACCGCCAACACCCGCTTCGCTGATAACTGCTTCGCTACCACCGGTAACTATGATATCGGCCTTTCCTAATTTTATAAGATTTACTGCATCTATCATTGCATTGGTACTGCTGGCACAGGCGCTTACCACCGCATAGTTGGGGCCGCGTAAGTTGTGCCTCATGCTTATCTGTCCTGCAGCAATATCAAGAATCATTTTTGGGATAAAAAAAGGATTGAAGCGCGGCGTTCCGTCTCCTTTTGCAAAATCCGTCACCTCATTTTGGAAGGTGATCAAGCCACCGATTCCGCTTCCGAGTACCACGCCAATCCGGTCAGGATTGATATTCTCTCTATTAAGACCGGCATCAGCCATTGCCTGATCGCTTACAACCAATGCGAACTGTGTAAAGCGGTCTATTTTGCGGGCTTCTTTTTTATCAAGAAATTCGGTAGGATTAAAATTCTTAACCTCACAGGCAAATTTTGTTCTAAACTTAATTGCATCAAATAAAGTAATAGGTGCCGCTCCGGAAACTCCATTAACAAGCCCGCTCCAGTATTCATCCACTGTGTTTCCGACAGGGGTAAGCGCCCCCATTCCTGTAACTACAACTCTTTTTAGATTCATAAACTCCCGCTAGTTGGTTAAGTGAAAAAACCGCCTTTGTCATGGGTACCATTATCAAAGGCGGAATTACAAATGATTGCTTAATATGATTCGAAGGTCAAACTAAGCACCAAATCTTCAAATTACTATTTAGCATGTTCTTCCAAATAAGATACAGCCTGGCCAACGGTTGTGATGGTTTCAGCTTGTTCATCAGGGATAGAAATGTTGAATTCCTTTTCAAACTCCATGATCAACTCAACGGTGTCCAGTGAATCGGCACCTAAATCATTTGTGAAAGAAGCTTCTGTAGTAACTTCTGCTTCGTCAACACCTAATTTGTCAACGATGATCTTTTTAACTCTTGATGCAATGTCTGACATATTCTTTTAGTTTTTATTAGACTGCAAAAATAGCCTTTTTGATTAAATATGCACAGGAAACAAAAAAAAATATAAAATTCTTGTCTGGCATTAAAAATGATGGCTATCTTACTTAACTTGGTGTTAAATACTTTACCACGAAAATGATTGCCGGGTTTGGTTTCACTTAATAATTATTGCTTGTTATGCCACTTAAAATTATTGATCAC
>ERZ778022.3515-NODE-3515-length-14652-cov-5.059944_pt1 | contig 14652 bp, 7 predicted proteins | sample MGYA00375752_ERZ778022 | MGnify/ENA primary metagenome ERZ778022 (study PRJEB29350, sample SAMN05389826) | bioreactor metagenome | isolation source: Thiocyanate bioreactor | place: South Africa: University of Cape Town | collected 2014-04-04 ... | reverse complement strand
CAGCAGCAGCAGCAGCAGTGGCAGTGGCAGCTGTGGCGGCAGTGTGTGTGGGGGTTACCCGCAGCGCCACTCGGTCACACACTGCTGCAGTCATCTACACACACCACACACACGCATCAGCATACGCCCGCAGCGAACCAGTGAACCGGCAACCAGCTGGTAACAAGGTGTTACTTGCTGCTACGGTGCTGCTGGCCGCAGCACTCCTCCAGCGCAGTCGTCATCGCCATCAGCGGAAGCAGCGGCAGCGGCGGATGTGCCGCACCCGACGTGGTGGTGATGATGACGTGGCAGCAGCACAGCTGGCACTGTCCTGGCACAGGAGCCTCCGCAGGGCAGCCGTCGTGGCGGCAGCTGCGTCTATCTCATCAACGTGGCCGTCGCAGCAACCCGGCGTCTCATGCCCATGCGTCCGCCTCCAGTCACCCCCCATGCCGCCATCCATCTGCACGGTGACGGTGGAACATGGCGGGCAAGTGGCGCGCGAAATCACGCACCAACGAAGCCAAAGTCGGGGCCCAGCAGGGCGGCGATGCCAGTGGAAGACGACATTGTTGGATGGGGCGGGCAGACGAGGTGACGCGCGCGTGTAATTTGCGCGCGCGTGCCGGCTGCAGTGGCAGATATTCCGCCATGGAAAGCTGCATCGTGACGGCATTTCCGCGGCGCCACCGAAGTCGTGTCGGACCGGTTCGCGGCGGCAGGGCGGCACCGACGCACCGAATCGAGCCGGCACCATGGTCGCAGACGGCACAGTGGTCACAAGAGCACAGCGCCGGGGCTCTAGTGTAATGGGGGCAATGCCAATGTTGTAAAAACAATGCCAATTCAACTTGAGTTCAAGGTCGGCGGTCAACGTGGCGGCACCGCGCCGTGACCGCGGCAAACAAAAAAGGGCAGTCAAGGCGGCGGCGGCGGCGCAATATAACCGGGCAGGTGCCACAGGTACACCGCCGTGTCACCCTCAGCCCCGCTGCTGGCAAGCAGGCCGCCTGGCAGCGACAGCAGCACGTTGGGAGGGTCAGCGGTGCAGCAGCGCGCCAGCAGCGTAGTGGGGAGGTTGGCGCGGGCAGCGCGACAGTGCGGGCGCGTGTCCCACACCTGTATGATTGTGTCGCTCGTGACGGGCATACCAGCCAGTCGGCCATCCGGCAGCGCGGCCAGGGCGGACGAAAACTCATTAACTCCAGTTAGCACCCGCACGCATGTGCCGGCACCCACATCCCACAACCGCACCGTGGCGTCCTTCGACAAGCTCGCCAGGCAGCCATCCGGCAGCACCGCCAACGCCACCACGTCAAACAAATGTCCACCTAGCACCGTGCGGCACCGCAACTTGCGGCCATCCCACACACGCACCGTCCCGTCCGCCGACGCGCTGGCAAGGCTGCCGTCGTGCAACACCGCCAACGCATTCACACTGGCGGTGTGCCCGGACACGCCTATCGGCTCTCCCATCCTGCCACCGTCGTCAAAGCGCAGCACCCTGATGTCGCGGTCGTTGCACGCGACAGCGAGGCGTCGGTTGCGTAGCACCGCCAGCGCCCGCACGCCGGCATCAAAACCAACGACGCCGCAGCGCACACGGGGCGCGCAGCTTACGTCCCATATCTCTAGACCGCCGTCCTCATCCGTCAATGCATCCTCGCCAACTGCCAGGTGTTTGCCGCCAGGCAACGCCGCCAGCGCGCGCACCGCCCACCCGTGTGTAGTCTTCAGCGCCGCGGTTGCCTCACCCCCGCGCGCCATGTCCCACAGTCGCACAATACCATTGCTATCGCCGCTCGCCAGCCGGCCGTCCGGCAGCACCGCCAGCGACCTCACGTCGCCGCCGTGACCACGCAACACGCCGGCCGCCGGTACAAAACAGCCGCGTGCGCGACACGCCGCCACCTCGGTGGGCGACAGATCCGCGCCGCCGTTATGCAACTCCCGTAAGGCGGGCAGGTGGCCGAACGATGCGTCATGCGTCACCTTCCTGCAGTTGGTCATGTGCAGCGTCACCAGACTAGCAGGCAGGCTCGCTATCAGCGCGTCTCCCACCTCTGTGTTGCTCACGTCCAGCTCCGCCAGTGCGGGTAGGGTGGGCAGTACGGCGGCAGGCGTGAGGTTTTTGCAGTCTGACGCATGTAGCGTCTCTAGCGATGGCGGCAAGCGCAAAAGCACCGCGTCACTAACGTCACATTCGCTGAAGTCCAACTCTTGCAGCGCAATCAGGTGCGTGAATGAAGCCAATGCCAACGACGTGTCATACTGCCGCAAAGTGAGCTCCACAATGCACGGCGGTAGTGCGGCCAGTGCGCCAGCATGTATAGTGCTACTGACGGCGTGCAGGACTCGAAGCCGTGTCAGATGTGATAATGACAAGTCGTGTGGCGACAAGAACTTGCAATCAAAAAGGCGTAGCTCCACCAGCGACGGCGGCAGGCTGTCAAAAACGTCAATGCTGCTCACGATGCATGACATGCTCATACGCTGTAACGCATGCAGATGGCGGAAGTCGGCGGCCGGTGGCAGAGTTCCACTGCTTATGCGCAGCTCCCGCAGCGACGGCGGCAAACGGCTCGCCTCGCCAACAGCGGCGGCACTGCATATCAGCGACGCAAGCGCTGTCAAGTGTGAGAGGCTTGCACCGGCGACCACCGCCGGAACGTTGCTTTCCACATGTAGGGAATGCAACGAGGTTGGTAGGCGTGCCAGTGCCGCCATGGTGTCCAGTTTTTGCAATACGAGGCGTTGAACGCCAGCCAGCGCCACCGATATGATGCCCGCCAAATCAACCCCCTCTGGCAGCCGGCAAACCTTCGCGGCCACCGCCGCCGGCAGCGAAGCGCGCCAACGCACCACATCGAACACGATCGTGTCAGTGTCTGCCCACGGCACCGCTGATACCACCGCCGCCACTGCCGGGTGCAACTGCCGCAGCGCGCTGGCCTCGTCGCTGTTGAAGCATGCCAGCACCATGGCGGTCGTCGCGCTATTGCCGCCCAGCACCTGCAACAGCGGTGGCAGCGCGACTACCGCCGAAACATGGCCGCTGCCACGCCGCTGTCGCACCCGCCGGCCGTCGTTGCTTCCCCCCGCTGCAGCAGCCGCCATGGTGGGAGTGGTTGGTGGTGTTGTGGTGGTGTGCAGCGCGACTCGGCACTCAGAAGCTCAATAAAGTGCTGACGCCTGGGCAGCTTAGCAGCGCGATGATGGTGCGCTGACAACTGAACACTGCGAGCAGTTAGCAGCCCAGTCGCTCGATAGTGGTGGTGGTGACTCTGAGTAGGCCCCAGGTAGCTTGATAGTAGTTGTAGTAGTGGTTGTATTGGTGGCGGCGGTGGTAGTGGTGAGCATGAATGGTCGCACTGGTATCAATTCCAAAAACCGAAAACGCAACAAAATCACACCCACATCAGCACAGTCAGTGATACTGATAGGTAGGTACGCGTTGGTTGCTTTAAAATTGTGGAAGCTCGTGTGGTTGTTATAATCTAAAATGTCAAACTTTGACATCGTGTCATCCCCTTCGTCGGGCTGCGGCTGCTACGGCTGCGCTGCTGCTGCGCTGTTGATGATGATGCTGCTGCTGATGCTGACATCGTGGCAATGCGACGTCACGCCGTCGTGGCCTTGTGCTGCTGCTGCCATCGTAGCACTGGCATCGTGCTGCAGCTGCTACCAATCGTGGCATTGTTGCATCGTTGCTGCTACCCTTGGAGGCCCGGCCCTGGCAGGGGGTAGCGTTTCCGCCGCGTAACTCGCGCAAGCATCTTCCGTACCGGTACTTGAGCCCCCCTTGCTACCTTCAAATGATCTCACCGCCGCAGCAGCCGCCAACGCGCTGCACAGCGGCAGTGCTGCGGCACGGTCAGGCCGGTTAAGCCGGCGGCGGCGGCGGCAGGTGCCACAGGTGCACGGAAGTGTCGTCTTCGGCCCCGCTGCTGGCAAGCAGGCCGCCTGGGAGCGGCAACACCACGCTGGGATGTCGTGCGCAGCTCCGTGCCAACAGCACAGTGGGGATGGCGACACAGGCAGCGCGTTGGTGCGGGCGCGTGTCCCACGCCTGTATAACTGTGTCGTCCCAGGCGGGCACACTAACCAGTCGGCCATCCGTCAGGGCGGCCAGGGCGGACGCCAGCAGCGCAATTCCAGGTATTACGCGCACACAGGCGGGAACACTCACATCCCACAACCGCACCGTGCCGTCCGTCGACAAGCTCGCCAGGCAGCCATCCGGCAGCACCGCTAGCGTGAACACCTGGTGGAGGTGGTTTCCCAGCACTGTGTGACACACCAAACGGCGCGCATCCCACACCCGCACCGTCCCGTCCGCTCCCGCGCTCGCTAGGCTTCCATCGGACAGCACTGCCAACGCTTTCACTCTGGCGGTGTGCCCGGGCAGACCCGTCTTCACTCCCATCCTGCCACCGTCGTCAACGGCCATCACCCAGATGTAGCAGTCGTTACATGCGACTGCGATGCGGCGGTTGCGCAGTACCGCAAGTGCCTGCACGCCGGCATCAAAGCCAACGACGGCACAGCGGACACAGGGTGCGCAACTCACGTCCCATATCTCTACACTGCCGGCTCTCTTCTCCGGTGCGTCCTCACCAACTGCCAAGTAGCGGCCGCCGGGCAGCACCGCCAGAGCACGCACTGCCCATCCGTTTGTGGTCGTTAGCGCCACGGATGCCGTACCCCCGCGCGCCAGATCCCATAGCCGTACCTCACCATTGCTATCGCCGCTCGCCAGCCGGCCGTCCGGCAGCACCGCCAGCGCCGCCACCTCGCCGCGGTGCCCCCACAACATGCCGGCTGCTGGCGCAAAACAGCCGCGTGCGCGACATGCTGCCACCTCGGCAGGCGACAAGTCAGCGCCGGCGCTGTGCAACTCACGCAACGCGGGCAGGTGGCCCAACGACGCGCCGCGCGTCACCTCCGTGCAGTCGGTCACGTGCAGCGCCACCAGGTTTGCCGGCAGGCTCGCTATCAGCGCGTCCCCCACCTCCGTGTCGCTTACGTCCAGCTCAGTCAGTGCGGGCAGGGCGGGCAACACGGCGTCAGCCGTGAAGTCCCAGCAATCTGAGGCGCACAGCACGGCCAGCGATGGCGGCAGGCTCAACAGCATCTCGTCACTAACTTCGCAGTCACTCACGTCTAAATATTGCAGCTCTGGTAGGTGCCCAAATGAAGCCATTGCCAACGTCTGAGTGCAGGATGTTAGGGTGAGCTCCACGACGCACGGCGGCAGCGTGGCCAGCGCGCGAGCGTCAATGTTGCTATTGTCGGTATTCAGTACCCGGAGCCGAGACAAGTGTGCAAATGACAGGGTGCGTGACCAGGGGAACTCGCAATACAAATTCAGCTCCACCAACGACGGCGGCAGCCTGGCAACAATGGCGCTACTTGCTTTACACGTTATTGTCAACTGCTGCAACGCGCACAGGTGGCGGAAGTCGGCCGCCGACGACAAAGTACGATGATCGTTAATACACAGCTCCTGCAGCGACAAAGGCAAGTGATCCCCCGGACCAATCAGACTGGAGTAACACGTCAGGGATGAAAGTGACGACAAGCGCGCAAAGGTAGCACCAGTTGACTCAATGCTTTCATTACTCCTTACGACAAGGGAGTGCAGCGAGGCCGGCAGGCGCGCCAGTGCCGCCACGGTGTCCAGATTGTGCAATTCTAGACGTTGAACGCCAGCCAGCGCTACTGATACACACGCCAACTCACCGTCTACTGGCAGCCGGCAAACCTTCGCCGCCGCCGCCGCCGGCAGCGCGGCCCGCCATCGACTCACATCGAACACGCTCGCATCCACATCTGCCCACGGCACAGCCTCGACCACTGCTGCCACGGCCGGATGCAGCTGCCGCAGCGCGCTTGCTTCATTGCTGCGAAAGCAAGCCAGCACCATGGCGGTCGTTGCACTGTTGCCGCCCAGCACCTGCAACAGCGGCGGCAGCTTATCGTCGCTGCTGCGCCGCTGCCGCACCCGCCGACCATCGCCACCCGCTTCCGCCACCGCTGCTGCTGCTGCTGCTGCTGCCATGGTGTGCGTGGTAGCGGGTGCGGGTGTGGCAGCGGTGATGACAAGAGCAAGACGCAATGGCAGCGGCGCGACTTTCGTCGCAGCTGTGATGACAAGAGAGAGGCGCAGTGGCTGCGGCACGTCGATCGTGGCAGCTGTGATGACAAGAGAGAGGCACAGTGGTTGTGGCACGTCGATCGTGGCAGCTGTGCGCGGTGCCACGGGAGGGCCTCGAGCGACACCGAGAAGTGGTCGTTGAATTCGAACGACGCGGACAGGGGGAGGGGGGAGGTGGGGGTCACCAGAATATTCACCAAAATTCGAAAGTGCAATTAAAGCACACCCACGGCGTCACAGTCGGAGATACTGCTAGGCTGGTACGCGTTGGTTGCGTTGAAAATGTGGGAGCTCGTGTGGTTGTTATAATCTAAAAAGTCAAACTTCGACTCCGCCGTTGTCTCCTCGCATCTCGTCGGTGTCCTCCGTCGTTGTCTCCTCTCACTATCTCCCTACCAGTGGATGCAACCGGTACCGGTACCATCGTGTGTCGCCTTATTGGGGCCGGAGACTTGAAGAGGTAGCACCAGCAAATCTGCCCGGGCCCCGGGAGGGCTCACACGTCCCAACCACAGATATGGATTGGGGTCAAGGAAAGATAGAAGGATGAATGCTTCTCAGGCACGGGACACTCCCGGCCCGGGTCCTTCAGTGGCAGCATCGTTGCACCGACCCTTGTGAGCTGGCTCTGGACCCCTGGCAGGGGGGTAGCGCTTCCGCTGCGCTACTTGGGCATCGCCCCTCCTTATATGAACCCTCTCGCCTGCCTCAGCAGCGTTATCAAATGGGCCAGCTACCTTCAAATATTCTCATCATCGCTGCCGCGGCACGGCGAGTGCGCGCCCGAGCGGTCAAGGCCGGGATCAAGCCGGCGGCAACGGCGGCAGGTGCGACAAGTCTATCGCTGTGTCGGTTTCGGCCCCGCAGCTAGCAAGCAGGCCGCCTGGCAGCGGCAGCAGCACGTTGGGGCGTCGTGTGCCGCTCCGTGCCAACAGCACAGTGGGTATGGCGACGCAGGCAGCGCGCTGGTGCGGTCGCGTGTCCCACACATGTATGTTAATATCGTCCGAGACGGGCACACTAGCCAGCCGACCATCCGGCAGCGCTGCCAGGGCCGTCGTGTCCTTACAAAATCCAGGCAGGATGCGCACACAGGTGGCGGTACTGGGGACACTCACATCCCACAACCGCACCGTGCCGTCCGTCGACAAACTCGCCAGGCAGCCATCCGTCAGCACCGCCAGTGCAACCACCCTATGGAGGTGGCCCCCCAGCACGGTGTAGCACTTCAAGCTACGGCCATCCCACACCCGCACCGCCCCGTCTGCCGATGCGCTGGCCAGGCTGCCGTCGTGCAACACCGCCAACGCATTCACACTGGCAGTGTGCCCGGACACGTGCACCTTCTCTCCCACCCCGCTATCGCCGTCCACGCGCAGCACCCAGATGTTGCAGTCGTTGCACGCGACAGCGATGCGGCGGTTGCGCAGTACCGCAAGTGCCTGCACGCCGGCATCAAAACCAACGACGGCGCAGCGTGCGCACGGTGTGCAGCTCACGTCCCATATCTCTACGCTGCCGGCGTGCCTTAGCAGTGCATGCTCACCAATTGCCAGGTGGCGGCCGCCAGGCAGCACAGCCAGCGCGTGCACTTCCCACTCGTGTGTAGTCGCTAGCGTCACGGATGGCTCACCAACGCGCGCCAGATCCCACAACCGTACCCCACCTCCGCTATCGCCGCTCACCAACCGGCCGTCCGGCAGCAACGCCAGCGACCTCACGTCGCCGTGGTGCCCACCCAACATGCCGGCTGCTGCCGCCAAACAGCCGCGCGCGCGACATGCCGCCAGCTCGGCCAGCGACAGGTTCGTGCCGGCGCTGTGCAACTCACGCAACGCGGGCAGGTGGCCAAATGTCGCGCCACGCGTCACCTCCATGCAGTTGGTCATGGCAAGTGTCACCAGGTTTGCCGGCAGGCTGGCTATCAGCGCGTCTCCCACCTCCGTGTCGCTCACGTCCAACTCAGCCAGCGCGGGCAGGGCGGGCAGTACGGCGCCAGACGTGAGGGTTTTGCACCATGAGGCACGCAGTGTCACCAGCGATGGCGGCAGGCGTAAGAGCAGCTCATCACTAATCTCACATTCACTCAAATCTAATGATTTCAGCACTGGCAGGTGCGCAAACGAAGCCATATCCAACGGCGCAGTGCAGGATGGCAGGGTGAGCTCCACGACGCACGGCGGCAGGGTGGCCAGCGCGCGAGCGTGAATGTTGCTACCGTCGGTATTCAGTACCCGGAGCCGTGACAAGTGTGCAAATGACAGGGTGCGTGACCAGGGGAATTCGCACAACAGGTTCAGTTCCTCCACTGACGGTGGTAGGCGGGCAACGATGTTGCTGTTACTTACTTCACACGTAATAGTCAACCGCTGCAACGCATGCAGATGGCGGAAGTCGACTGCCAACGACAAAGTACGATAATCGTTAATACACAGCTCCCGCAATGACGAAGGCAAATGATCCCCCCGACCAATTAGACTGGAATAACACGTCAGCGATGCAAGCGACGACAAGCGCGCAAAGGTAGCACCAGTTGACTCAATGTACCGGCAGCCAATACTCCCCACTACAAGAGAGTACAGCGAGGTCGGCAGGCGCGCAAGTGCCGCCTCAGAAATACAAGACTTAGAGCAGTGCAGGCGATGAACGCCAGCCAGAGCCACCGACATGCTCGGCAACTCAACGTCCACTGGCAGCCGGCAGACCTTCGCCGCCACCGCGGCTGGCAGCGCCGCCCGCCATCGCACCACATCAAACACGCTCACCTCCACGTCTGCCCACGGCACCTCGGCAACCACCGCAGCCATCGCGGGGTGCACCTGCCGCAGCGCGCTGGCCTCGTCGCTGTGGAAGCATGCCAGCACCGTGGCGGTTGTCACGCTGTTGCCGCCCAGCACCTGCAATAGCGGCGGCAGCGTGACTGCGGTTGTCGTGTCGTCGCCATCGCCGCGCCGCTGCCGCACCCGCCGGCCGTCGTCGCCTGCCGCCACCGCAGCTGCTGCCATGGTGGGCGGAGTTGAGCAGCGTAGCGGTGTGGTGGCTTGTAGGTGATGTGGTACCACGTGTGGTACGGCTGGTGACTAATTGTTGCTCGCAGCTCGCAGGCACCGTGGCCGCAGTGGTGAGTACAGTGGTAAGTAGGTGATTCAGTGGTGTGGTGCGCACTGGCGACAGATGGTATCTGCTTGGCAGTAGTGTTAAGAACCCGTGGTGATGTGGTAGCTGCTCGCAGACACCGCGACCGTTGCAGCAACGCTACTTGCAGGGACTGTGAGCAACGCTACGCGCAGACACCGCGGTCGTCGCAGCAGCGCACCTCGCAGGCACCGTGGCAGTGGCAGTGGCAGTGGTGTGTACCAGTGAGTGTCTGTGATCATGTGACGGTGACACTGTCTGCGATCTGCGATCTGCGGTGCTAGTAGGACCGTGGTAGTACTGATACCAAAAATCGAAAACGCAATTCTTGCAAACACGCAGTAGCACAGTCGGTAGTATTGATTAGTCGGTGCGTTCTGGTTGCGGTGGAATTGTGTGGTAGCGTGTCGTTTGCATTTTCTAAAAAGTCAAAATCCGACCATTTGACTCCTCGCTCCCTCTCTCGCTCTCTCATCGTCTCTCTCTCTCGCTCCACCCATCTCTCACCTGAGTCACCTCACAGGTCCACTTGCCACTCGCACCATCAAAGCTGCCAATTTGTGGCGAGTTGTGGCTGCTGCTGCTGCTCCAGTGCTGCATTCCTTGTACTGCGTTTCTTTCTCTTCTCATAGCTGAGCGGTCTCTCCACATCTCCACTATTCATTGCTCCCGGCGCCTCCCGCCAATCACTGCCACCACGCCACCAATGGCGTCGCCACTCGCTGCAGCCGCCGCCGCCGCCGCCGCCGCTGCCGCCGCCGCTTCGCCCAGTGACCCAGCTCCACACTGCCGCGTGTACTGGCGGCGGCCGACAGCAGAAGGCGGGGATGCGACGGCGCACCTGCGACTAGCGTGGGCGCGCGTGGATGGCCATGGGCGCATGCTGCCAGCAGCGTGCGCCCCCGACGCGGCTGCCGCGCTAGCCACTGCACTCACCGCCGCGGCGTCATCACCACTGACGCACTGGGCGGTGATGGCAACCAAGGCGGTGGCGTACCTGTCGCTGCCCACACCCGCCGCCGCCGCTGCACTGAATAGCGCAATTACCGATGGCGCCCTTACACCGTCCCTGGCTGCCGCGCTGGGCGGCCCGCTACGCAGCTTTTCCGCCGAGTTTGTGCAAGCGCGCGACGACGATGCGGCTGCTGTGCACGCCATTGCACCGGCGGCTGAAATGACGGTGCTGGCTGTTGGGAGTACCGACCCCGCCTACGTGACGCCCGCCGCGCCCGGCGTCGTCACCACCGTAGTTATTCACCCCATGCTGCCGCGGCAGGCGCATCGACACGCGCTGGGCCCCGCCGCCATCCCCGGGCTGCTGGTCATTCATGACTTTGTGACGCCCGCGCAGGAAGCCGACCTGCTGGGCGCGTTTGACGGCGCGCCGTGGGACACCACCATGTCGCGCCCCGTGCAGCACTACGGCCACGCGTTTGACTATGTGACACGCGCCACCGTGGCAACGGGACCGCGTGTGCACGCGCTGCCGGCGCCCGACACGCCACTGGGCCGCCTGTTGGCTGACCTGCAGTCGTACGGCTTTGTTGGTGACGCTGTTGGTGATGCGGCAGTCTGGGATGACGCCTGTCTGGCGCGGCCGCTGGCTGGGCGTGCCGAGTTAGACGCGTTGGCTGCTGCCGCGGGTGTGTCACCTGCCGCCGCCGTCATTGACCAGGTGACTGTGAATGCGTACGCCGCGGGGCAGGGCATCGCTGGGCACATTGACACGCATGAGAGCTTTGAGGAGGGCGTGGTGTCGCTGTCGCTGGGCGGCGATGTGGTGATGGAGTTCACATACGCCGCCAGCGAGCCGCGCACTGACGCGGCGCTTAGCTGCACCAACAGCCGCATGCCGGCGGCCGGCCACCCCGCGCTAGTCCATGCGTTGCCGCCCGGCACGGCATCCATCCGCCGTGCCGCCCTCCTCCTGCCAGCGCGCAGTCTGCTGGTCATGCGCGGCGAGGCGCGGTATGCGTGGTCGCACGCCATCCCCGCGCGCCGCACCGATTGGGTCGATGCACGCCTCACTGAGCGCCCGGCCCGCCGCGTCTCTGCCACCTGCCGCATCGTGCGCGCAGCCACGCCGGCGCACCCAGCCGGCGACCTCGCCGCCTGCCGCTGCGTCTGGAAGTCAGTGTGCAAGAGCCAGAGCGTGTCGCATGACGTCATGTCACCTCACCTGCGCGCAGCCGCCGCGGCCGCAGCAGCTGCGGCGTCGACGGCGTCAATGACTCCGGCGGCAGCAGCAGCAGCGGCGGCGGTGACGGCACCAACCGCACCACCATCCGCCCCCACGCCACCAACCGCGCCAACCATCCCCGACACCACCGGCGACGGGTTGGCGCCGCCGGCGGTGGAGACGGAGCACGTGCACGCGCTGTACGACGCCATTGCGCCGCACTTTTCGGCGACGCGGTACGCGCCGTGGCCGGCGGTGGAGACGTTCCTGCGCGGCCTCCCGGCCGGCGCGCTGGTGGCCGATGTGGGGTGCGGCAACGGCAAGTACATGGGCGTGGTGCCAGGGCTGCATGTGATTGGGTGCGACACGTCGGTGGGCTTGCTGGACATTGCGGCGGGCCGCGGGTACGAGGTCGCCGCCGCTGACGGCGTGGCGCTGCCGTTTCGCTCGCACGCCGCCGACGCCGCCCTTTGCATTGCCGTCCTGCACCACCTTGCCACGCCCGCGCGCCGCCGCGCCACCGTAGCGGAGCTGTTCCGCATCCTGCGCCCCGGCGGTGTGGTATTCATTCAAGCGTGGGCACGCGAGCAGGGCGCCGACAGCCGCCGCGCCTTTGCCGCGCCCGACGTGTTTGTGCCCTGGAGTCTGCAGCCGCGCTACGTGGATGTGGGTGCTGCTGGTTCGGGTGGTGGTGTGAGTGGTGGCGGTGGCGCCGTCCGGCCGGCGGGTGGGGGTGGCCCGCCACCTGTGCCACTCGCCACGCTGGTGGCCGCAGGCGGCACGCTGGATGCTGCAACTGGCGCCGTCGTGTTCCAGCGCTACTGCCACGTGTTTGCCGCCGGCGAGCTGGAGGAGTTGGTTGCTTCCGCCGTCGGCGTGGCCGCCATACCCACCTCCGTCGCCGCCGGCGACGCGTTGCCAACCTGCGCGTTGACGCCGTCCGGCGGCGCTGCCATCACGCGCCTGTGGTGGGAGCGCGACAACTGGTGCCTCATTGCCACCAAGGTTGGCGGCAGCGATACCGGCGGTGGTTGCGGCGGTGGTGGTGGGAGTGATTGCGGCGGTGGGGGTGGTGGTGAGGGTGGAGGGAGTGGTTGCGGTGGTGGCGGACGGTAGTAGCAGCGGTACGACGTAACGACGACCGTCGCGGCAGGGCGATGAAGTGGTGCGTAATTAGAACTTCCAAACCCGTAGGCGTCAATGTTCCAAGGGGCGGAAATTAAATTCCACCAAAAATAGCCGGGGGGTTGCGCGGGCAGGTTGCGCGGAAATGCGACGCGCGGGCTGCGGCGCGCAGATGCCGGCGGGATTGTGCGGCAGGCGCGCGGTTTGGGCGGACGGCGGGTCGTTGCGTGCGTTGCAGCCACGTTTTTAGATTGTTGACTCTGAACACCACGTTTGAGAGGGAAGGTAGAGACAGGAGGAGTAGAGAGAGAGAGAGAGAGAGACAGGGGAGAGAGAAGGGAGAAGGTGGAGGAGGAGGGGAAGCAAGAGGAGGGAGAGAGGCGGGAGGAAGAGGGGTAGTTGTGGTGAGGAGGGGCATATAGTACGGGGCAGGGCGATAGGAGGGAGGAGGAGGGAGGGTGCAGGAGGGGTAGTGGCACGGGAAGCAATAGGCTGAAGGAGGAGTCACCATTGGAGGAAGAGTCATCTAAGCGGTACCGGCAGTGGGGGAGGAGGCATCAAGGCGCCAGCAGCAGGCAAGCAAGGGGCGCCTGCCGTCACACCCACGACACCTGCAACGGGAAGGAGAAGAGGAATGGAGCCGGTGCCATCGTACACGACAGGCGGCAGCAGCCGCGGCGGCGGCGGCGGCGGCGGTGGCCGCATCTTGGGGCGGCGCGGTGGCGGTGTGGGTGGCGCGCCCGTCGACTACAGCAGCGACAGCAGCAGCAGTAGTAGTAGCAGCAGTAGCAGCAGCAGCAGCAATAGCGGCGGTGGCGGCGGCGGCGGCGGCGGTGGTGGCGGCGGTCACGACGAACTGGATGGCCGCGAGCACAACAACAGCGATGGCGAGGGCGCTGAGGTGGCAGTTGCAGCCAGTCATGTGCGGCGGCGGCGTGGTGGTGGCGGTGGCAGTGCCAGCACCAATGGTGGTGGTAACGTTGCGGACGACGTGGCTGGTGTGGATGATGACACTGGCGCCGCCGGTGATGGGAGTGGGGGCGGTGGCGGTGGTTGCGGTGTTAGTGATGGGGAGGGCGGCGGCAGCAGCCGGCGCAGCCGCGGGGAGGGCAGCGCAGAGACGCGGCAAGGGCAAGGCGGCACGCCACGCAGCCGGCGCAGCGATCCAGCGGCGGCGGCGCGGGTGGCGGGCGGCGGTGCCGTCGTCGGTATCGGCGGTGTCGGTGCTGGCGCAGGTCCCGACGAGCTGGGAGGCGAGAGCGGCACGGCGGGGTACGCGCGCTGCCTGTGCGGCGAGCTGATTGCGTACGGCGCGCCCGACCTGGAGGACGGCCGGTCCAGCCACACGTGCGAGACGTGCGGCCTGTCGCGGTGCCACATTGAGTGCCTGGTGGGGCGCGGCAACATGCGGGGCGGGCGGTTCAACTGCCCGCGCCCGCTGTGCAACTCGTACTACTTTGTGGTGCCGTACTGGATGTACTACCTGAAGGAGCTGGACAAGGCGCCGGAGGAGCAGCGCGCCACGCCGGAGTACCTGGTGGCGTGCCTGCGCGCCATCACGGGTGACCACTCGGAGCGGCGGCAGCGCATGCTGGCGGAGGCCACCGTGTACCTGGACATCATGCGCACCGGCATCGTGCCGCCGACGCTGGTCACCACGCCGCCCATGACGCAGGGCGGCGCGCGTGAGGCGCTGGTGTCGCTGGTGTCAGAGTGGGTGATGGAGTCGTACCCCGCCTCCTGCGCCTCCTGCGGCGGCCGCAGCAACGTGGTGGGCCAGCTGCTGTGCTGCGAGGGCGACTGGAGCTGCACCCGCACCTCCTGCCTGCGCTGCGCCGGCCTCAGCAAGGTGCCCAACGGCGCCTGGCTGTGCCGCAAGTGCGCGGGCGACGCGGCGGGCGGCGCACCGCGCACCGGCCGCGTTGGCACTTCACGCATGGGCCCACGGCGCGGCGGTGGAGGTGCCGGCGCCGCCGCTGGCGGCAGTGCTACTGCTGCTGCGTCGAGTGCCGGCGGTGGGCGCGGTGGCCGTGGCGGCGGCAAGGTCGGCAGCGGCAGCGGCAGTGCACGGGCC
>ERZ778022.3507-NODE-3507-length-14684-cov-4.662861_pt1 | contig 14684 bp, 15 predicted proteins | sample MGYA00375752_ERZ778022 | MGnify/ENA primary metagenome ERZ778022 (study PRJEB29350, sample SAMN05389826) | bioreactor metagenome | isolation source: Thiocyanate bioreactor | place: South Africa: University of Cape Town | collected 2014-04-04 ... | reverse complement strand
CCCGCCTCACTTCACCGCCGCGGCTTCGGCCGCGGGCACGACGTTGCCCGGCGTGACCCGGCTCGGCCCGAGCCCATAGGTCGCGAACACGGCCACGGCACCGAGGGCGAAACCCACGGCGAAGAAGCGGACCAGTCCGGACGTCAGGAAGCTCATCATCAATCCCATATGCGATTCGTCGCGGAGGCTAGGTGGGTAAAATCCGCTTGCCGCCAAGTGAATGGGCGGGGTTTTGGGCCAGTTGCGCGGCGAATCGACAGGATCGCGCGGCGAATCGTTTGGGCGTTGGGGCGGTGAGGCAGGCCATTGCGGCAAAAGCCGGGGCGACTTTGGTCGCGGCGCAACGGCCGGTTCGAAACGATTTCCTACAAAATGCGGACCTTCCCCACCCTGTTCGTCACCCCGGACTTGATCCGGGGTCCCGCTTGTTTGCCATAGGTAGGCAGGCCCAAAAAAGCGCCACGCCGCATCCCCGATCGGACTGTGCGCGAGAAGAAAGCGGGACCCCCGGGTCAAGCCCAGGGTGACGGGGTGAGGGTTGGATTGCCCTCCTCCCAACTCCCTAGTGCCGGAAGTGGCGCATTCCGGTGAAGACCATGGCCAGGCCGGCTTCGTCGGCGGCGGCGATGACTTCCTCGTCGCGGATCGAGCCGCCGGGCTGGATCACCGCGGTCGCGCCCGCCTCGGCCGCCGCCAGCAGGCCGTCGGCGAAGGGGAAGAAGGCGTCCGAGGCGACCGCGCTGCCAACCGCGCGGCTTTCGCTCCAGCCGTGGGTCTCGGCGGCTTCCTGGGCCTTGGCGGCGGCGATGCGTGAGGAATCGCGGCGGTTCATCTGGCCCGCGCCGATGCCGGCGGTCGCGCCGTCCCGGGCATAGACGATGGCGTTCGACTTGACGTGCTTGGCCACGGTCCAGGCGAAGAGGCAGTCCGCCAGCTCCTGCTCGGTCGGCTGGCGCCTGGTCACGACCTTGAGATCGGTGGGGTCGATGTGGCCGTCGTCGCGGTCCTGGACGAGGACGCCGCCGGCGATGATCGTGGTCATCTGGCCCTTGCGGCGCGGGTCGGGCAGGGCATCGACCAGCAGCAGGCGCAGGTTCTTCTTCTTCGTGAAGGCGGCGATGGCGGCCTCGTCGGCGCCGGGGGCGATCACGACCTCGGTGAAGATCTGGCAGATCGCCTCGGCGGTCGGCCCGTCGAGCGGGACGTTGGTGGCGACGATCCCACCAAAGGCCGAGACCGAATCGCAGGCCAGCGCCTCTTGCCACGCCTCCAGCAGGCTCGGCCGGGTGGCGACGCCGCAGGGGTTGGCGTGCTTGACGATCACCACGGTCGGCGCCCCGCCAGCGAACTCGGCGGCCAGCTCCAGCGCGGCGTTGGCGTCGTTGTAGTTGTTGTAGGACAGCTCCTTGCCCTGGACCTGGCGGGCCTGGGCGATCCCCGCGCCGTGCGGCCCGCCCGAGGTGTAGAGCGCGGCCTCCTGGTGCGGGTTCTCGCCGTAGCGCAGGGTGGTGACGAGCGAGGCGGTCATGGTCCGCTGCGCCGGGAACTTCACCGGCTGGTCGACCTGGGCGAACCACTGGCTGATCGTCGCGTCGTAGGCGGCGGTCGCGGCGAAGGCCTTGGCGGCCATGGCCTTGCGGAATTCGAGGCTGGTCGCGCCGGTCGCCTCGATCTGCGCGAGCAGGGCGGGGTAGTCGGCCGGGTCGGTCAGGATCGTGACGAACTGGTGGTTCTTCGCCGCCGAGCGGACCATCGAGGGGCCGCCGATGTCGATGTTCTCGATCATATCCTCGCGGCTGCCGCCGCGCGCCCAGGTCGCCGCGAAGGGATAGAGGTTGACCACGACGAGGTCGATCGCACCGATCGCGTGCTCGGCCATGGCCGCGGCATGCTCGGGATTGTCGCGCACGGCGAGGAGGCCGCCGTGGACCATCGGGTGCAGCGTCTTGACCCGGCCGTCCATCATCTCGGGGAAGCCGGTCAGGTCGGAGACGTCGCGCACCTCCAGCCCGGCCTCGCGCAGCGCCTTGGCCGTGCCCCCGGTCGAGACCAGCGCCACGCCGCGGGCGGCGAGGACGCGGCCCAGATCGGCCAGGCCGGCCTTGTCGGACACCGAAAGCAGCGCCCGGCGGATCGAAACGTCAGTCATGTCGAATGCTATCCCATTTTCTTCAGCAGCCAGGCGAAGTTTCCGCCACCGCGCGAAACGAGTCCCTGGAGCACGATCTGCTGGACCGCTTGGGGCCTTCCGGCCCCGTCTGTCCAGATGGATTCCTCGATCTTCAGCTCGGCGCCGCCCGAGCGGAACTGCCAGTAGGAGCCGTCGGGCAGGACCATGCCCACGCCCTGGCGATCCTCCGACAGGCCGACGTCGATGCCGGGGCCGAGGTGGAAGCGCACGGCGAAGCCGACCTTGCCGCGCTTGCCCTTGCGCCCGGTGGGCACCAGCAGGTCCTCGCCGCGCAGCTCGGTGCCGTCGTCGCGCAGGATCAGGATGCGGCGGTGGACCAGGCCGTGGCGCTGCGCATAGCCGTCGTGCGCCGCTTCCAGCCGGGTCGCGCCGCCGTTCTCGATCTCCAGCGTGCGGCGGTCGACCTCGACCTCGCCGACGCCCGAGCCGAGCTTGCCGTTGATCAGGACGGCGGTGGAGTTGGCGTCGTCGAGGGTCAGGGTCGAATGGGCGGCCGTGGCGCGCAGGCCCTGCTCCAGCCGCACCGGCATCAGCCCGCCGGCCGCCGCCGCGCCGCCGCAGTTGACGATCAGGCGGTGCCCGGCGTGGGAGAACTCCAGCGCCAGGGTCGAGGCGCAGCCGTAGCGGGCGTGGCGAGCCAGCGGCGGCGGCGCGGCGTCGAACTGGAGCACGCTCTTCTGCGCGACCACGCGCTGATAGCCCCACTGGCTGACGTCGCGCAGAGGGCGGGTGCGGACCCCGCTCGCCGCGACCAGCCCGGCGACCTCGTCGGCAGCCACGGCCCAGCCGCCCTGCCACGAGCCGAGCGAGCCGTCGCCATGGGTCAGGGCGAGCAACGGCGGGACCAGCATGGTCAGGATCGTGTCGAGCGCGGCCGGCGGCTCGCGGCGGGTGGCGCGATAGCAGGCGCGCAGCTTGGTCAGCAGCGCGATCGCCTCCATCTGGGCGACCGGGCTGCGCGAGAGCACCCCGCCGTCGTCGCCGACCAGCTCGCCCAGGGCCTGGACCAGGCCCGCCTCGCCGAACAGGCGGCGCGCGCGGCCCTCGGGCAGGAGGAGGCCGGCGGCGACCACGCCGCACCAGCCCGCGACCTCGGCCAGGCGGTCCTCGGCGCGGCCGACGTTGCGGTCGAGCCAGCGCGCGGTCTCGTTGATCGCGTTGAGCACCCGCGCCCGCAGCGCCTTGTCGGGCGAGGACAGGATCAGCGGGGCGTGGACCAGCCAGTTCAGCTCGCGCTGGCCGGCATAGCCGACGCTCCAGGCCGCGCCCTTGCCGGGGCGCGAGGGGATCTTCGGATTGGCCTCGAGCCAGGCGGCGAGCACACGCTCGGCAACGGGCACGACCTGCTCGCGCGGGGCGGCGGCCTCGAGGTCGGCGAGCCAGGAGAAGGTGTGGGCGACTCGCTCGACCGGCGGGGTGAGTCGCGCCGCGCCGCCGAAGTCGGCCTGGGCGATCGGCACCTTGAGCCCGTGGATCAGGAAGTGCCCGGCGCGCAGGGCGGTGCCGGAGACGGCGTCGCCCGGCAGCGGGTTCTGCACCGTGGCGAGCAGGCGCGGCCTCGCCGCCTTGCGGAACGGCGACAGCCCGCCGCGCATCCCCATCCGGTAGGCGAGGCGGATCAGCCGCTCGCCCGCGCCGACCGCGGGCGGGGCGAAGTCGGCCAGGGCCAGGGCGCGGCTGGGATCGAGCGGCTCGTCGCCGCGCGGCGCGCGTGCCGGGTCCGCCGCCTCGGCTACCACGCCCGCCTCCGCGCCGCCGGGCAGCGGCAGGGCGGTTTCGGCGCCCGGGCGCTGCGCGAACCCCCGACGGCTTCTGGGCTGGCGAGCATCGGCGAGCGCATCGGCCATCTGCTACCCCGCGGCCTTGAGCGCGGCGATGTTCGCCGCGTAGTGGTCAGGCCCGCCCTTGAAGCTGGCGGTGCCGGCGACGAGCACGTCGGCCCCGGCATCGGTGCAGGAGCGGATCGTGGTCACGTCCACCCCGCCGTCGACCTCCAGCAGGATCTCGCGGCCCGACTTGTCGATCATCTTGCGCACCGCCTCGATCTTGCGGAGCTGGCTGGCGATGAAACTCTGCCCGCCGAAGCCGGGATTGACGCTCATCACCAGGACGAGGTCGATCTCGTCGATCAGGTAGTCGAGCATCTTGGCCGGCGTCCCCGGGTTGAGCGAGACGCCCGCCTTCTTGCCGAGCGCCTTGACCGCCTGGACCGTGCGGTGGACGTGGGGGCCGGCCTCGGGATGGACCGTGATGATGTCGGCGCCGGCCGCGGCGAAGGCCTCCAGATAGGCGTCGACCGGCGAGATCATCAGGTGGACGTCGAACGGCTTGGCGCTGTGCGGGCGCAGCGCCTTAACCACCGCCGGGCCGATCGTGATGTTGGGGACGAAGTGGCCATCCATCACGTCGACATGGATCCAGTCGGCCCCGGCGGCGTCGATCGCGCGGACCTCCTCGCCCAGCCTGGCGAAATCGGCGGAGAGGATCGACGGGGCGATGAGCGGCGCGGCCATGACGGTGAAAACGGCTCCTTTCCTCCGCTCTAGGCACCACATCTTGGGGCTACAAGCGCGGTTCCGGTCGTTTTCCACACAGTATGGCGGCAAAGCTCGCGTCATCGCGCGTGGAGAGCGGCCTGCCCCGCCTTGACCCAATTCTGCCCAATTCAGTTCCTATTCACGCCCCGAATCGGATAGCCCGGAGAGACGAACTCCCGATCGGTCCCGACGCGCCGTTCCGCCCCCTGCCGACCGCGGCAGGCATCTCCCTCCGAAACGAGACAGGATTTACGCCCATGAGCCTGCCGAGACGTGCCCGCGCCGCGGCCCTTTCCCTTGCCTTCTTCGGCAGCTTCGGCGCGCTGGCCGCGCCGGCCGCCGCGCAAGGCGCGCCCGCCGGCTGCACCGGCAAGCCGAGCGCCACCTGGATCAACGTGATCGTCGAAGGCGTGCGGTCGAGCCGCGGGCTGATGGCGGTCACGCTCTACGAGGACAATTCGCGCAAGTTCCTGGTCAAGCACGGCTCGCTCTACGTCGGCCGCAGCCCGGCGACGGCCGGGACCACCCGGACCTGCATCTACCTGCCCCAGCCCGGGGTCTATGCCCTGGCGCTCTATCACGACGAGAACGCCAACCAGTCGTTCGACCGCACCGGGATCGGCCTGCCGGCCGAGGGCTACGGCTTCTCGAACAATCCGGCGACCCTGGCTGGCCTACCCTCGTTCCGCTCGGTCCGCCTGGCGATCCCGCGCACCGGGATGACCACGCGGATCCAGATGAAATATCCCTGAGAGGGGATGAAGGGCGACACCTTCTCCCCAATCCCGCTCCGTCACCCCGGGCTTGACCCGGGGTCCCGCTTCTTCAGGTGCAACCTATCGGACGAGCGGGAGGCACGGTCCCGTCCGCCGCAACAGGCAGCGGGACCCCGGGTCAAGCCCGGGGTGACGAGCATCTTGCCCGCAACTTCCCGCCTCGCTCTCCGCGCCTAGCGAGAGGGCGCGTAGATCTCGCGCAGCTCCGCCGGCGCCTGCTCCTCCGCCAGTGCATGGGCGCGCGGGTCGTCGACGTCGATCCACCAGGCCTCGCCGATGTCCATCGTCCAGGCGCGGCCCGCGTCGGCGAGGCGCTGCATCCCGTCCGAGAGGCTGCCGGGCTTGCCGTCCGCGATGGCCGCGGCGATCGCCCGAGCCAGCTCGGGCGTCGCCAGGAAGGCGCCGCAGTCGACCGCGTCGTATTCGGGAATGGTCTTGCCGATTGCCACGATCCGGCCGTCCGCGTCGCGCTTCACCCAGGTCGCGTCGTCGGGATCGACCAGCGGGCTGTCGATCCGGAAGTCGATCCCCAGCGTCACCCCGCGTTCCGGCGCACCCTGCGCTGCGAGGCCGCGCAGGATCTCGGCCGAGAAGATGTGGTCGGCCATCATCAGCAGGTAGTCGCCATCGATCCGCGCCGCCCCGGCCATGACCGAATAGCCGTTGGGGGTCGACCAGTCGGAAAGCCGCTCCGGCACGACCGGAATCCCGGTGCGCTCGGCCAGGCCCGGGAGGAAGGCTTCTAGCCGCTCCGCCTCGTGGCCCGTCACCACGACGACCCGCTCCGCGCCCGCCACCCTAGCCTGGCGCACGCCCAGCTCGATCAGCGGCACCCCGGCGATCGGGGTCAGCGGCTTGGAGGGCGACAGGGCGGAGAGGCGGCTGCCGTAGCCCGCGGCGATGATCAGCGCGTCCACAAAAAATCCTCCCCGGATCGGGGAGGTGGCAGCGGCGAAGCCGCTGACGGAGGGGGCTGGCCTTTGGGCGCAGCGCCCAGCCGATAGCCCCCTCCACCATCCTGCGGATGGTCCCCCTCCCCGTTACCGGGGAGGATCGATGGACCTTACTCGGCCGCGATGGCGGCTTCGGTGATGTATTCCTCGACCATCTGGGCCGCGGTGTCGTCGTTGAACTGCTGCGGCGGGTGCTTGCAGAAGTAGGCCGACGGGCCGATCAGCGCGCCGCCCTCGCCGCGCTCCAGCGCGACCTTGCAGCAGCGGATCGCGTCCATGACGCAGGCCGCCGAGTTCGGGCTGTCCTCGACCGAGAGGCGCAGCTCCAGGTTCATCGGCACGTTGCCCCACTGGTTGCCTTCGAGGCGCAGGAAGCAGAGCTTGTTGTCCTTCTGCCACGGCACGTAGTCGGACGGGCCGACGTGGATGTTCTCGTCCTCCAGGCGGGTGGCGAGCATCGCCTGGACCGCCTCGGTCTTCGAGGTCTTCTTGCTGCCCAGCCGCTGGCGGTCGAGCATGTTCATGAAGTCGGTGTTGCCGCCGGTGTTGAGCTGGTAGGTCTTCTCGACCTGGACGCCGCGGGCGCCGAACAGGCTGGAGAGGACGCGGTGGACGATGGTGGCGCCGATCTGCGCCTTGATGTCGTCACCGACGATGGGGATGCGCTTCTCGGCGAAGCGGCGTTCCCACTCGGGGCGGCTGGCGATGAACACCGGCATGCAGTTGACGACCGCGACGCCCGCCTCGAGCGCGCATTCCATGTAGAACTCGGTCGCGTCTTCCGAGCCGACGGGCAGGAAGTTCAGGAGGACCTCGGCGCCCGACTGCTTGAGCGCGGCGACGATGCCTTCGCGGGTCGCTTCGGGCGCGTCGGCGACGATGAAGCCCTTCTCGCCGGCCGTGGTCATGTGCTCGGCGACGCCGTCCAGCACCTTGCCCATCATCACCTTGGCGCCGGTGGCCGGCACCTGGGGGAAGAACACCGTGGTGTTGTTAGGAGCGGCGAAGATCGCCTCGGCAATGTCCTTGCCGACCTTGCGGGCATCGACGTCGACGCCCAGAACGAACTCGACGTCGCCGGCGCCGTAGCCGCCGATGCGGTCGTGGATCAGGCCTTGCGACGAGTTGTTCGAACGATAGTGCGCAACACCCTGGACCAGTGAGCTGGCGCAGTTGCCTACGCCGATCACGGCAACCTTGATTGGCTTCATTTAAACGATCCCTTCAGGCAGGCGCCCGCGCGCCCCACTCGGTAATCCCGCCTCATTGTTAAAACCCGCGCCAAAAGCAAGAGGTTTGAGCGTCTGCCCGTCGCGTTGTCGTTAACGGTGTGGCGCGAACGGGACGGGCCGAGAGCCGGTTCGGTTCGTCGCCGCGGCCGCGCGGCCCGTCGCGGCGCGCCCGTCCGCCGCGAAGGTGTTGCTTGTTGCCGGGGCCGCGATAAAGACGCCTCAGGGAACCGCGCAAGGCGCGGCAATGCGGAACGGACGGGTCTTGAGCGCAATCGACGAGGGCATGGCGGCCGCCGAACCCGCAGCGGGCAGCGGAGCGAAAAGCGCGGATCGGGCCATGCAGCGGCCGCAGCGCAAGCGCGAGCTCCAGGACGGGCTCAACCACTATCTCTACCACCCGCTCGCCTGGCAGCTCGCCCGGCTGCTGGCGCGCACCCCGATCACGCCCAACGCGGTCTCGGTGATCGGCGGCTGTTTCGTCGTCGCGGCGGGAATCGCCTATGCCCAGCCGTGGTGGCCGGTCTCGGCCCTGCTCGGCATGGTCCTGCACATGACCTGGCACGTGGTCGACGGGGCCGACGGCGACCTCGCCCGGATGACCGGCCGGTCGAGTCCCTTCGGCGAGATGATCGACGGGGTCTGCGACTATACCAGCCACGTCATCCTCTACTTCATCCTCGGCTGGCTGCTGTGGCGCCAGGACGGCTCCATCGCCTGGTGGCTGATGTGGGCCGCCGGGCTCAGCCATTTCGTCCAGGCCAACCACGTCGAGGTCCAGCGCCGGCAGTACCAGTGGTGGGTCTACGGCACCCCGTGGATCCGCCACAGCCACGGCGACAAGGACGCGGCCACCCGCAAGAGCCTGTTCGGCGGCGTGGTCTCGTTCTACCTCGCGCTCGCCGCCGGGATGACCCCCCATGCCCACCGCATCGACGAGGCGGTCGAGGCGGCCAAAGACGATCCCGCCGCGCAGGAGCGCATCCGCCGGATCGCCAGGGCCGGGGAGGCGCCGCTGCTGCCGCTGCTCAAGGTGCTCGGCCCCAACCCGCGCGCGATCGTGCTCGGCCTGTCGATGATCGCCGGGACGCCGCTCTATTACTTCCTCTACCAGGCGGTGTTCCTGAACCTGCTGCTGGCGCTGTCGGTCGTCCTGCACAACCGCGCGGCGAAGCGGATGGCCCTGGAGATTTCGGCCTAGGCTCGTTCCGGTTCCGATTGAACCGGAACGAGCCTGGAATTTCCCTTGTTTACCGTGATTTTCCGAGTCGGCAGGTGATTCCACCTGCCTCGAAATCACTCTAGGAATGCGCCGCGGGAGGACTATCATCCTTCCCATGCTGCCCGAAACCCTGCTGCGCGAGGCGAACGGCCTTGCCGAGCGCATCGTCGCCCTGCGCCGCGCGATCCATGCCGAGCCCGAGATCGGCCTGCACACCCCCATGACCCGCGACAAGGTCCGCGCCGCCCTGGCCCACCTGCCGCTCGAATGGCGCGAGGGGCCCTCGACCACGGGCCTCGTCGCCGTGCTCAGGGGCGAGGCCGGCGCGGGCCGCCGCGTCCTGCTGCGCGGCGACATGGACGCCCTGCCGATGCCCGAGGAGACCGGCCTGCCCTTCGCCTCGACCATTCCCGGCCGGATGCACGCCTGCGGCCACGACGCGCACACGGCGATGCTCGCCGGCGCGGCCGAACTGCTCTGCGCCCGGCGCGACCAGCTCGCGGGCGAGGTCCTGCTGATGTTCCAGCCGGGCGAGGAGGGCTACCACGGCGCCCGCCTGATGCTCGACGACGGGCTCCTCGGCGGCGGCAAGCACGGGCCGCTGCCCGACGCCGCCTTCGCGCTCCACGTCATGCCCAATGCGCCGCACGGGCTGGTCGCCGGGCGCGCCGGCCCGCTGATGGCCGCCGCCGACCAGATCGACATCGTGGTCGAGGGGCGCGGCGGCCACGCCTCGATGCCTTACCAGACGCGCGACCCGGTGCCGGTGGCCTGCGAGATCGTCCTCGCCCTCCAGGCGATGGTCACGCGGCGGTTCAACGCCGCCGACGCCGTGGTCGTGACGATCACCTGCCTCGACGCGGGCACGGCGCACAACGTGATTGCCGACCGGGCGCGGCTCAAGGGCACGATGCGCTCGCTCTCGCCCGAGCACCGCGCCCACCTGCGCGAGGCGGTCGTGCAGCTCGCGACGGGCATCGCCCTGGCCCATGGCCTCTCGGCCGAGGTCACGGTGACGGAAGGCTTCCCGGTCACGGTCTGCGATGCCCGCGCGGTCGACTTCGGCGAAGCGGTGACGCAAGCGCTGTTCAGCGAACAGGGCTTCCACCGCCTGCCCGCCCCGATCATGGGCGCGGAGGACTTCGCCTATGTCCTCGAACAGGTGCCCGGCGCGATGTTCTTCCTCGGCGTCGCGCACGAGGGCGACGATTGGGGCTCCTGCTGCGGCATCCACTCGCCGCGGATGATGGTCGATGAGAGCGTCATGCCCCGCGGCGCGGCCTTCCTCGCCGGGCTGGCCGAACGGTTCCTCGCCGAAGGCTTCGGCGCAGGCTAGGCGCGCCATGACCGAACGGACCACCAACAGCGCGATCGCGATCGTTCCCTGCAACGACCTCGACGCCGCCGAGCGGTGGTGGGGCAAGCTGGGCTTCGCCCGGCCCCGCCCCGAAGACCCGGAAACCTTCGCGGACTATCGCATCCTGTCCGACGGCCAGGGCGCCGAGGTCCACCTCCAGGCCGCGGTCCCGGGCTGGGTCGTGCCGGGCCGCAACCCCTTCGGCATCTACCTCTCCACCCCGCGCGTCGACGAGCTCGCCGCCCTGGCGCGCGAGGCGATCATCGAGCCCGGCAAGACGCCCGCCGACAAGCCCTGGGGCATGTACGAATTCGCGCTCGCCGGCCCGGACGGCCTCCTCGTCCGCGTGGGCTGGCCCAGCCGCCTGCGGCGCAAGGCGTGACCGCCCGCGCCGCCGCCGGGACGATCGCTTCGCATGATGGCGGGGAGAGCTGGCGCACCCGAGAGGATTCGAACCTCTGGCCTCTGCCTTCGGAGGGCAGCGCTCTATCCAGCTGAGCTACGGGTGCGTCGGCGGGGCGGTTAGCAGAGCTTCGCGGGGCTGGCCAGCGGTATGTCGCGGAACCGGAAAGCTTAGCGAATTGGCAACCGAGGCGTGACTATGCGGAAGGGATGACCGCCGCCTCGCCTCCTCCGCTCAATCCCGGCGCGCCGGGGCTCGCCCCGGCTCCGGCGGCGGATTTCGGCGGGAAATGGGCGGCGCTGCTCCAGGCCGCCGGAGTCGTCGCCGCGCTCGCCGGGCGGACGGGCGAGTCGATTCGCGCCGAGGTCCGCGACTTTCCGCAGGCCATGGCCGCCGCCGGGGGCTGGCGGCTGGCCCTCGCCGCGCAGGGGGTCGACGACCTTGCCGCAGTGATGGAGCCGGGCCTCGCCGCGCTGCTGGCGATCCACGGCCGCGGCGCCGATCCGGCCGTGGCTGCCGAGGCCCTGTGGGAGGAATTCGCGGCGGCGCGCGGCGCGCTGCTGGCGCTGCTCCCGCCGCCGGTCGCCTGATCGCTCCCCCTCCCCCGGTCCTCCACCGCTTTCGCGGCTTGCGGAGTTCATGATCTGTTCCTATGCTGGCGGGATGAACCGGCCGCTTGCGATTCTCCGCCCCCTCGAGTCTTCGGGCGAAAGCCCCGATCCGGGCGAGCGCGCCGCGCGGGCCGTGGCGCGGGGGATCTGCCGGCTGTTCGCGCGCAACGACATCTGGTGCCTCGGCGAGATGCCGCTGCGCTCGGGCAGGCGGGCAGACCTGATGGGGATCGACGCCAAGGGCCGGATCGTGATCGTCGAGATCAAGGTCGCCCGCGCCGACCTGCTCGGCGACGCCAAGTGGCCCGACTACCTCGACCATTGCGACCGCTTCTACTGGGGCCTCTCGCCCGATCTCGACCGCGCCTGCCTGGAGACCGAGGCCTTCATGCCCCACGCCTGCGGGGTGATCGTCGCCGACGGCTACGACGCCGAGATCGTCCGTCCCGCGCCCGCCCTGCCGCTCGCGCCCGCGCGCCGCAAGGCGGAGACCGAGCGGCTCGCCCGCGCCTCGCTGCGGCGGCTGGTGACCGGCGCCGATCCGCATACCGTGCAGTGGGGCGTCGAGGGATGAGGCTGGACCTGCGCGCCTTGCTGTCCGCGCTCGCGGCCGTCGCGGCGCTGACTACCGTGCCGTACGCCGGCGCCGCCGTTCCCGCGCCGCGCGTCGGCGTCGCCGGCCTCAACGGCCTGCCCCAGCCGCTGCCGCTGCCTTACGACGAGCGCGCCGACGCCGCGCGCCAGGTGGCGCAGGCCAGGGCCCGCGCCCGGGCCGAGGGCAAGCGGCTGCTGATCGACCTCGGCGGCAACTGGTGCCCGGATTGCCGCGTCCTCGCCGGGGTGATGGCCCTGCCCGAGGTCGCCGCCTTCCTCCGGCGGCACTACGTGACGGTCTATGTCGACGTCGGCCGGCTCGACAGGAACACGCAGATCGCCCGGCGCTATGGAATCGAGCGGCTGACCGGCGTGCCGGCCGTGCTGGTCGTCGACCCGCGCAGCGACCGGCTGCTCAACCCCGGCCGCACCTTCGCGCTGGCGGACGCGCGAAATATGACCCCGCAGGCGCTGGCCGACTGGCTGGCGCAATGGCTGTAGCCCGATGCCGTCCCGCCGCGACCTGATCCGGATGACCCCCGACGAGGTGCGGGCCTATCTCGGCGCGCAGCGGCGGATCATCGTCGTCACCATCGGCCCCGACGGGATGCCGCACCCGATGCCGATGAACTACGGCCTCGACGATGCGGGCCGGGTGATCATGTCGACCTTCCGCAAGAGCCAGAAGGTCCGGAACCTGGAGCGCGACGGCCGGGCCACCCTGCTGGTCGAAAGCGGCGAGGACTACGGCCAGCTCAAGGCGGTGATCCTCTTCGCCGAGGTCGAGATCATCGACGATCCGGCCGAGGTGCGCGCGCTGATGAACCTGATGAAGGCGAGCGACAGCCTGGCCGGCTCGATGGACGAGGACCGCAATGCGCAGGTCCGCGCCTCGGTCGCCAAGCGGGTGGTGCTGCGCTTCACCCCGTTCCGCACGATCTCGTGGGACCATGCCAAGCTGGGCGGGTTCTACTGAGGCGAAGCCGGCGGGGCGGGGGGGGGCCGCTCGGCCCGGGCCGCCGGCACGGCCCGTTTCCCCGCCTTGGCGAGCATCGGCCAGTCGGCGATCTCGTCCAGCGTGCGCCGGCAGCCGAGGCAGAATCCGTCAGCCGGATCGATCCGGCAGACGCCGGTGCAGGGGGATTCGACGGAGCGCATCGCACCCACCCTTGTAATTTTCTTGCTTTTTGTTGCAATGCACACTAGATGGCCGCCAGCAGATCGGCGCGCGGAGGCAAATCCCTCGCCGCAGTTCGGTGCAGCGTGAGGCCCGCGTTTCAGCGCAGCGGCCGGCCCGAACGAACGATCCGCCGCATCGCTGAAGCTTCCTTCTTCACGCAGGGTCGCATCGAAACGAACCCTTGCCCGCGCCCGGCTTCCGTCCGGCGCGCGCCGCTATCCTGAAAGATTTTTCCATGTCTTATTTCACCGACCTTGGCCTGGCCGAGCCCATCCTCCGCGCGCTCGGCGCCAAGGGCTATGCCGACCCCACGCCGATCCAGCGCCAGGCGATTCCCGCCCTGCTCCAGGGCCGCGACCTGCTCGGCATCGCGCAGACCGGCACCGGCAAGACCGCGGCCTTCTCGCTGCCCTCGCTCCACCGCCTCGCCGCCGATCCCAAGCCGCGCAAGAACGCCTCGTGCCGGATGCTGGTGCTCTCGCCGACGCGCGAGCTGGCCGCCCAGATCGCCGAGAACATGCGCGGCTATGCCAAGTACCTCGACCTCTCGGTCCAGTGCGTGTTCGGCGGCATTCCCGTCGGCAAGCAGGCCCGCGCCCTGGTGCCGGGCTGCGACGTGCTGGTGGCGACGCCGGGCCGTCTGCTCGACCTGATCGACCAGCGCGCCCTGACCCTGCGCAACGTCGAGATCTTCGTGCTCGACGAGGCCGACCAGATGATGGACCTCGGCTTCATCGTGCCCTTGAAGCGCGTGGCCAACCTGCTGCCCAACAACCGCCAGAGCCTGTTCTTCTCGGCGACCATGCCCAAGGCGATCGCCGAGCTGGGCAAGCAGTTCATCCACGATCCGGTGCGGGTCGAGGTCGCGCCGCAGTCGACCACGGCCGAGCGCGTCGAGCAGTACGTCGTCCACATCAACCAGGCGGAGAAGCAGGCGCTGCTGACCCTGCGGCTCAAGGCCGGGCTGGCCGAGGGGCAGGTCGACCGCGCCCTGGTCTTCACCCGGACCAAGCACGGCGCCGACCGCGTGGTGCGCCACCTCAACACCGCCGGGGTCAACGCCGCGGCGATCCACGGCAACAAGAGCCAGGCCCAGCGCACCGCCGCGCTGAGCGCCTTCCGCCAGGGCGCGACGCCGATCCTGGTGGCGACCGACATCGCCGCGCGCGGGATCGACGTCTCGGGCGTGAGCCACGTGTTCAACTTCGAGATCCCCAACGTGCCCGAGCAGTACGTCCACCGCATCGGCCGCACCGCGCGGGCCGGGGCGGACGGCGTCTCGGTGAGCTTCGTCGCCCCCGACGAGAAGCCCTACCTGCGCGACATCGAGCGGCTGACCGGCGTCAAGCTGATGCCCCAGGCCCTGCCCGAGGACTTCCAGAAGGAGGCCGCCCGCCTGCCGCTGCCCTCGCGCAAGCCGGCCGAGGCCGCCCAGGACGCCCGCCGCGAGGAGCGCGACGCGCGCGGCCGCGGCAGTCGCCCGGGCGGACGCGGCGGTCAGGCGCGCGACGGCCAGGGCCGCAACAACAACGTCAGCCGCGGCGGCCAGGGCCGGGACGGCCAGTCGCGCGACGCCCATGCCCGCAACGACCGCAACCGCGCGCCGCAGCGCGGCCCGGTGTTCAACCCGC
>ERZ778022.3499-NODE-3499-length-14708-cov-4.590732_pt1 | contig 14708 bp, 13 predicted proteins | sample MGYA00375752_ERZ778022 | MGnify/ENA primary metagenome ERZ778022 (study PRJEB29350, sample SAMN05389826) | bioreactor metagenome | isolation source: Thiocyanate bioreactor | place: South Africa: University of Cape Town | collected 2014-04-04 ... | reverse complement strand
TCCAGCGTGCGCGGATCGAACAGAGCCTGGACCGGCTTGTGGTTCTCGTCCTCGCCATAGACCTCGTAGCAGCCGTGCTCGACCTCCATCTTGCGGATCCACCAGCCGGCGTGGTGGAGCTGGCTCTGGAGCCGGGTCGCCGGCTGGCGCTCCTTGCGCGGCACGTTGCAGGTGACGTCCCCGGCCTGGGCGGGGGTCGCGGCGGCGGCAAGGCCGGTCGCCAGGAGCAGCGCGGCGCAGATCGACGATTTGAGGGCAGGGGTCATGTGCGGGGTCCTTTCGGCGTCAGGTGGCCACCCAGCGGCGCAGCAGGTTGTGATAGACCGCCTGGAGGTTGGGCAGTTCGTCGTGGTCGGGGCCAAGCTCGGCGGTGAGGCGCTGGATCGTCTGGTCGAGCTCGAACAGCAGGGTCCGCTCGCCGAGGTCCTGGACCAGGCTCTCGATCCAGAAGAACGAGGCGAAGCGCGTGCCGCGCGTCACGGGCGTGACGCGGTGCAGGCTGTTGGCGGGATAGAGCACGGCGTCGCCCGCGGCCAGCTTCACCGCCTGGGCGCCGAAGTTGCCCTCCACCTCCAGCTCGCCGCCGTCGTAGTCGGCGGGGTCGGTCAGGAAGACGGTGATCGACAGGTCGGTGCGGACCATCTCGCCAGAGCGCGCCGCGCGCATCAGCGCGGCGTCGACATGGGCGCCGTAGGTCTCGCCCTCGCCATAGCGGTTGAAGCGCGGCGGATAGATCTTGCGGGGCAGGGCGGCCGAGATGAACAGCGGGTTGACCCAGAGCTGCTGGATGATCCGCTCGCCCAGGCTGAGCGCGGGCTCGGCCCCGTCCTTGAGCTGATGGTTGACCTTGCGCGCGCGCCCGGCGCCGCGCACCGTCCCGGCGCCGTCCTCCCAGGCCGCGCGATCGAGCTCGGCGCGGATCTCGGCCACGTCCCCGGCGCTGAGCGCGTTCTCGATCACGACCATCATGGCTTTGCGTCTTTCCTTAGTTGAGTGCGATTCGCAATAGCGATGGCCCGAGCATTTCTGCCCGGGCCATGCTTTGCGTCAGATCAAAGGAAGGATCAGAAGCTGGCGCTGATGGTCCCCACGATCTGGCGGCCGTCACCCTTGTAGAGGAAGAACCCGGCGCGGTAGGCCGCGAGGTAGTATTCCTTGTTGAACAGGTTGTTGACGTTGAGCCGCAGGTCGATGTTGTGCGTCAGCTTGTACTCGGCCGAGAGGTCGGCGACCACATAGGACGGCACCGGCTGGCTGTAGGTGAAGTACCCGGGCGAGGTGTACGAATAGACCGCCGCCGTATCCGGCTGGCCGCCGTAGCGTTCGCTCTTGTACTTCATTGCCGCGCCGACCGCGAGCTTGTCGGTGAGCTGGTAGCGGGTCATGAATTCCGCCGAGACGTTGGCGAAGTTCGCCAGCGTCTTGCCTACGTTTGTCGCGCCCAGCGCCAGCTGCGCCGCGCTGATGCCCGAGTCAGCCGATTCCAGGATCTTGGCGCGCATGACCGTGAAGCCGCCCTGGACCGACCACTTGTCGGTGATGTTGCCCGCGACGCTGAACTCGAAGCCCTGGACGCGCAGCTTGCCGGTGTTGAAGGTGCCGAAGGTGTTGTAGTCGGCGCCTTCCATGACGTCGGACTTGACCGTGCGGAACAGCGAGGCGGTCAGCAGCAGCTTCTCGTTCAGGATGTTCCACTTGGTGCCGATCTCGTAGTTCCACGAGCGTTCCGGCTTGGCGATGCCGTAGAGGAAGCCGCCGTAGCCGGCGCCGTTCGTGTCGGACTCGCCGCCGTTGATGTCCGCTGCCGTCGAAACGGTCGCATAGATCATGCCGCCATGACCGACCTTGTAGGTCAGCCCGAGGTGGCCGTTCCACAGCGTGTCGGTGTAGTTGAAGTAATTCACGCCCGTCGGTGCGCCGGAAATCTGCGTCCCGGCGCCGGTCAGTGTGTTGAAGGAAGCGACGTCGAAGCGATAGTGGTCAAGCCGGACGCCGGCGAAAGCCGTGAGCTTCGAGCTGAGGTCGACGGTATCCATGAGATAGCCGGAGATCGTCTCGATCTGCCATTTGCGTGCGGCATAGGGAGTGCGGGTCCAGGTCCGGCCGGTCAGGTTTTCCAGATTGGGCACGGCGTTGCCGCTGGCGTCGGTGATGCAGAATGCGTTGTTCGCGCCGCCGAGTGTGCTCGGGCAGTTGTAGGTGCCAGTCTGCGTATAGATGAATGCGCTGGTGGTCGTATTCGCCGAGCCGTTGGTGCCTTGGACCTTATGGTTGGTGTACTCGACGCCGAGGATGAACTGGTGCTTGGCGCCGAACAGGTTGACGTCGGCGGACAGGTTCGTCTGGTTGGCGATGTAGCTGACGTCCTGCCAGCCGGTGTGGCCGCTGTCGATCGTGCCCGTCTGGTAGGAGCCCGTAGCCGTGGGGACGACACGCGAGGCGCTGCCGGCGAAGGCATAGGCATTGTAGGTCTTGCCGTAGCGGAACGAGTTCGAGAGCCGCACGTCGGGCGAAATCTCGTACTTGATCCGGGCGGTATAGGTGTCGACGTCCGAGTTCTGGAAGTCGTTCTTCTGCGAATACGACGGCAGTAGCGGCGAGACCGGCGCGCGCGATGTGCCGGTGCCGACCAGGAAGCTGCCGATGTCCGGCTTGTCGCGGGCGCGCATCCCATAATAGTCGAGGATGATCTTCAGGTTGTCGGTCGGCGCGAACAAGGCCGAGACCGCCGCGCCGTAGCGCTTGCGCGCGGATGGACTGCGGTAGGGGATGTCGCCGTCGGTGTAGAGCCCGTTGACGCGAACCGCGAAGGTGTTGCCCAGGGCATAGTTCACGTCGGCGGTCGCGCGGATGTAGTTATCCGAGCCATAGCCGACCGAGGCCTTGGCGAAGTTGTAGTCGGTGGTCGCCGCCTTGGTGATCGCGTTGATCGCGCCGCCCGAGGCGCCGCGACCGGCGAAGCTCGAGTTCGGACCCTTGGTGATCTCGAGCTGTTCGATGGCGAAGCTCTCGCGGGTGGTCATGCCGGGGTCGCGCAGGCCGTCGACGAAGACGTCGGAGCGCACGTCCTGGCCGCGGATCACGTAGCGGTCGCCGAAGGCGTTGCCGTTCTCGCCGGTGCCGACGGTCACGCCGGGCTGGGCGTCGAGGATGCGGGTGAGGTCGGTGTAGCCCGACTGCTCGATCTGGGCGCGGGTCAGGACGGTGATGTTCTGCGGCGTCTCGGCGATCGGGCGGCTATGGCGCTCGTCGCCCGAGGTGCGGGCCTTGAACGGCACGCCGAGCTGGGCGTTGGGGTTCGGGTCGATCGCCGTGTCCGTGACCGTCACGGTGGCGAGCGGGGCCTGTTCGGCCTCCTGCGCCTGGGCGAAGGCCTGGGCGGGAACGAACATCGCGGCGGAGAGGCCGGCGAGGGCGGCCGCCTGGCGGGCGCGGCCCGAACCACGGCGCAGGCTGCGCGGCGCGATGACGGCGGATGGCTTGTCGGTCATTAGGAAACCCCCTGGATGAGATTGGTTTGCGAGTGATTCTCAAAAAAGCTGGCCGGCCGGTATTGCAAGTCGATTGCAGTAGCAAGGGGTGAAATGGTCTGTTTGGGCACGCCGGGCGGGCAGTGTGACAAAATGTCCTCGCTCTTGACCGATGCCGCCCGGTTCCGCCAAGGCCCGGCCCGAGCCCCGGAAATTCAAGCCCGGACATGCAAGGGAGCAGGCGATGAAGGCGACGATCTGGCACAACCCGGCTTGCGGCACCTCGCGCAAGACGCTGGCGATCCTCCAGGAGACGCCGGGCGTGGAGGTTGCGGTGGTCGAGTACTTGGTGAACCCGCCGAGCGCCGCCAAGCTCGCCCAGCTCTATCGTGACGCCGGGATCACGCCCCAACAGGGCCTGCGCCTGCGCGGCACCGATGCCGAGGAGCGCGGCCTGCCCCAGGCCGACGACGCCACCGTGCTCGCCGCGATGGCGGCCGAGCCGAAGCTCATCGAGCGACCGCTGGTCGAGACCGACAAGGGCGTCCGGCTGTGCCGCCCGCAGGACAAGGTCCACGAAATCCTCTGAGCGGCCGGCGATCGGGCGGAACCGAACCGATCGCGGTTGCATTGAGGACCTAAACCCGGCAAACGCGCCTCACCCTCGACCCAAGCATTGCAGAGTTTCCCCAAGGCATGACCAGCACAGAGGTTGCCCGCGAGGCCCTGCCGCACCGCTTGCGGCGCCGGATCATGCGCTTCCTGGGACCTTGGGGGGTGTTCTTCGAGGGATTCCTGGAGCACCCGGTGATGGTCGGCTCGATCATCCCGTCCTCGCGCTTCACGATCCGCAAGATGCTCGCCCGGGTGAACTGGGACGAGTGCAAGGTCTTCGTCGAATACGGCCCCGGCGTCGGCACCTTCTGCCGCCCGGTGCTGGAGCGGCTGCGGCGCGACGGGATGCTGATCGTGATCGACACCAACCCGCTCTATATCGACTACCTGCGCGCGACGATCAGCGACAGCCGCTTCGTCGCCGTGCATGGCTCGGCGGTGGACGTGGTCGACATCGTCCTCGGCCATGGCCACGACCATGCCGACTACGTGCTCTCGGGCCTGCCGTTCTCGACCCTGCCCGACGGGATCGGCCCGGCGATCGCCGCGCCGACCTACGACGTGCTGCGGCCCGGCGGCGCCTTCCTGGTCTATCAGTTCACCGCCCGCGCGCGCGATTTCATGGCGCGGCATTTCCGGCGGATCGACGAGGGCTTCGAGCTGCTCAACATCCTTCCCTGCTTCCTGTTCTGGGGCTGGAAGGAGGTCTCGGCGGATTTTTCGCAGCCGAACGCCTGACCGGGCTGCCCGATCAGTCGAACGTGCTCCGCAGCTCGCCGCGCGACGGGCCGGCGAGCTGGCGGTGGATCGCGGCGAGCGAGGTGAACAGGTAGAGCGTGAACACCGCGCCGAGCGCCGACGAGACGATCGCCACCGCGATCTTCCCGCCCGTCGCGCCCAGGATCAGGGCGAAGACGATCCCCAGCAATGAGGCGACGACGCCGACGATCACCGCGTAGGCCAGCAGCAACAGCAGCAGGAACAGCACGATCCGGCCGACGTTGCCGCGGGTCAGCGCCCAGCTCCGCTGGAGCGCGGCGACCGGCTTGCGCAGGCCCTCGACGGCGATGATCGGCATCACCAGGATCACCCGCAGCGAAACGTAGAGCAGGCCGGCGAAGGCGACCGCGGCGGCCACCCCCGCCACGGCCTGGGCGCCGCTGGCGACGCCGAGCCCGACCACCAGGCTCGCGGCCAGGCTTCCGGCCAGCCAGACCAGGATCATCGCCGCGAAAAAGGCCAGCGTGTCGACCGCGCCCTTGCCGATGGCGTTGCCTACGGTCGGCCGGCCCGTCCCGGCATAGAGCCGCAGGATCGCCATCGCGCCGACGATCTGGGCCACGGTCACGGCCAGCATGAAGGGAAACGATTCGCGGTAGAATTTCTCGATGAAGACCATCGCCTGCTCCGGCGTCATCGCGCCCTGCACGGCGGGCGGCTGCGGATAGAGCAGGGCGAAGGCCAGGCTGGGCAGGAAGAAGAACACCCCGGCGATCGCCAGCAGCGCCTCGCGGTTGCCCAGGATCGCCGCATGGGCGTTCTGCCAGGCGCGGTTCGTATCGAGTTTCACGTTCACGGTCATGGGCCACTTGATAACCGCAGCGATTGCCGCCACGCAACGCGCGATGACCATTGGCCTTCCGCCCGATATCGAATTGCGCCAGGACGTGGCCCCGGTGCCCTATCGCGCGGCGCTGGAGGAGATGGCCGCGCGCAATACGGTGATTGCCGCCGGAGAGGCGCGTGAGCTGATCTGGCTGCTGGAGCACCCGCCGGTCTATACTGCCGGGACCAGCGCCGCCCGGGCCGAGCTGCTCGATCCCCGGTTCGAGGTGGTCGAGGCCGGGCGCGGCGGGCGCTATACCTACCACGGGCCGGGCCAGCGTATCGGCTACGTCCTGCTCGACCTGCGCAAGCGCGCCCGCGACGCGCGCGGCTTCGTCCATGCGCTCGAAGGCTGGGTGATCGCCGCCCTGGCCGACTTCGGCGTCGAATCCTGGCGCAGCGAGGGCCGCATCGGCATCTGGACCCGCGACGTCGACGGGCGCGAGGCCAAGATCGGCGCCATCGGCGTGCGCATCCGCCGCTGGGTGACGATGCACGGCTTCGCGGTCAACCTCTCGCCCGACCTGTCGCATTTCGGGGGCATCGTGCCCTGCGGGATCGAGGAATTCGGCGTGACCAGCCTCCAGCGCCTCGGGATAGAGGTTGATCCGACGGCCTGGGATCGGGCATTGCTCGCGCGCGCCGGAGAGTTTCTGGCCATGCTCGACCGGCCCTGTCCCCCGGCCGAGCCTGCGGGAGAGCCTGCTCGATGACGTCGATCCTTCGCCTGACCGCGCTTGTCGCCCTGCCGCTGGCCCTCGCCGCCTGCGGCAGCAATGAGAAGAAGGCCAAGGACCAGCGCACCGCGGCGGGCGAGATCCTGCCCGGCTCGATCAGCGATTCGATGCTGCCCTACGACACGGTGCGCTCGCAGCCGCCGCTGGCTCCCAGGGAGACCGGCAAGCCCGGCGCCAAGGCTACCGGCGGTCCCGCTGCCGCCGCCCCCGCGAGCGATGCCGCGGCCCCGGCGGCGGACGCCCCCGCCGTCGACGAGGCGCCCGCCGCTGCGGCTTCCCCGGCCGGATAGCCGGATGGACGGCGCGGCGGAGCCTTCCGCCCCGGACAGGAACGATTGGAACTGGCTGCACCTCGCCGCGCTGCTCGGCGGCAACGTCGCGCTGGCCTTCGGCCCGCTGCTGGTGCGGCTCACCGATACCGGGCCGGTCGCCGCCGGGTTCTGGCGCCTGATCCTGGCCCTGCCGGTGCTGGTCTTGCTCGCGCTCGCCAACCGGCAGCCACTCTTGGGCTACCGGCGCTCGACCTGGCTGGCGATCGGCGGCGCGGCGCTGTTCTTCGCGCTCGACCTGGCGAGCTGGCATGTCGGTATCGGCACGACCCGGCTCGGCAATGCGACGCTGTTCGGCAATGCCGGCAGCCTGATCCTGATGGTCTGGGGCCTGCTGACCCTGCGCCGCGCGCCGAGCGGGCTCGAATGGCTGTCGCTGGGCGCGGCGGTGACGGGCGCGGGCATCCTGTTCGGCCGCTCGCTGGAGGTGTCGACCGCGACCCTGATCGGCGACCTGTTCTGCCTGCTCGCGGGCTTCCTCTATGCCTTCTACATTCTCCTCCTCCAGGCCGAGCGCGCCCGGATCGAGAGCTGGGCGCTGCTGTTCTGGTCGAGCCTGTTCGGCGCCCCGGTGCTCCTCGCCATCGCCCTGCTGCGCGGCGAGGCCATCCTGCCGCACCACTGGTGGCCGTTGCTGACCCTGACCCTGACCAGCCAGGTGATCGGCCAGGGCCTGCTGGTCTATGCGCTCAAGCACTTCCGCGCGCTGATCGTCGGCCTGGTCCTGCTGACCCAGCCGGCGGTCTCGATCCTCAACGGCTGGGTGTTCTTCCGCGAGGCGCTGACCGTGTGGGACGCCCTGGGCATGGTCCTCGTCGCCGGCGCCCTGGCCCTGGCGCGGGCGGGGGAGAAGGGCTAGCCGACCGCGCCTTGGCGCGCGCTGCCGTCTTTCAGGCGCGAAAGTCCCGCAGCTTGTCGAGCACGATCTGCCGATCGGCGTCGCTACGGACGAGCCGCCGGTTCGCGGCATGTCGGAACTCGAAATAGTCGAACTCGACCAGCCCGATGCCGTGCAGCGGCAGGATTTCCCGACGGTGGAGATCATAGCGGCGGCGTTGCTCGCCGCGCGGCACGCCGGAGCAGGTCAGGCGCCGGTCGAAGAAGCCGACCGCTTCCGAATGCTGGCGCTCGCGATATTCGATGACCAGGGCCAGATCGGGATACCAGGCGTCGACCGGCAGCATCCGTCCCCGGCCGCCTTGCGCCGTGGGATCGCCGCGCAGGAAGTCGAACTTGTGTTGCCGCACCGCCGTTCGGCCCAGTGTGGCGTCGCAAAGCGCGATCACATAGGCTTCGTCGCTGTTCGCGCGCGCCGCGCCCGTGGCGGGCTCGCGCGTAGGAAGTGCCGCCCGCTGCGGCTTTCCGTTCATCAGGCCATCGAGGACGCGCAGCAGGTCGCGATGTCGCGGCGATCCTTCCTCGACCGTCCAGGGTGCTCCGTGGATGTACCAGCCGAGCCGCGCATCGCGCAGCGCCTGCCGATAGCGCTTGGGGTCGAGCCCGTGCGCGCGGGCGATCTCCGCGGCGGTGACAAGCCTCACCGCGCCCCCAGGTCTCCCTTGCCGATCGTTCCGCTCGCCATCTCCAGCATCTTGTCGAGACTCTTCTTCGCGGCGAGGCGCAGGCCTTCCTCGATCTCGATGCGCGGCTGGAGGTCGCGGAGGGCGACGTAGAGCTTCTCCAGCGTGTTGAGCGCCATGTAGGGGCAGATGTTGCAGTTGCAGTTGCCGTCGGCCCCGGGGGCGCCGATGAACTGCTTGTCGGGCATGGCCAGGCTCATCTGGTGGATGATGTGCGGCTCGGTTGCGACGATCAGGGTGTCGCCGGGCATGGTCTTGGCGAACTGGAGGATGCCGCTGGTCGAGCCGACGTAGTCGGCATGGTCGACGATCGTCGGCGGGCATTCTGGATGCGCCGCGATCGGCGCGCCGGGGTGCTGGGCCTTGAGCTTGAGCAACTCGGTCTCCGAGAACGCCTCGTGGACGATGCAGACGCCGGGCCAGAGCAGCATCTCGCGGCCGAACTTGCGGGAAAGGTAGCCGCCGAGGTGCCGGTCGGGGCCGAAGATGATCTTCTGCTCGGGCGGGATCTGCTGGAGGATCGTCTCGGCGCTCGACGAGGTGACGATCACGTCCGACAGGGCCTTAACCTCGGTCGAGCAGTTGATATAGGTCAGGGCGATGTGATCGGGATGCGCCTCGCGGAAGGCCTTGAACTTCTCGGGCGGGCAGGAATCCTCGAGGCTGCATCCGGCGTCGAGGTCGGGCAGGACCACGATCTTCTCGGGGGAAAGGATCTTGGCGGTGTCGGCCATGAACTTGACCCCGCAGAAAGCGATCACCTCGGCGTCGGTCGCCGCCGCCTTGCGGCTCAGCTCCAGCGAATCCCCGACGAAATCGGCGAGGTCCTGCAATTCGGGCTTCTGGTAGTAGTGCGCCAGGATCACGGCCTTGCGCTCCTTGCGCAGGCGGTCGATCTCGGCGCGCAGGTCGAGCCCGGCGAGGCTGAGCGGTTGATCGGTCATGTCCAGCTTTTTCCCGCAAATATTGTTATGGGCCCCGATATGGGTTCTTTTCGCCCTAACCCAAGGGGGCGGCAGGGGCGAGCGGTTTTAGGGCTTCATCCCGCCTCGGGCAGGCGCCAGCGGTCGTCCTCGCTCCGGGCCAGCCCGCGCTTTTCGAGGTCGATCAGGTGGGCGAGGACCGAGCGCCCCGCCGCCGGCCAGAGCGCCCGGTCGACGCCCTGGTACATCCGCGGCACCATGTCCTCGATCCGCGCGATCCCTTCGCCGAGCAGGCGAAGGATCTGGCCCTCGCGCTGGCGGCGGTGGCCCATCATCCCGCGCACGAGCCGCTGCGGCCGGTCGACCTGCGGGCCGTGGGCGGGGTAGTAGACGCGGTCCTCGCGGTCGTGGAGCTTCTGGAGGCTTTCCATATAGGCGCTCATGTCGCCGTCGGGCGGGGCGATCACGCTGGTCGACCAGCCCATGACATGGTCGCCGGTGAACAGCGCGCCGCTGTCCTCCAGCGCGAAGCACAGGTGATTGGAGGTGTGTCCCGGGGTTGCCACGGCGGTCAGGGTCCAGTCGGGACCGGACAGGCTCTCCCCGTCGGTCAGGACGCGCTCCGGGGCATAGGTCTGGTCGAACGGCGCGTCGGAGCGCGGCCCGCTGTCGGAGATCGCCAGCGGCGCGCAGCCGATGACCGGCGCTCCGGTGAGCGCGCCGAGCGGCGCGGCGGCGGGCGAGTGGTCGCGGTGGGTATGGGTGCAGAGGATCGCGGCGACCCTCGCCTCGCCCACCGTGTGGAGCAGGGCGGCGATATGCTCGGGCTCGTCCGGGCCGGGATCGATCACCGCGACCGCGCCGCCCGCGCCGACGACGTAGCTCTGCGTCCCGGTGAAGGTGAAGGCGGAAGGATTCGCGGCCAGGACGCGGCGGACCAGCGGTTCGAGCTGCTCGGCCTTGCCGGTGGGCCAGGGCTTGGCGGGAAATTCCATAGCTTCCGCATATGGTGCCGTCCCCCGCCCGTGTCGAGCGAAGTCGAGGCACGTTTGCGCGATGTGTCTCGACTTCGCGCGACACGAACGGCAAACCACTGGTGCGGGAGGACCGATGGCCGACGATACCAAGATACTGGTGCCCAAGATACTGGTACTCGACGCGGGCACGACCTCGACCCGGGCGATGGTCTTTGCCGCGGACGGCCGGGTTCTCGCCGTGGCCCAGCGCGCGCTGGCCCAGTTCTATCCCGAGCCCGGCTGGGTCGAGCACGACGCGCAGGAGATCTGGGACGCGACGCTCGCCTGCGCCCGCGAGGCGGTCGAGCAGGCCGGTGGCGCGGGCGGGATCGCCTGCCTCGGCATCGCCAACCAGCGCGAGACCGTGGTCGCCTGGGACAAGGCCACCGGCGCGCCGCTCCACCGCGCGATCGTCTGGCAGGACCGCCGTACCGCCGACTTCTGCGACCGCCTGCGCGAGGCTGGGCGGGAGGGCGAGGTCCAGGGCAAGACCGGGCTGCTGCTCGATCCCTATTTCTCGGCCACCAAGATGCGCTGGATGCTCGACCACGTCCCCGCCGTGAGCGAGGCGGCCGGGGCCGGGCGGCTGGCCTTCGGCACGGTCGAATCCTGGCTGGTCCACAAGCTGACCGGCGGCGCCCACCTGACCGACGCGACCAATGCCAGCCGCACCAGCCTGCTTCCCCTCGACGGGGCGAGCTGGGGCCCGGCGCTGTGCGACCTGTTCGGCGTGCCCGCCGCCGCCCTGCCGGAAGTGACCGACTGCGCCGGCGCCTTCGGGACCACGCTGCCCGAGCTGCTCGGCCACGCCGTGCCGATCACCGGCCTGGCGGGCGACCAGCAGGCGGCGACGATCGGGCAGGGCTGTCTCTCCCCCGGCGACACCAAGGCGACCTTCGGGACCGGGGCCTTCGTCCTCGCCAACATGGGCGGGCGGGTGCCGTTCTCGCGCCACCGGCTGCTCGGCACGGTGCTGCACCAGCTCGGCGGCGAGCGCTGCTATGCGCTGGAAGGCTCGGTCTTCGTCGCGGGCAGCCTGATCCAGTGGCTGCGCGACAGCCTGGGCCTGATCGCCACGGCGGAGGAGACGGCGGGCCTCGCCGCCTCGGTGCCCGACAGCGGCGGGGTGATGATCGTGCCCGCGCTTTCCGGCCTCGGCGCGCCGCACTGGCGGCCCGAGGCGCGCGCCGCGATCACCGGGCTCAGCTTCGCCAGCGGCCGGGCGCAGATCGTCCGCGCCGCGCTGGAGGCGATGGCCATGCAGGCCCGCGACCTCGCCGAGGCCTTCGCCGCCGACGGCGCGGCCTGGCGCCGCCTCCGGATCGACGGCGGGATGAGCGCCAACGCCTGGATGGCGCAGGATCTGGCCGACATGCTCGACCTGCCCGTCGAGCGGCCGGACTTCGTCGAGACGACCGCGCTCGGCGCCGCCATGCTCGCCGGGCTGGGCGCGGGGCTGTTTCCCGACCTGCCGGCCGCGGCGCGGGCGATGCGCGGCAGTTTGCAGGTCTTCACCCCCGCCAGGGACGACGCCTGGCGTGCCGTGCGGCTCGGGCGCTGGCGCGAGGCGCTGGCGCGGGTCTAGGGCGGCCTTAAACCACCCGTAACGTCGTGCTCTTGAGCACGGCCGAGCTGGGACCGGCGGATATCGTGAACGCGCCCGGCTCGACCGTCCAGGCCATGTCGGCGTCCCAGAAGGCGAGGTCGTCGGGGTCGAGGCGGAAGGTCACGGTCTTGCGCTCGCCCGGCTCCAGCGTCACGCGGCGGAAGCCGCGCAGCTCCAGGATCGGCCGGGGAACGGAGCTTACCTCGTCGCGGATGTAGAGCTGGACCACCTCGTCGCCCGCACGCGAGCCGGTGTTGGCCACCTCCACCGTCACGTCCACGCCCTCGCGCCGGCCGATCTCGGCCTGGGCGAGGCGCGGCGCGGAAATTGCGAAGGTCGTGTAGCTGAGGCCGTGGCCGAAGGGGAACAGCGCCTTGGGGCCGCCCTCGATATAGGCGTTGAGGTGGCTCGACGGCTGGGCGTCGTAGGCGACCGGCAGCTCGCCCACCGCGCGGGGGATCGACATCGGCAGCTTGCCGCCCGGATTGACCCGGCCGAACAGGATGTCGGCGAAGGCCGGGCCGCCTTCCTGGCCGAGATACCAGCCTTCGAACAGGGCGTTGGCCTTGTCCGCCAGCGCGCCGACCGCGAGCGGGCGGCCGTTGAGGAGCAGGGCGGCGATCGGCTTGCCCGTCGCCGCGATCGCCGCGACCAGTTGGTCCTGCATCTCCCACAGCGTCAGGCTCGAACGGTCGCCGGGAAGCTCGGGGCCGATGCCCTCGCGGGTCAGGGCGGGCACGTCGCCGAGGACCAGCAGCACGACGTCGCTGCGCTCGGCGAGCGCCACCGCCTCGGCGATCCGGGCGCGGTTCTCCGCCTCGGGCACGGCGGCGAGCGGCGAATAGCTGCGATGCCAGCCAAGCTCGTCGGGCGGAGTGATCCACACGCCGTCGGCATGGTCGACGGTGACGCCGGCCGGAGCGCGCTGGCGGATGCCGTCGAGGATGCCCACCGCGCGGTCGTTGGCGCCGGAATAGCCGCCGAACAGCGGCTCCTTGGCGTTCGGCCCGATCACCGCCAGCTTGAGCGGAGCCCCGGTGGCGAGCGGCACGAGCCCGTCGTTCTTGAGCAGGACTACGGCCTTCTCCGCCGCCAGCCGCGCCAGGCGGCTATGCTCGGCCGTCCGGGTCGCGGCGAGGGCGCGGCGCTCGTCGAGATAGGGGTTCTCGAACAATCCGGCCTCGAACTTCAGCGCCAGGATCTGGGAGACGGCGGCGTCGACCTGGGCCTCCGCGATCCGCCCCTCGCGGACGAGCCCGGCCAGCTCGCGATAGCTCGCGCCCTCGGGCAGGTCGGCGGCGATCCCTGCGTTCATCGCGAGGACGGCAGCGTCCCTGGCGCTGCCCGCGACGTGGTGCTGGCCGATCAGGTTGCCGATGCCGTCGTAGTCCGAGAAATAGACGCCCTTGAAGCCCAGGCGACGGCGGCCCGTCGCTTGCAGCAGGTCGACGTTGGCATGAGCGGGGACGCCCTGGACCTCGTTGTAGGAGGCCATGACGATCGCCGGATCGGCCGCCGCGATGACCTTTTGGAAGGGCACCAGGTACTTCGCGCGCAGGGTCCGCTCGCTCATGTCGGCGGGGGCAAGGTTGAGCCCGCCCTGGGGCGAGCCGTGGACGAAGTGCTTGAGCGTGGCGAAGACCCGCTCGGGGCCGAGCGGGCGCTGGCGGCCTTGCAGGCCCCAGACGGCGGCCACGCCCATCCGGGCGACGAGGAAGGGGTCCTCGCCGAAGAACTCCTCGACCCGGCCGAAGCGGGGGTCCCGGGCGAGGTCGATGACCGGCGTCAGCGCGATCTGCGCTCCGCGCACCCGCGCCTCGCGCGCGGCGACGGTGAAGACCTGCTCGACCAGCCCGGGGTCCCAGGTGCTGCCGAGCGCCGGCGGGATCGGGAAGATCGTCGCGTCCCCGGCGAGCAATCCATGGGCAAGCTCGTCGTGGCCCAGCGCCGGGATGCCGAGGCGGGTCCGGGTGACGAGGAACTTCTGGAGCGCGTTGAACTGCCGCACCGCGTCGGGGATCGTGCGGAACGGCCGGGTGTCCCATTCCTTGAAGCCGCGGATGTCGGACGGACGGGCGATCTGGCCGATCCCGTTGCCGATCGCCTTCCGCGCGCGCGCCTCGGAGAACGCGCCCCTGGCGTCGAGGTAGTCGATCTTGGTCGCCCACATGCAGCGCAGTTGCGCGACCTTCTCGTCCAGCGTCGTCCGCCCGACGAGGTCGCGGACCCGCGCCGCGACCGGCGCCGAGGCGTCCTTGTAGGAGGGGCGCGCCTCGGCGAAGGCGGCGGCCGGCGTCGCCAGGCCGGCGGCCGAGGCCGCCAGGGCCTGGCGACGGGTGAGCGACAGTTTCATCCCGAAATCTCCCCTGGACGGCGCGAGCGCCTTTCGATGGGTAGCGCTAACAGGCGTGGCGGGGCAAGTGCCGCCGCGGGGCAGGGCGGTGCGGTCCTAGGCGACCGCCCGGACCGGCTCCTCGCCGTTGAGGGTGAAGCGGTGGAGCTGGCGGCCGCTTTCCTCGGGGAAGGGCAGGACGCGGTGCATCGTGCCGGTGTTGTCCCAGATCAGCAGGTCGCCCATCCGCCAGGTGTGGCGATAGACGTATTGCGGCTGGGTCGCGTGGCGCATCAGCCGTTGCAGCAGGTCGTGGCTCTCCGCGGCGTGCATCCCCTTGATATGCGAGCCTGAGGTGCTCAGCACCAGCGACTTGCGGCCCGACTTGTGCTGCCAGACGAGCGGGTGCTCGCGGTTGGGGTAGGAGCACCACAGGGCGAACTCCTCGGGGCTGCAATCGCGCTTGCCCGGGAACAGGGCGGCCTGCATCGTGTG
>ERZ778022.3489-NODE-3489-length-14743-cov-4.325640_pt1 | contig 14743 bp, 14 predicted proteins | sample MGYA00375752_ERZ778022 | MGnify/ENA primary metagenome ERZ778022 (study PRJEB29350, sample SAMN05389826) | bioreactor metagenome | isolation source: Thiocyanate bioreactor | place: South Africa: University of Cape Town | collected 2014-04-04 ... | reverse complement strand
ATGTATTTCGGCGAAGCCGTCGAATACGGGCCGCGCGACGAGGTCTTCTCCGACCCGAAGCACAGCTACACCAAGACGCTGTTCGCGGCGACGCCGCGCGCCGACGTGGCCTCGATCAAGGCCAGGCTGGCGAAGAAGAAGGCGGCCTGACTCCAGTTCGTCATCCTAGGGGCGAGCGACGCGAAGCGGCGCCCAGGCCCTAGGATCCATGCCGCTAGCTAAGCCAAAAAGTGCAGCGGAGCAGATTTTGCACCGTTGCAACGCCAGTGTGTCATGGCATGGATCCCATGGTCTGCGCCGCGTCGCTTCGCTCCTTGCTTCGCCAAAGGATGACGACGTCGAGGAGCCGTGATCGACTCCCCATGCAAAGGCTCGAACCACGGTCCGAGGTTACGACAGCTTGGCGATAATAGCCCGCAGCGCCTCGCCGAAGCGGCGCACTTCCTCGACCGTGTTGTAGTGGACCAGCGAGGCGCGGATGGCGCCGCTGTCCATGCTGAGCTTCAGGCGCTTCATCAGGCGCGGCGCGTACATGTGGCCGTCGCGTATGCCGATCTGCATGTCGGCCATTTCCTCGACGATGCGCTGCGGCGACAGCGTGCCGATGTTGAAGCAGAAGGTCGGCACGCGCTCGTCGATGCGCGCCTCTTCGCCGACGCCGTAGATGGTGGCGCCGCAATCCTTGAGCACCTTCAGCATCTCGCGCGCCAGCAGCAGTTCGTAGTCCCGGATCGCCGCCATGCCGGCGACGATGTTCTCGCGCCGCGACCGGTTGTTGGACGGCGCCAGATTGCGGCCGATCAGTTCGAGATAGCGTACGGCGGCGTCCATGCCGGAGACGTTCTCGTAGATGAAGGTTCCGGCCTCCACCTTGTAGGGTGGCTCGTTGGGGATGAAATCCTCGCGGAAGGTGGGCAGCCGCTTCAGCGTCTCGAAGCGGCCCCACAGGAAGCCCATATGCGGCGAGAAATTCTTGTAGCCCGAGCAGACCAGATAGTCGCAATCCCAGGCCCGCACGTCGATCAGCCCGTGCGGCCCGTAGTGGACGCAATCGAGGAACGCTTCGGCGCCGGCCGCGTGCGCTGCCCTGGCGACGGCGGCGACGTCGACGATCGAGCCGATTGAATGCGCCGTCACCGTGCAGGCGACGAGGCGCGTGCGCTCGGAAAGCAGCGGAACGAGATCGTCGACATGCAGGTTGCCGTCCTCGCGCATGCGCCACCATTTGAACTTCGCGCCGGCCGGTTCCAGGGCCAGCCAGGTGGCGATATTGGCGTCGTGATCCATGTCGGTGACGACGATCTCGTCGCGGTCTCCGAGCATCTGGCCGATGCCGAGGCTGACCAGACGGATGAACGAGGTTGCGTTCATGCCGAAGCAGATCTCGGCCGGGCTGTACGCGTTGATCAGCAGCGCGACGCTTTCGCGCGCGTCCGCCACCGACTGGTCGACGGTGACGCTGCGGCCGTAGCGCCCGCCGCGCTGCACATTGTGGCTGACCAGATGATTGGTGACCGCGTCGAGTACGCTCTGCGGGATCTGGGCGCCGGCGGCGTTGTCCATGAAGATGAAATCGCCGGCCTGCTTGAGCGCCGGGAACATCGCCCGGATGGTTTCGACCGGAAACGCGCCGGGGGCGCTCTTTTCTGTTCGATGGCTGGTCAACGGTCGTCTCCTGGCGATTGTGCTTGAAGTGGTTGATCGTGGCTCAATTCCGGGAAGGCCAAGCGGCCTCCAGCCGGAATTGCGTAGGGCTCGACCTAGCGGGTCTTCTCGTCCTTGAAGCGGCGCTCCAGCAGGTTGACGACCCGGACCATCGGCCACAGGAAGATAAGGTAGACCAGCGCCGCGCCGATGAGCGGCGAGGGGTTGGCGTAGAGCGACTGCGCGTTGGTCGCTTCCTTGAGCAGTTCCGGCAAGGCGACGGTCGAGGCGAGCGAGGTGTCCTTGAACATGGAAACGCAGTTGCTCGTCATCGGCGGGATGACGACGCGCACTGCCTGCGGCAGCACCACCTTGCGCAGCGTGAGCAGGAACGGCAGGCCGAGCGCTTGTGCCGCCTCGAACTGGCCGCGTGGGATGCTCTCGATGCCGGCGCGGAACACCTCGGCCGAATAGGCTGACATGATGATGGCGAACGCCGTGATGGCGGATGCCCAGGACGACAGCCTTATGCCGAGGAACGGCAGTGCGTAGTAGATCAGGATGAGGACGACCAGAACCGGCAGGGCGCGGAAGATGTCGGTGTAGCCGATCGCCAGAAGCCGCAGGGGCTTCGGCGCGTAGAGCCGCACCAGACTGATCGCCAGGCCGATGAGGATGCCTATGCCGATGCTCATCAGCCCGAGCAGCAATGTGTTCAGGAAGCCGCGCAAAAGCGCAGGCAGGCTGGACATCATGATGTCGGCGTTGAAGAAGGTGTCCACCAGAGACATGGGATCATTCCCGAAACAGTGGCGTCCGCTGACGCCGGGTCATGTCCGAGGAGACCGGAGCGGCTCCTAAGGGACCATGGGTGAGTGCCGGGGCATCCCGCGACCTGGCGGAAACACCCGGCGTCGCACGAATGCGGCTAACTCAAATCGACAGAGCGGCTGCCCGATCCCTTCCGGATGCATCCACCCTGTCGGGGTCGAGGCGACCGATGCGGCGCGGGCAGGGCCCGCGCCGCATCGGTCTTACCGATCAGGCCTTCGGAATCGGCATTTCCTTGACGGTCGCGGAATCGGCGGGCGCGTCGGAGCCGAACCACTTCTTGTGGATCGCGGCCAGCGTGCCGTCCTTCTTCATCGACGTCAGCGCGTCGTTCAGCTTGCCGAGCAGAGGATGGTCCTTGCTCAGCATCAGGCCATACTGTTCGCCGGTCTTGATGCGCTCCTTGACCACCAGGTCCTTCATCTTGGTGAAGGCGTACTGCATGCCGGGAATGTCGCTGACGGCGGCGTCAACACGGCCGGCGCTGAGGTCGAGCAACAGGTTCTGCTGCGTGTCGTAGCCCTTGACGTCGCTGAAGCCGTCGGCCTCCTGATGCGCCTTGACCCAGGTCTCGCCGGTCGAGCCGGAGAGCACGCCGACGACCTTGCCCTTGAGGTCGGCTTCGGCCTTGATCGGGCTGTCGGTCTTGGTGGCGATGCCCATGTCGGAATCATAGTAGGGCTGCGTGAACGACAGCGACTTCAGGCGCTCGGGCGTGATGGTGATGGACGAGATCGCCACGTCGATGCGCTTGGAGTTGACGGCCGCGAACAGGGCCTGGAAGCCGAGATCGGCGATCTCGGTCTTCATGCCGATCCGCTTCGCCGCTTCGTTGACGATGTCGACCTCGAAGCCCTCGAACGTGCCGCTCTCGTTCTTGTACTCGAAGGGCGGGTTGGTCGGATAGGCGCCGACGTTCAGCCCATCCTCGGCATGCGCCATGACCGGCCCGGCAACGATGCCGACGGCGGCCGCGAGGATGAGAAGTTTGCGACGTGTTATGCTCATTGTGTTCCCTCTCTGATTTTGATCGGCGGGTTCAGCCCGCGCGTTCCTTGCCGCCCTGCCTCCTGCAGGTCGTCAATTCATTGCCGCGACCATGCGCTCCAGCGCGGTCGCGATCTGCTTGTGGTCGCGGAAGACGCACATTCTGATGAAGGCGTTGCCCGCGTTGCCGAAAAGATGTCCGGGCGCCAGGCCGACGCGCGCGGTCTCCAGGATACGCGAGCATGCGTGGCGCGCGTCGCTTTCTCCTTCGAGCGCGAAGAAAGCATACATGCCGCCACGCGGCTTGTCCGGCAGCACCACGCCGGGTATTCGCGACAGCCCGTCATAGGCGAGGTCCAGCCCCGTCCTGAGCTTCTGGCGGATTTCCTCGACCAGCGGTTCGCCGTCGCGGATGGCAGCAGTGGCGCCGGCCTGGATAACGGCGGCGGTTCCGCTGTTGACATACTGCGTCATCGCGCCGAGCTGGTCGGCGACACCGGATGGATGGGTCAACCAGCCGATGCGCCAGCCGGTCATTGCCCAGGCCTTGGAGAAGCTGTTGACCGAAAGCACCCGGTCGCCGTCCTCGGCGATCCGCAGGATCGAGGGCGCGACGGGGCCGTCGAAGTAGAGCCGGCCGTAGACTTCGTCCGATATGATCCAGACGCCGGTGCGCCGGCTGAAGTCGAGCAGGGCGCGCATCTCGTCCTCGGATGCCGTCCAGCCGGTGGGGTTGGAGGGCGTCGACAGGAAGATCGCGCGCGTGCGCGCATCGCAGGTGGCAAACAGCCGGTCGAGGTCGAGCCGCCAGTCATTGTCACGGAATTCCAGCGAAAACGGTCGCGGCTCACCGCCAATCACGTGAATGGCGTTGTGGATGTTCGGCCATTGTGGCGCGACATAGACGACGTTGGTGCCGACATCGACCAGCAGTTCCAGCGCCAGGTAGAGCGCCTGCATGCCGCCCGGCGTCACCGTCGTGCGGGCTATGGGGATCGAGCGGCCGTGCAGCTTTGTCTGGTAATCCGACAGCGCTTCATTCAACGGGCCGTGGCCGCGCATGTCGGGCACGTAGAAGGTCAGCCCCTGATCGAGCGCGGTCTTGGCGGCGTCGCGTATGAAGGCCGGCGTCACCATGTCGCCTTCGCCGTACCAGAGCGCGATGACGTCGCCCAGTTCGCGGGCGCGAACCGCCAGGCTGGCGATGTTTTCGGTGTGAAGATCGCGGATCTGCGCGCGGATGCCATCAAAAGCGTGGCGCGAGCCGGCCGCCGACGAATGGGGCTTCATGAACGACAAGGAAAGGACCCCTTTGACCGCACGCTTACTCCAGACAGCGACCGTCGGTCCGCCATATGGCAGCCCCGGTTCTTCACGGAATGCTTAACCAAAGCGCCGCACTTTTCAAGATGAGAGTTTTAAGCTTAAAAAATTTGCGCCGGCTCGTGATTTCGCGCCACACTTTTGCGCCAGAGCCGTTCAAGCGAAAAAACCGCCGGATGGCTCCTTCTCTTCAGGAAAGGCGCTACGCGCCCTTCCGGGCAAAACCGCTGCTCACTTCTGCTGGAATTGCTCCAGTCGGGCATGAGCCGTGGCGCGGCCACTGCTCGCGCCGGCGCCGAGGAACATGGTGTCGCTGGCGCGGATGAAGAAGCTGGCGCCGATCTCGGCCCATTGCCCTGCATCCTCGGCCCTGGCGCAGAAGATGCCGACGGTCCTGCCCCGCGCTACCGCCGCCGCGATGATGGCGCGGATTGCCTCGGACAGGGCCGCAGCGCCTTCGGGGCCGATCGCGCCTATCGACACGGACAGGTCGCCGGGACCGACGAAGACCACGTCGACGCCCTCGACGGCGACGATCTCGGCGATGTTGGCGAGCCCCTCGGCCGTTTCGACCTGCACGGCCACGACCGTCCTGGCATTGGCGACGGCGAGATAATCGGGGATGCGGTAGCCGTAGCCGGCGGCGCGGCCTGGGCCGACGCCGCGCTCGCCCTTCGGAGGATAGGCGGCAGCCCGGACAGCGGCACGCGCCTGCGCGGCGGTCGAGACACGCGGCACCAATATGCCTTGCGCGCCGGCGTCGAGCGCTGCGGCGATCGCTTCCGGCTGGTGGCCCGGCACACGCACCATGGCCGGCACGCGATGAACATCGGCGGCCCGCACCATGACCTCGATGGTCTCCCGCGACATCTGGGCATGCTCCCAGTCGATGCACAGGAAATCGAGTCCGGAAAGGGCCATCACCTCGACCGCGACGGGGTGAGGTATGGCGCAGAAGGAGCCGACGAGATGTTTCCTGCCGATGCAGTCCTGGCGGAAACCGTACATGGCCGTCCTCCTGTTGTGCCTGCCCGGATTCATAGCTGCAAACGCCGGCGAGGCGAAGCTATTTCAGGCTTGAAATATTTTTGCGCCGCCGTAGCGTGGTTGGTCTGCAAGGCAAGACCGGCGAAGCTGGATCGCCTCCATTGCCCTGTCTTTTGTCACGCCGCAATTCAGGGCGCAAAGCCGCCGCGAATTGCCCTTGCGAGGTTCGGACACGATGAAAGCGCATCCCCTGCGGGGCCGGAACAAACTGAAGCTCGGCGTTTTCTCCGCCAATGCCGATGGCGGGCTGGCCATAACCGACGTGCCCGAGCGCTGGACCGCTAACTGGCGCGACAATCTGACGGCTGCCCAGATCGCCGATCGCGCCGGACTTGAATTCATGCTGCCGATCGCCCGCTGGCGCGGCTTCGGCGGCCGCAACAAGGTGCGCGAATGGTCGTTCGAGACATTCACCTGGGCGGCGGCGCTCGCCGCGGCAACGGAGCAGATCGGCCTGTTCATGACGGTCCATGTGCCGCTGGTGCACCCGCTCTACGCGGCCAAGGCGCTGGCGACGGTAGACCATGTCAGCGAAGGACGCGCCGGCCTCAACATCGTCTGCGGCTGGAATCCGAAGGAGTTCGGCATGTTCGGCACGCCGCTGGTCGAAAAGGGCTACGACCAGGCGGCGGAGTGGATCGAGATCCTCGAGCGGCTCTACGCCTCGGACGAGCCGATCGACTACGACGGCACCTATTATCGCCTGAAGGAGGCGGTGAGCCGGCCGGCAAGCCTGCAGCGCCCGCGCCCGGTGACGATGAACGCTGCCTTCGGCGGACCAGGTCGCGATTTCGCCGCCGCCAACTGCGACTATCTCTTCACCACCTTTTCGGAACTGGAGGACGCCGGCCGGCATGTCGCCGATATCGGCGAGCGCGCGGCCAGGCTGGGGCGCGACGTTGGTGTCTACACCGTCGCCCATGTCGTCTGCCGTCCGACCATGGAGGAAGCGCAAGCCTACTATCAGCGTTATGCCGTGACACTCGCCGACCACGAAGCCGTCGATGCCCACATGGCCGGCAAGAAGGAGTTCTCGCAGTCGCACGACCAGCATGCCTATGATCGCTACCGGCAGCGCTTCGCCGGCGGCGCCGGCACCTATCCGCTGATAGGCACGCCGGAAACGATCGCCGCCGAGATCGTGGCCATCGCCGAGCGCGGCTATCAGGGCATCGCGCTTTCCTTCGTCAACTACACGCAGGAACTGCCCTATTTCTGCGATCATGTGCTGCCGCTGCTCAGGCAGGCGGGTTATCGGGAGTAGGGCAGGGTGCGAGAGGCGCGACGCGATATTTTACCAGCGCCCTTGAGGGCGGTAGAGGCCACGCCTGACGGATGACCACCGTGCTGCGCTTGTCTCGCCGCTGCCAGCCAGATGCCCCGAACGCAACCCAGTCGGGGATGTCTGGCAGTTCATGCGAGACAACTGGCTCTCAAACAGGGTCTTTCTCGACTATGACGACATTGTCGATCATTGCTGCGACGCGAATCGGCGCAGCGCCGTCATGAAATCGTTGAAGCGGTCCGTCCCGATATCGGCGGCCCATTCCGCCTGAATCTCAAGCAGCGTCGCATGGACGACCTTGACCATACCCCAGGAGCGGGGGGTGAGATAGATGAGGCGACGCTCGCCTTTCTTCTCGGCTCGCCGCTCGAGGTAACCCAGCGCTTCCAACTGTCCGATAATGTGATTGGTCGCTTGCCGCGACATCCGAATCCGGCGCGCGAGGTCGGAGGGCCGGACACCGTCGGGCGGAGGAAAACTGAACACGGCAAGCTGGACGGGTTGCAAGTCCGTGAAGCCCGCTGATCTGAGGTCCGCTTCGATCCGGGCGCGCACATGATCGAGACATTGCCGCAGCAGCGCGCCGACATAGGGCGGACCTTCATCGGCCGGAGCATCGGCGCGCCTGGATTCATGATCGGACGGCGTTGACATTTTTGTAAAGCCTCTTTACGAACGGCATGTAAAAGAATTTTACGACGGAAAGAGCAATCATGCAAAACGCTGTTGCAGACGTCATTCGGATTGGTGGAATAGAACTACGGTTTCTGGTGGATGAAACGCAGGGCTCGGGCGACCTCGTGATCTTCGAGATGACCATACAACCCAACGCCCGCGTCCCCGTCCCGCATTATCACCGCGAGGTCGACGAGGTCATCTACGGCCTGTCGGGAACATTGACGGGCCAGATCAACGGCGAGACGCGGGAACTCCGTGCGGGCGACTGTGCGCTCATTCCGCGCGGAGCCGTCCATCACGCCGAAAATCTGCACGGCGAGGCCGCGCGCGCCCTAATCGTGTTGAACCCAGGTTCGATCGGCCGCGCCTATTTCGAGGAAATCTCGAAGGCTGTGAGCGGTCCTGGCAAGCCTGATCCGGCGCGGCTTACAGAGATCATGCTGCGGCACGGCCTGATTCCCGCCTGAAGGACTCACCCGCCCGCCCCGGCTGACAAGTTCCCGGCCGCCCATCTTAATGCAACTGGCGCGGGCCGTCTTGGGCGAGTGCGCAAGAGCGGACTAAGCGTCCGCTCGTGGTTGAGAGCCACCGACGACCTTCTGAAGCCGCTGGGCGGCAGCCGGGAGTGGGCACAGGAAGCGGTATCGGGCCGCTGTGAGGCTTGATAGCTGCTGGTCCGAAAAGGCGTTGTCGTCCGGGCGAAGTGCTCAGTCCGGAATGACAGCGGTGGCCTGAATCTCGATCTTGGCGCGGTCCTCGACAAGGGCCACCACCTGCATCGCCGCCATCGCCGGGAAATGCCGGCCGATGACCTCGCGGTAGGCCTGCCCGATGCCCTTGAGGCTCGCCAGGTATTCGGCCTTGTCGGTGAAGTACCAAGTCATGGATGTGATGTGCTGCGGCCCCGCGCCGGCTTCGGCCAGCACCGCCACCACGTTGAGCAGCGTCTGCCGCACCTGGCCGACGAAGTCGTCCGTCTCGAACTGGCACTGACCGTTCCAGCCGACCTGCCCGCCGACGAAGACGAACCGGCCATGCGCGGCAACGCCGTTTGCGTACCCTATGGGCTTGGCCCAACCTTCCGGTTGCAGGATGGTGTGCATTCGAAAACCTCCTGGTTTTTCGCGCGAAAGCTTCCGGCTTCCGCCTTTTGTCGTTCAAGATCGTGCCGTCCAGGGATTGGGGCGGCCGAAGCGGGCGTCAGCCCGCTCCCAGCACGTGCCTGGCGATCACCACTTTCTGCACGTCGGAAGCGCCCTCGTAGATGCGCAGCGCGCGGATCTCGCGATAGAGGCTTTCGACGATATGTCCCTTGCGCACGCCGTCGCCGCCATGCAGCTGCACGGCCCTGTCGATCACGTCCTGCGCCTTGTCGGTCGCGAACAGCTTGGCCATGGCCGCTTCGCGCGTCACGCGCGCGGCGCCCATGTCCTTCGTCCACGCCGCGCGGTAGATGAGCAGCGCGGCGGCGTCGACATCCAGCGCCATGTCGGCGAGGTGGCCCTGCACCATCTGCAATTCCGCCATCGGCGCCCCGAACAGCTCGCGCTGGCGCACGCGCTTGATGCTCTCGTCCAGCGCGCGACGGGCAAAGCCCAGCGCCGCCGCGCCGACCGTCGAGCGGAAGACGTCGAGCACCGACATGGCGATGCGGAAGCCGTCGCCAGGCTTGCCGATCAGCGCCGAGGCAGGAACGCGCACCTTGTCGAAGGCGAGCCGCGCCAGCGGATGCGGGGCGATCACTTCCAGCCGCTCAGCAATGGTAAGTCCCTTGGCGTCGCCGGGCATGATGAAGGCCGAAAGCCCCTTGGCGCCAGGCGCCTCGCCGGTGCGGGCAAAGACGATGTAGAGATCGGCGATGCCGCCGTTGGAAATCCAGGTCTTCTCACCCGACAGAAGATAATCGTCGCCGTCACGCGTCGCGGTCATTTCCATGTTCGCGACGTCGGAGCCCGAGCGCGGTTCCGAGAGCGCGAAGGCCGAGATCGCCTTGCCCGCGCGTGTCTTTGCCAGCCATTGCTGCTGCTCAGGCGTGCCGAACAGGCTCAGCGCGCCAGTGCCCAGCCCCTGCATGGCGAAGGCAAAGTCGGCCAGCCCGTCATGGCGGGCCAGCGTCTCGCGGGTGATGCACAGCGTGCGCACGTCGAGTGGGCCGGGATTGCCGGTATCGACCGCCGTCGGCTTCAGCCAGCCGTCGCGGCCGAGCATGGCAACGAGCTCGCGACAGGCGGCGTCGACATCGTGATGGTCGACAGGCAGGTTCTTCGCGCACCACGCATCGAGCTGGTCGGCGAGCGCGCGGTGGTGGTCCTCGAAGAACGGCCAGTTGAGGAAGGAACGATCAGCCATCAGTTACCCTCGAACACCGGCTTTTCCTTGGCCACGAACGCCTTGTAGGCGCGCTCGAAGTCGGCAGTCTGCATGCAGATCGCCTGTGCCTGAGCCTCGGCCTCGATCGCCTGGTCCAGCCCCATCGACCATTCCTGGTTGAGCTGCGTCTTGGTGATGCCATGCGCGAAGGTCGGGCCGGCGACGATCCGCGCCGCCATGTCGAGCGCGTCGGCCTCGAGCGCCGACGCCTCGACGATTCGGTTGTAGAAGCCCCAGCGCTCGCCTTCCGCCGCGCTCATCGTGCGTCCAGTGTAGAGAAGCTCCGCCGCGCGGCCCTGGCCGATGATGCGCGGCAGGATCGCGCAGGCGCCCATGTCGCAGCCGGCAAGGCCGACGCGGGTGAACAGGAACGCGGTCTTGGCCTCTGACGTGGCGATGCGGATGTCGGAAGCCATGGTGATGATGGCGCCGGCGCCGACAGCCACGCCGTCGACCGCGGCGATGATCGGCTTGCCGCAATTCAGCATCGCCTTGACCAGGTCGCCGGTCATGCGGGTGAAGGCGAGCAACTGCTTCATGTCCATCTTCACCAGCGGCCCGATGATGTCGTGGACATCGCCGCCGGAGCAGAAATTGCCGCCATTGGGCAGGAACACCACGGCATCGATGTCATCGGCATAGACGAGGTCGCGGAACGTGTCGCGCAGCTCGGCGTAGCTCTCGAAGGTCAGCGGGTTCTTGCGCTCCGGCCGGTCGAGCCGGACCTTCGCGATCCTGCCTTCCACCTGCCAGAGGAAGTGCTTCGGCTTGAGGCCAGTCATTGCGGTCATTCGCGTCCCTCCCAGTTGCTGCGGAACGAGGTCAGCATGCCGGCGAGCCGCCGGGCGTCATCCTCGCTGACATTGCCGAGCAGCTCGCCAATCCATTTTTCGTGCGCCGCCGCGAGGTCGGCGAACGCTTTCGCGCCATCGTCGGTCAGCCGCACCATCGACGTGCGACGATCGCCATTGCGACGCGCCCGCGCCACCAGCCCTTCGGACACCAGCCGGTCGACGATGCCCGTGACATTGCCATTGGACACGAGCAGGAAGCGCGACAGGTCGCTCATCAGCATGCCTTCGGGCGCGCGGTAGAGCGCGGCCATCACGTCGAAGCGCGGCAGCGTCGTGTTGAAATCCCTCTTCAGCCGGTCGCGAAGCTCCGCCTCGATCGTGCGCGAGGCCCGGAGCAGCCGGATCCACAGCCTCAGCCGGTCCTTGCCGGGTCCGGAAGGGGCGGGCAGGGGGCCTGCTACCATGTCTCACCTCCGGAAATTGAGATTGCCTGTCCCGTGATCGATCCCGCCGCGTCGCCGCAAAGCCAGATCACCGCCGCCGCGACCTCCTGTGGCTGGATGAAGCGGCCTTGCGGATTGACAGACGCGAGGCTTGCCCGCGCCTCGTCCACCGAACGGCCGGTCTTGTCGACGATGCGCTGGACCGACTCCTCCAGCATCTCGGTCTCGACGAAGCCCGGGCAGACGGCGTTGACCGTGACGCCCGACTTAGCCGTCTCCACCGCGAGCGCCCGCATCAGGCCGACGACGCCGTGCTTGGCGGCCACGTAAGGGGCGACGTAGCCATAGCCCTTCAGCCCCGCCGTCGAGGCAACGAAGACAATGCGGCCGGTTTTTCGCGCGGCCATGCCGGCCAGCGCCGGCTTCACCGTCAGGAAGGAGCCGGTAAGGTTGACGTCGAGCGTGCGCTGCCAGTCGGCCATGGAGGTCCTGTGCGCGGGCGCGCTGCCGGACATGCCGGCATTGGCCACGACGATGTCGATCGGCCCGCGCGCGGCCTCGGCCTTCTCGTAGAGGGCGGCCATCTCGGCCTCGTCGGTGACGTCGGCCACCAGGCCGGAAATGTGCTTGTTCTCCTGGGTCACTTCGGCAAGGGCCGCCTCGCGCGGCCCGCAGATGGTGACGTCGACGCCTGCCTCGGCAAGCGCCAGCGCGATCGCCCGGCCGACACCCGAGCCGCCTCCGGTGACGAGGGCGTGCTTGCCGACGATCATACTTTCAGCCCCGCCGCCGCCTCGCGTTCGGCCAGCCGGTAGAGCTGGTCGCGGCCGGGCAGATAGGGATCCGGCCACTTGACACCGCGATCGCCGAGCGTGACGGCCGCGTGCAGCGTCCAGTAGGGATCGGAGAGATGCGGCCGCGCCAATGCCACCAGATCGGCGCGCCCGGCCATCAGGATCGAGTTGACGTGGTCGGGCTCGTAGATGTTTCCCACCGCCATCGTCGCCATGCCGACTTCGTTGCGGATGCGGTCCGAGAACGGCGTCTGGAACATGCGGCCGTAGACCGGCTTGGCGGCGATCGAGGTCTGGCCGGCCGAGACGTCGCATATGTCGACGCCGGCCTCATGCAGCAGCCTTGCGATCTCCACGGCATCCGCAGGCGTGACGCCCTCGATGCCGACCCAGTCGTTGGCCGAGATGCGCATCGAGATCGGCTTATGCGACGGCCAGGCAGCGCGCACCGCGTGGAAAATCTCCAGCGGATAGCGCATGCGGTTTTCCAGCGAGCCGCCATATTCATCAGTGCGCTGGTTGGTGACCGGCGTGATGAAGGAGGACAGCAGATAGCCGTGCGCGGCGTGGATCTCCAGCATGTCGAAGCCGCAACGGTCCGCCATTTCGGCGGAGGCGACGAACTGGTCGCGCACCATGTCCATGTCGGCGCGGTCCATCGCCTTCGGCACCTGGTTGCGCGGCGACCAGGCGACGGCCGAGGCCGACATGACGGGCCAGTTGCCGCTCTCCAGCGGCACGTCTGTTCCCTGCCAGCCGACCCGGGTAGAGCCCTTGGCGCCGGAGTGCCCGATCTGGGCGCAGATCCTGGCTTCCGTCTCGCCATGCACGAAATCGACCAGCCGCTTCCAGGCAACTTCGTGCTCGGGAGCGTAGAAGCCGGGGCAGCCGGGGGTGATGCGGCCTTCCGGGCTGACGCAGGTCATCTCGATGTAGACCAGCCCGGCGCCACCCTTGGCGCGTTCGGCATAGTGAGTGAAGTGCCAATCGGTCGGGCAGCCGTCGACGGCCTTGTACTGCGCCATCGGCGAGACGACGACGCGGTTCTTGAGGGTCATGTCGCGCAGCCGGAACGGCGCGAACATCGGCGCCCGGTGCAGGCCTTCCGCGCCGGCGCCGGCGTTGCGCTGGAACCACTCCTCGGCGCCGCCCAGCCATTTGGCGTCGCGCAGGCGCAGATTCTCGTGGCTGATGCGTTGCGAGCGGGTGAGCAGGGAATAGTTGAACTGCACGGGGTCGAGGCCGAGATAGCGCTCCACTTCCTCGAACCATTCGAGCGAATTGCGGGCCGCCGACTGCAGCTTCAGCACCTCGGTGCGGCGCGCGTCCTCATATTTGCGGAACGCGGCCTCGAGGTTCGGCTCGGACTCGACATAGTCGGCGAGCGCCACCGCGCTTTCGAGCGCGAGCTTGGTGCCGGAGCCGATCGAGAAATGCGCCGACGCCGCGGCATCGCCCATCAGCGCGAGGTTCTCGTAGGACCAGCGTTCGCAAAGCACGCGCGGGAAATTGATCCAGGCCGAACCCCTGATGTGGTTGGCGTTGGTCATCAGCGCGTGGCCGCCGAGATGCTTGACGAAGATGCGCTCGCAGACCGCGATCGATTCCTGCTGCGACATGGCGCCGAAGCCGAACTTGTCCCAGGTCTCCTGGCTGCACTCGACGATGAAGGTCGCCGTCTCGCTGTCGAACTGGTAGGCGTGCGCCCACACCCAGCCATGCTCGGTCTTTTCGAAGATGAAGGTGAAGGCGTCGTCGAATTTCTGCGTCGTGCCGAGCCAGACGAACTTGCACTTTCGGGTGTCGATGTCGGGCTTGAAGATGTCGGCGAATGTGTTCCTCGCCCGCGAGTTCAGGCCGTCGGCGGCAACGACCAGGTCGTGGCTCTCCATATAGGGCCTGGGGTCGGCGATATCGGTCTCGAAGACGAGGTTGATGCCCAGTTCGCGTGCGCGCCGCTGCAACAGGATCAGCAGGCGCTTGCGGCCGATGCCGCAGAAACCGTGGCCGGAGGAGACGGTGCGGACCCCGTCATGAATGACGGCGATGTCGTCCCAATAGGCGAAATGCTTCTTGATCCAGACCGCGCTGACCGGATCGTTCCTGGACAGATTGTCGAGCGTTTCGGCCGACAGAACCACGCCCCAGCCGAAGGTGTCGTCGGGGCGATTGCGCTCGAACACCGTGACCTCGTGCGCGGCGTCGCGGAGTTTCATCGATATGGCAAAGTAGAGCCCGGCTGGTCCGCCGCCGAGAACCGCAACTTTCATGCCTGCGATCTCCTCTCGCTTCCGGGACCGCTCATGCGGCCCCGGGTGACAGTATTGCGCCCGAGGCAAATTATTTCAAGCTTAAAATTTCACGGTTGAACGATTGCCGGGGCCTTGCCGGACGGCCGCTCCGTCGCCTTATTTGTCGGGGTTTTTCGGGCTCCAAAGCACGGTTTCGGCGCCCTTCTCGTAGGCCATCCCGTTGGGGTAGCTGATCGCCTCGAGCTGCAGCCCCCAGGGCGCCTGGAAATAGAGGATCGTCTGGCCCGCGGCGGGG
>ERZ778022.3488-NODE-3488-length-14745-cov-4.480871_pt1 | contig 14745 bp, 10 predicted proteins | sample MGYA00375752_ERZ778022 | MGnify/ENA primary metagenome ERZ778022 (study PRJEB29350, sample SAMN05389826) | bioreactor metagenome | isolation source: Thiocyanate bioreactor | place: South Africa: University of Cape Town | collected 2014-04-04 ... | reverse complement strand
GCGGTCAGGGGTCGGAGGCGCAGCCAGAGACGGCCGCCAGGACGCCAGCGTGCAAAGCACGCGCAGCCCTTGACGGCGAGAACGGCGTGGTAGGTTGAAAGGGCACAGCAAGACCGCCACCCCCGCACGCCACAACAGCCCCGGCAAGCGGAGCGCGCAGCGGCCACGCCGCGGAGACGTCAGGGATCAGAGCCGGATGGCCGGGATTCGGCACGAAGCCCGGGGCGCAGCCCGCGAGCCCGGTGGCGGGACGCCGAGACGCAGAAACCCTTGGATCGACAATCTTTTTCTCAACCGAAAATGATCGGCGACCCTATTTGCTGTATAAAACAACAGCACTTCTCGGGAGGCTCCCATGCGTAACGAATTCCGTCAGCTCTACCACCCCCGCTCTTCCCGCCGTTCAGAATGGCTGCGCCGTGTCTGGAGCTGGTTCTGAGCCGTCACGACAGGGCGTACGTGTTCGAACGCTCCCATGGTTTGGGAAGTTCTGCTTCGAGAGGCTCCGGGGATGAACCGCCTTTGATCACCTCCGGCGCGTTGCGCTGCTTCTGGAAGAGTCGCTACCGTGAGATCCTGATCGAAGCTGTTGGAAACCCCGGCTGACCGCTTTGCTTGGAGCGAAACGGGGAGCAGCGCTCTTGGCGCTCTGCTGACTGTTAAGCTGTCAAAAAATGCAACAAGGAGGTATGCGAGCATGACGGTTCAGATCATCGAGGCCACGATTCATCAACTGGACAAGCTGGCGCAAACGCATGGTGATGACAGCGTGGTGTTGAAGCCAAGAGAGACTCATCTTCCGCTCAACGATGTCCTGACTCGCTTGTGCGATGACCTCATCCACATGTACGGAAAGCTGGCCAACAGCAATGGAACGTTGGGAGTGGACCCCAACGCTCACAAGTTTCCAGTGCATTTGCATGCCTATGAAGCCCAGACCGTGGGGTTTTTGGCGTTTACCAAGGCGGCTATTGAGCTCATCGCCGACGAGATGAAAAAGGCCTTCCTGTCCAATGGGGGGTATGCTCTTTTCCTTCGTTACAAGGTTGACGAGCAGGATTTTTTGCTCGTGGTCATGCTCAAACTTCGACCTGGCGCTGGCATTGATGCTGATACGCTGGATCTGACAGAAACGTTGAACATTGATCTGGCGCATCTGCACGAAGCCGCGCGTATCAACCTTACCCGGTGGAGGTCCGATCAGCAGCCTTATCTGACATTCATCAAGGGACGAGCGCGCAAAAATGATGTCAGTGACTACTTTCGAGACGCGTTGTCCTGTACCAGCTTTACGGATTCCAAGCACCATACCGAGCAGGTGATACGTGCCGCCCGAGAGTTTGTTTTGGCACGACAAGATTTGTCGGAAGATCAGAAGCGATCCGAAATGGTCGAGATGCGGCGGCGCCTTTTCGAATGTTTGGACAATAACCGCATTGAAGTGCCTCTCGCAACGGTGGCTGCGGCAGTTCACCCCCAGGATCCGGATCAATTTGTTGTCCATGTCAAAAGCGATGCACATGCCAACACCTATCACTTGGACGATAGATTCAAGCCGCATCGAGCGGTGTATGTCGGCCTGAAGCGGGTTAGTGGAAAAATTGGAACTGTGTCGCTGGCATTTGATGTGGCGGATGTGTTGGCCGAGCGGGTTCGTTACGACCCAAAAACCGACGCGATCATTTTGGCGGCGCCGTCTGATCATTTGAAGTCAGCCATTCAGGAACATGCAACCGCTGCCCAACCATCCGCATGACTGGGCGCTTTGGCTGCTCGACCAGCTCGAAGGTGTCCAGCAGGTGGCGTCGCATTGGGAGGGGTATCTCCCAAGCGGGTACGACTTCGATGTGGTGGCGAGCGCTCTACCGGATCCGCTCAAGGGGCTGTTGGACAGTGGCTCTCGACGTATCGAGTTTCATCCGGAAGTTGGTGGTGTTTTTCAAACCCTCGATGAACTGGTGAGCGGCCCTCGGCGCCGAAACCCTCTTTCTGTTTTTACGGTTCGTGATCTCAACTACACCCACGGGAAAACGCACCCCGTCCCCCAAGAGATTACCAACTATCTGGATGCTGCGCGGCTGTGGCAGCTCCTTTCTGATTCGGCTGACTATCAGGTTGACCAAGCGGTTGTGTTCATCAAGACCTTCGAGGAAAAGGTCGAAGTCCGGGCCGACTATCAGGCCCAAGATTTGTGCTTATTGAATGGATTGGCGAGCTTCGCAGCCGTCTACTTCGAGTCGGAACATCACAAGGAGCAGAAGAGGAACATCATCCGATCTTCTCTGCTTGAAGTTTGCAAGGGCGAATTGGTCGTTCGTCTGTCAGATCTGCTGCCCCGGTTTGATGACTTTGTTGATCGAGTCAAGGCTTCATATTCTCTCTACACGGCAGACTTCTCGTTCGAGAAGCTGCGGTCAGAGGTTGACAAACAAAATGTCGACGACACACTGCGTCTGAACAAGACCCTTTCGGATATCCAGAATCAGCTTCTAGCCCTTCCCGCTGCGCTCATGCTCGCAGGAGCAGGTGTCAAGGACACGGTGTGGTCCACAAATCTCTCTATCTGGATAGGCGTGACTGTGTTCATTTGGGTCATGCATCAGCTGGTGAAAAATCAGCAGAGCTCAATAGCGTCGATCGACCAAGAGATTCTGTTGCGCGTGGAAAAAGTGAAGGAACAACCTGCCGATGTGTCGAGCCGGGTGTTGCCGCGATTCAAGTCACTTCAAGACCGTGTAGTCTCGCAAAACGCGGTCCTTAGAAACATCAGGCGTGCCGTGCTATTGGTGTGGCTCGTGGCAACAGTCATTGTTATTAATGCTCAATGGCCAGGGTTCGTGATGGGGCAGCTTTTTGAAGCATGGGGTTGTGTTCGACAGGGGATGGAGACGGTATTTGGTGCGGGCGTCTTCGGAACGTAGGCCGTGGCAGCGGAGTGCTCTTACGTGTTGCTCCTCGTAGGTGAAGGAGCACCACTACCTCGGTGGCGTTGATCACAAAGCCGGACAGATGGGTTTCTGGGCGGAACCCGAGAGCCCAGAGGCAGGACGCAGACTCGGAACTGAGTGTTTATTTTTGCTGTGCAGTGAATATTGCGATTTCGATGAAAATTCGATAGAGTGCGGAAATTCACTGTGCAGTAAACCGCCCAAAAGCATGCTTGAGCTGACCATGACCGAACACCAGTTGGTCTCGCGCCTCGTGGATGCGTTGCGCGAGCTACCCGACGTCCATGCGGATGTGGTGCATGGGGAGCTTTTAGGCGGACGATCTGATCGCGGCCTGGATGCTGCGGTTGACTTGCACGTGGCCGGGAAGACACTGTCCGTATTGGTCGAAGCCAAGAGGACGGTCTATCCCCGTGACGTGCGACAGGTGATCTGGCAGATCCGGGATGCCTGCCGTGCGTGGGCACGAAACCATCCAGGCGAGGCCGTGTCACTGATCGCGGCGGAGTCGATCTCGCCCGGCGCCAAGGAATTGCTCAGAAGCGAGGGCGTGGGCTACTACGACAGTGGTGGGAGTCTCTATTTGCCCGCACCGGGCATCTACCTGTACATCGACAAGCCGCCGCCCAAGACACTCGTCAAGTCGATCCGTTCACTGTTCTCTGGCCGACGCGCCCAGGTCCTGCACGCACTGTTAGTTCATCGTCAGACGTGGTTCGGCGTCACCGAACTTGCCCAGCTGGCGCAAGTGTCACCAGCGACGACATCGCAGGTGTTGACCCAACTGGAGCGCTTCGACTGGCTCGAAGCAAAGGGGCAAGGCCCCAGCAAGGAGCGCCACCTTCGCGAACCTACCGCCCTGCTTGATGCCTGGGCCAAGCAGGTGAAGGGCGATCAAGCGCCAGCGCTGCGCAGGTACTACGTCCCGGCGACCAAACCGGACGCATTGCCGATGCGCTTGGCCGAAGCCCTGGAAGGGCGAGGCGTCGAGTACGCCATCAGCCATGAGGCTGCGGCCCAGCGGCTCGCCCCCTTCCTGTCCAGCGTGTCCCAGGTGCGCCTGCGGCTGTTGCCCGGGCAAGCCGTTGACGCCGCCCTGAGTGACCTGGGTGCGCGCCTGGTCACCGAAGGGGCCAACCTGGCCGTGATCGAGACCAAGTCGGCGGGGGAGTTGCTGTTCCGCGTGCGCCTGGAAGGATTGTGGCTGGCCAGCCCGATCCAGATCTACCTCGACCTACTGCGGGGCGAAGGCCGCTCGAAGGAGATGGCTGAGCACTTCCGCAAAGAAAGGATCGGCTTCTGATGGCCAAACCAGCAACGCTCGATGGCTACAGCGACCAGTACACGGTGGACTGCGAGCGAGTCCTGGTGACTTTGCTGCGCGGGCTCGGGCCTTGGAAGGATTCTGTTTACCTGGTCGGCGGGCTCACGCCGCGATACCTTGTCCCGGCACGGCCACCGGTCGTGCCCGCGCATGCTGGCACCCTGGACGTGGACATCGTCATCGACCTGCAGATTTTGGCCGACACCGAGGCGTACCACACGCTGGAGGACAACCTCAAGCGGATGGGCTTCGAACGTGCAGAAAACGCAGCCGGGAAGAAGCTCTCATGGCGCTGGCAGACCCGTACCGAGCACGGTGCGCTGATGGTGCTGGAGCTGTTGGCCGATGCACCCGACATTGCCGGCGGCAAGGTTCAGCCGCTGCCGACCGAAGGCACGATCTCGGCGCTGAACATCCCGCACTCGTCGATCGTTTTCGACCTGCACCAAGTCACAGAGATTCAGGCCGAGTTGCTGGGCGACAACGGCGTGGCCACCGAGAAGATCAAGCACGCTAACCTCGTCAGTTTCACCTGTTTGAAGTCCTTCGCGTTCGACCAGCGCTTCGAGCGCAAGGACGCGCACGACCTGATCTATTGCCTGGAGCATGCCCCTGAAGGTGCGGCAGCAGTGGCTGAGGCGTTTCGCCAATCACTTGAAGGCAAGCACCGTGACGTAGTGAAAGCTGCTCTCAACATTTTGCAATCGCGCTTCGCGCGGGCCGGTGATGTCGAGGGCTATCGCAAGGACGGCCCCATAGCAACAGCCAAATTCGAGATTGGCGAGAGTGATGAGTCGGATCAGCGGGAGGCGAGGGCGCTGCGTCAGCGCGAGGTCAGTGACCTCGTTGAACAGCTTCTTGCACGAATTGAAAATCAATAAGGTACACATGCCAGTTCCAATAATCGACCTCTTTGCAGGGCCTGGAGGGCTTGGTGAGGGGTTTGCCTCTCTCAAGGGGCACGAGGGAAAGGCATTCTTCGAGATTGGCCTTTCCATTGAGAAGAATCCTGTTGCTCACAGAACGCTGACGCTGCGTGCGGTGTTCAGGCGTCTTCGTGGAACCAAGGACGTAAGACACTACTACAGCTATGTACGTGGCGAAATTGATGAGGATGCCTTTCGCCGAATCCCGGCGGTGGCCAGCGCCTTTGCGCATGCGGAGGCAGAGGCCAGATGTCTGGAGTTGGGAAAGTCGGATGAAGGTGGCATCGACACTGAAATCCAGGCGGTTTTGAAAGGACATGACACCTGGGTGCTCATTGGAGGTCCTCCCTGTCAGGCGTACTCACTTGCGGGTCGATCAAGACGTGCCAAGGACGAGACCTTTCACACGGACGAAAAGCACTTTCTTTACAGGGAGTATCTGAGAATCATCAGGGTTCACAGACCGACCATCTTCGTGATGGAGAACGTGAAAGGCTTGCTGTCCTCGCAGCACTCCGGCAATCCGATGTTCGACAGAATCCTTGCGGATCTTTCGAAGCCTGCTGAGGGGCTGGAATATGAGATTCGCTCCTTCGTCAAACCAGGCAGCGGCGGCGACCTGGAGCCAGTTGACTATGTCATTCCAGCAGAGCGCTATGGGATTCCCCAGAACAGGCATCGAGTAATTCTTCTGGGAGTCAGGAAAGATGCTGGTCTGCCCAGGCACAAGCTATTGGAGCCTGTTAAGGCTGTGACGGTTAGGCAGACCATTGACGACCTTCCACGCCTTAGAAGCCGCCTGTCCAAAGGAGACTCCCTCGATGCGTGGCGCAAGGCCGTGCAGGCAGCACCGGCGTGTGTAGAGGGATGGAATACGGAAACCGAACGCAGCATGACTGAAGCGATGCAGATGTTTGCCTCCGCGGCAACATATACATCAACCGGAAGCGCGTTCATCGCCCGAGAGTACAAGCGTCCGAAGAAGCCGACTGAACTTCAGGAATGGCTTCATGACAGAAGTCTTGGGGGGGTCTGTCAGCACGAGGCTCGATCCCACATGGCATCGGACTTGGCCAGATATCTGTTCTCTGCATGCTTTGCGCACCTGTCGGGCTACTCTGCCCGATTGGATGTCTTCCCTCCCAAGCTGCTTCCAGAACACAGCAATGTCAATGTTGAAGGACTTGAGGCCATTCCCTTCAAGGATCGATTCCGTGTCCAATGCAGAAATGAGCCTGCCACCACGGTAGTGGCGCACATCGCCAAGGACGGACACTATTACATTCACTACGATCCTGCTCAGTGTCGGAGCCTGACGGTCAGGGAGGCCGCACGGCTTCAGACCTTTCCTGACAACTACTTCTTCGCAGGCAACCGTACGGAGCAATACACACAGGTCGGGAACGCAGTGCCACCGCTCTTGGCTCACAAGCTGGCAAAGGTTGTGCGCAGCCTCTTGAACCAGACGAACAGAAAGAAACGTCGAAAAACAGGCGATCTTTTACATAAAAGTCGATCGGCTACCGCGTTGCAGTTGCCTGCAAGCAAGACTCCAAGCTCGCGACTTAAGGGAGCGAGCTAGAAGCAACCACCAAGCAAGCCTCCTTGCCATGCAGCCACTGCTCAACGATCTGTGCCGAATGATCGATGGACTGCCTGAGGGAACACTCCCAGACGACGGCTACACGCCAGCCAAGATCGCGAAGCGCTGTTATGTGACGGGCGTCCCGGTCGACATTTCCTTGCAGCTTTTTCCCCCAAAAGTCTGCATTTGTCCTTGGTGTGGCTGCATATCGGCAGCCTTGGTGCCTATGCCAAAAGCAGCCATGAACGAACACCACAGCACTGTACTTCGGGAACACGAGGTCAGGGGTACCGGGAAGGCTTCGAACATGCAGCCTGTAGCGGAACCCACTGGCAAAAAGATGGGAGCGAAGCATCCGCTCAGGCCAAGTATTCTTTCCGCGGATGCTCGACATCATGCGGCTGCGCTGGGGAGTGGTTGGAAGGCGCATGGATGGGAAAAGTCTGAATGTCTACGGAGAACAACTCCTCAACACATACAGCAGAATACTCTGACAGAAGAGGTTCCCGATGCGGCAAACGGAGGCGCGCTGCGGGCCTGATTCATGAAAAATCGCAGGAGGGAGATTCATGGCGCGTGATCACAATCATCCGCCGAGTGCCGCATGCCTTTCGGCCTCGATGCGCGACCTTGGGTATTCGCTGGAAACGGCGATTGCCGATCTGATCGACAACAGCATTTCCGCGGGCGCAGACGCCATCGACATCATCTGCGACCTGTCCGGTGCGCAGCCCTTGGTTGCCATCGTGGACAACGGCAGTGGAATGACGGAGGCCGAGCTTCTCGAAGCCATGCGCCATGGAACAGCGAATCCGAGGCACGAGCGATCACCACGGGATCTCGGCCGCTTCGGTCTCGGACTGAAAACAGCATCGTTTTCCCAGTGCCGTTCGCTGACGGTGATCTCCGCGAAGAATGGGGTGCGGTGCGGAGCCGAATGGAATCTCGATCGCATCGATGCAGCAGACGACTGGATCCTGTCCATCCTTGACGACGCGGACCTCGATGCATTGCCATATGTCGATCGACTCGGAGATCACGGTACTTCCGTTGTTTGGCGGGAACTCGATCGGCTTGTTGAAGACGAGGTTGGCGACCGCCGGAATGAGATCGTCAGTGAGAAGTTGGATGCCCTCGGCAGACACCTCTCGATCGTTTTTCATCGGTTCCTCGCGGGAGACGTCAAGGGCCATTCTCGGATTTCCGTTTCTGTCAATGGCCATGCAGTCGAGGCGTTCGACCCATTCTGCAGAAAGAACCCGGCCACGCAATTGCTTCCGGAGGAGGTCGTACGCATCGGCGAAGCAGAAGTTCGTCTTCAGCCGTATGTCCTGCCGCACCACTCCAGGCTGACCGCTCGCGAGTACGACTTCTATCAGAGTCGCAGTGACTTTATTTCGAATCAGGGTGCCTACATCTACCGGAATGGCCGTCTGATGGCGTGGGGTGACTGGTTCCGGCTGGTGCCCAAGGGGGAGGCCACGAAGCTGGCCAGGGTCCAGATCGACTTTCCCAACAGTCTGGACGAAGCCTGGACCATCGACATCAAGAAGTCGCGTGCCCGCCCGCCCCACGCAGTGCGGGAGAGGCTGCGCCAGATCATTGCCAGGATCACTGCCCGCAGCGTGACCGTTCATCGCGGCCGCGGCCAGAAGCTCTTCCAGGAAAGCGATGCGCCGCTGTGGGAGCGCTACGCGGATCATGGAGGTATCCGGTTCGCGATCAATGCGCAGCACCCTCTCATTCTCTCGTTGAGCACGAAATTGAAGCCCGAGGACGCGAATTCGCTGCGGGTTCTGCTCGACTCGATCGCAGCATCCCTCCCCGTCGAGATGATCTACTCCGACTACTCGACGCATCCCCGGGAGGTGAGCCAGACGGCAGTCGACAACGACCTCACGATTGACCGCCTGAGAAGCCTCAAGCAGGTGCTCTATGGCGACGGACCAGGCGATCCGGACGCATTTCTTCAGATCGTGCGATCCACCCATCTGTTCGAGGGACAGATCGAGACAGCCAAGACATTCATTAACGAGGCCTTCACATGAGCGGACCTGTCATCACCGAAGAACGGAATATCGCGAATGCGCTCATCTCGGGCCTCGCCAACATGAAGGAGACGCCGACGCGCGAACAGGTCGAGAGGAAGGCGCAACAGATAGCCGAACTCTTTGGATACACGGGCGATCTCCGGAACATCATCACCGAAGCGATGATTTCGGTTGACACGCGCATGGGGGCCGGCGTGTCGCTTGTCGATCCCGCCGCGAAGCATGACGACCAGTGGGTCCGCAAGCGCGAGGACATCACCTGGACCTATACGAACGCCTACGGAAAATTTCTGCGCGAGGAGGGTTGGCCACCTCGGATGGTGCAATCGCTGAGCGACGTGACGGGTCGGATTCTTGGGCATCTGCAGGATCCGAAGAGCGAGGGGACGAACTGGAATCGTCGTGGCCTTGTCATCGGCCATGTGCAGTCAGGCAAGACCGCCAACTACACCGGCCTGATTGCGAGGGCGGCCGACGCCGGCTACAAGTTCATCATCGTCATCGCCGGCATTCACAACAACCTGCGCAAGCAGACACAGGAGCGCGTTGACGAAGCCTTCATCGGCCGGTCGAGCGACCCGGAGGATCGCAGGACGATTGGCGTCGGTCTGGACCCCGGATATCCGCATCCGGCGACCCTCACCAACATCAACGAGGACTTCAACAAGAACACGGCCGCCAAGAGTGGCTGGAAGATCAACGATTTCAGCAAGCCGATCATTCTCGTCATCAAGAAGAACGTCACCACGCTGACCGCGCTTCACAAGTGGCTCAAGGAGCTCAACGCCTCTGGAGACGGACGGATTTCCGATGTGCCGATGTTGCTGATCGACGATGAAGCCGACAACGCGTCCATCAACACGAACAAGGAAGATCTCGATCCGACGCGCACGAACGCCATGATCCGGCGCATTCTTGGTCTCTTCGCGAAATCCTGCTACGTCGGCTATACGGCCACCCCCTTCGCGAACATCTTCATCAATCCCGATTCCTACGACGAAGACGTTCGGGAGGAACTGTTTCCGCGCGACTTCATCTACTGCCTCGATGCGCCGACTACCTATTTTGGCGCGGAGAAGGTGTTCCTGAACGAGGAGTCCAGCCAGTCGATCGTGCGACCGATCGACGATTGCGAAGACCTCATTCCCTATACGCACAAGAGGGACCATCCGATCGCTGAATTGCCTCCGAGCCTGTATCGGGCAATGGACGGATTCATTGTGGCGCGCGCAATCCGGAACCTGCGCGGGCAGGCAAGCAAGCACTGCTCCATGATGGTCAATGTGTCGCGTTTCGTGCCCGTGCAGCGGGCGGTGCGGGAGTTCCTCAGCCTGCGGGAGAAGAAGATCAGGGAAGCCGTGCGGGCCAACTACAGGATGCCCGAGTCCGCATCCTCCGCGAACGTCTACATGCGGGGCCTGAAACAGGCCTTCGACGACGAATATGCCGATGCCGGTTTCACCTGGGAGCAGGTCAAAACCGCCCTCGATGGTGTGTTCGAGCATCTCCACCTCTACGTCATCAACAGCAAGAGCGACGAGGTCCTCGACTTCACGAAGTACGAAAAGGAGGGAGTCGGGCTTACCGCCATCGCCGTCGGTGGTCTGAGTCTGTCCCGTGGCCTGACCATCGAGGGGTTGACGGTCAGCTACATGTATCGCAACACGAAGATGTACGACACGCTCATGCAGATGGGCCGCTGGTTCGGCTATCGGCCGGGCTTCGAGGATCTTTGCCGTGTCCATCTTTCGCGTGATTCCATCAACTGGTATTCGCACATCGCGTTGGCCGCCGAGGAACTGACTCAGCAGGTCAAGCGCATGCGCCGCGATGGGCTCAGTCCGCGCCAGTTCGGGCTCTATGTCCTAGCGCATCCCGACAGCCTGCTGATCACTGCCGCCAACAAGATGCGCGCCGGTGAGAAGGTGAAATTCCGGCAGAACTTCAGTGGCCGCATGCTGGAGAGCTATATCGTCTCTACCGAGAGCGACGTGAATGAGGCGAATTTCGATCTGATCGAGCGGTGCTGGCGCGAAGGCTTCGGCGGCCGGACCTTGGAGGACACTGGAAAGGGTGTGATCTTCCGCGACGTCGATACCGAGCGGATCGAGGATTTTCTGATCTCCTTTCAGGCGCACAGTCAGTTCGCCGATCGCAAGGCTGATATCGTCGCCTATCTGCGCACTCTCGCCGACCAGCATGCCGTCGGCGATGTGCTGCTGATCTCGCCGAGTAGCGGAGACGGCAAGCCGTATAGGTTGAACGGCCAGTCCCGCGTTGTCGGCGATCGCCAAGGCTCCGCGTGGCGGCTGAACAAGGACCGCGTGGCCTCGCGCGGGGACGAGAAGTTGGGCCTTGCCGAGGACCAGAAGGCGGCGGCTGAGGCCGTAGCTGCATCCGGGGACAACCCGGTTGCAGCCTCGGACACCCACTATCGCGAGGTTCGCAAAAAGCCGCTCCTCATGATTCACAGCCTTGATCCGCACGGCGATGACAAGGTCAAGGGTCCTATCGCGGCCTTCGGCGTCAGCTTCCCGCCCGGCCACTATGAGACCGAGATCGAGGTTGTCGCAAACCGGGTCTGGCTGGAGCGGATGCAGGGTGTGCCGGATGACCCGGACGAGGAGGAGGACTACGATGCCTGAGTCGTCACCGTGGGATGGCATCGGCGTACCGGGGACGGACTTCAATGTCCGCCAGGTCATGGGCAAGATGGTCGTGCCCTGCTTCTGGGGAAGGGACAGGAGCGGTGCCTGCCTCTTCATTGTGGAACTGCACGGCGATCACACGGGGCAGTATCGGAAGAATGCCGTGACGGTGAACGGCATCGACGTCGATCTTCGCGGCGGCGATGCAGGTCGGCAGCGTCTGGTTCTCACCCTGGAGAAGGAAGTCGACCGAGACCTCTTCGAGGGGCTCTGTCGTACTCTGGCTTCCGCGCTGGAGCGCGCGACCGATTCCGTGAGCTCGCTTGCCGTTGCGCTGGCGCATCTCCGCCGGTGGAAAACCTTTCTATCTGGGCGAGGTCAGCACCTGTCTGGAGAGGAGATCCGAGGTCTCTATGCAGAGCTCACCTTCCTGCTGGAGCTGTTGGATCGGCCTGTTCCGGCCGCCGCGGCGCTCGAAGCCTGGCTCGGCCCGGACAAGTCCCATCAAGACTTTATCTTCGGCAACACGGCCGTGGAGATCAAGTCGCTCTCGGGAGCCGAACGCAGCACTGTCCGCATTTCGTCAGAGGACCAGCTCGAATCTCTCAATGACGCATTGTTCCTGCGCATCTACCGGCTGAGCAATCTGCCGGATGCTGCAGGCGCGCGGTCGCTCAACGCAGTCGTCGCTGACGTTCAGGCACGGCTCGGCGAAGCGGAGGCCGTCGAAGCATTCGACCGCAAGCTGGTGGCGCATGGCTACGCGCCGCTGCCTGACTATGACGAGCCAACGTTCGTGATCGGCAGCGTGACCACATATCGTGTCCAGGATGGGTTCCCGCGTCTGATGCGCTCGCAACTGTCGACGGGGATCACCAGGGTGGCCTACGACATCAGGTTGGAGGCCATCACACCGTACGAATGCGACGGTGCGGCCGTCTTTGGAGGGGAATGATGGAGCAGAGCAGCGAGGAGTTCTTCCATGACTTCCGTCAGGAACTGCTGGCCAGTGCCGAAGCAAATGGCAGCTTTCAACTGTCCGAATTCATGGAAACTGTCGCGAATGAGTTGATTGAGACGGGATTCGTCGAAGGCTTCGAACTGTGCGACTTCAAGGCTCCGCGCGGAATGCGCGTGGATGGCTACTGGTTCAACGATGACGGGGTTCTAGATCTTTTCATTGCGGACTTCGATTCCCGCAGCGAGCTCGCGTCCCTGACTCGGACGGATGTGGTTGCCACATTCAAGCGTGTCACCAACTTCTTCGAGTCGAGCATCAGCAAGGGATTGGCAGGTGAACTTGAGGTCACGTCGCCGGGGTACGGGCTTGCCCGGCAGATTGCCGACCGGAGAGGCTCGATCCGCCAACTCAATCTGGTGCTCTTTTCGGAGCGCGCCCTGAGCGAAAAGATCCAGGCCATCCCCGACACGGAGGTGACGGGAGTCCCTGCCAGCCACCACATCTGGGACATCTCACGCCTTCATCGTCAGCGGAGCTCTCGCGGTCACAAGGAGCCGCTCGACCTGGATTTCCAGCAGATGTTCGGCAAGGGCATATCGTGCCTTCCTGCCCACCTGGGTGCAGATGCCTACCAATCGTATCTGATGGTCATGCCGGCCGAAGTGCTGGCGGACCTGTACGAGAAGTTCGGTGCCCGCCTGCTCGAACAGAACGTGAGAACGTTTCTTCAGGCACGTGGAAACGTCAATCAAGGCATCAGGGCAACGATCTTGAATGAGCCTGGAATGTTCTTTGCCTACAACAATGGGGTCACGGCGACTGCGCAGAGCATCGAGACGAGAGCAACAGACGCCGGTCTTGCAATCACAAGAATGCTCGACCTTCAGATAGTGAACGGTGGCCAGACCACCGCGTCGCTCTTTCATACAAGAAAGCGCGACCGAGCCGATCTGTCCAAGATATTCGTTCAGATGAAGTTGTCCGTCATCGACAGCCAACAGAGCGAAACGGTCGTTCCGCGCATATCCGAGTATGCGAACACCCAGAATCGGGTCAATGCTGCAGACTTCTTCTCGAACCATCCATTCCATGTTCGGATGGAAGGGTTCTCAAGACGCATATGGGCGCCAGCCCAGAAGGGGGCGCAGCGTGAGACGAAATGGTTCTACGAACGCGCGCGCGGACAGTACGCGGACGCCCAATCGAAGCTCACGCCCGGTGAGCAGCGCCGCTTCAAGGCGGAACATCCAAAGCCACAGATGTTCACGAAGACCGATCTGGCGAAGTTCGAGAATGCCTGGGATGACCATCCCAGGTGGGTCAACCTGGGTTCCCAGAAGAACTTTGCGCGATATGCAACCCGGATCGGCGGCGAGTGGGAAAAATCATCTGACGGGTTCAATGAGTTCTATTTCAAGCGAGCAGTCGCTCGCGGGCTCATCTTCCGCGCCACCGAGCGGATAGTGTCTGCACAGCCTTGGTACAACGGCGGATACCGGGCCAACATAGTGGCCTACACGCTGTCCATGCTCAGCGAACTTGCGAAGCGAAGGAAGGCGTGCGTGGACTTCCCGGGCATTTGGAATGCACAGGGCATCAACGCCGTGCTTGAAAGCTCCATTGCGGTCATGTCCGGAGTCGTGAACGAGGACATCATCAGGCCGCCGGCTGGCATCTCGAACATCTCCGAATGGTGCAAGAGGGAAGCCTGTTGGACGCGGATTCAGACGCGTATTGAAGATGTCGAGAAGCTGCTCTCACCCGAGTTCTACGATCAGCTTCTGTCGATTGACGATCAGGCGGCGGAGGTCAGATCTGCCAAGCAGACCCAGAAGGTCGACAACGGCATTGAAGCTCAGCGGCATGTGCTGGCTGTTCCCGCGGGTGAATGGGCTCGTCTTCATCAGGCGCTGATCGAAAAGGAGCTTCTCACGCCAAAGGAGGCCGGAGTTCTCAGGATAGCCATGCAGATTCCTGCGAAGCTTCCCACCGAAAAGCAGTGTGCGATTCTTCTCGATGTCCTTGGCAGAGCGCGCGCGGAAGGCATCGTGGTTGAGAGGTAAGTTCTTGGCGCGAGGTGCAGGCTGTACGAGGTGCCGGATTTGTCATGTGGAGGCAAAAAGCAATGGTGCAAGACGACTTCGTGGTTTGCGAGCGACATGGAATCGCATGAACGATCCTCGAAAACTCTTTGTGGACGAACGTCTCACCGGCTCGTGCGTGTACTGCGGCGTCGAGCCAAGCACGAGAGATCACTGCCCGTCGAAGGTCCTGCTGGATGAGCCGGTTCCATCGAATCTGC
>ERZ778022.3487-NODE-3487-length-14755-cov-6.081361_pt1 | contig 14755 bp, 4 predicted proteins | sample MGYA00375752_ERZ778022 | MGnify/ENA primary metagenome ERZ778022 (study PRJEB29350, sample SAMN05389826) | bioreactor metagenome | isolation source: Thiocyanate bioreactor | place: South Africa: University of Cape Town | collected 2014-04-04 ... | reverse complement strand
GGGGCTGGGGCTGGGGCTGCCATGGTTGGTAGTAGTGGAAGGAGAGCGGGGGAGTAGAGGGGAGGGAGTAGAGGCGGAGGCGGAGGTGCGAGAGGCACACTAGGTGGTCGATTTAGGCGTAAAATATAAAATAAAGGAGGGCACGAAATGAGTGCGACACAACGTCAATGCCACCCAACCACAATTGTGGCCGCATCCACGGTTTGTGTTTAGCTGCTTGTGGCCCACTGCGGGTTTGCCCTACCCCATTTTACCGTCTTCTCTCTCTCTCTCCTCTCCCCCTCATTGCCACTTGGTACTTGTGGTGTCTTGACTTGTCAGCGCCCTGCCGCGGCGGAAGGGCGACGGCGGCAGGGCGACGGCGGAAGGGCGACGGAAGGGCAATGGCGCAAGTTGTGGATTCAACTCTTTAACAGCAGCTGCTACAGCCTGCTACTATACAAGGGAGTACGGCAATTCAGCGGCTCGGATCGAGTCGGATGCACAACTTCAACTAAGAAGTTCAACTTGTGTGCCATCATGGCCACTACCTGAGGGGCGATTACCACTGTTAGTGACAGCGTTAGTCTGTTGCGCACACACTGGCGGTCCATTCAATAACAGCTACCTAGGGCAGTAAATATGCAATGGCATCTAGACCTGGAGCGTCGCGCCGGGCCCTTACTCGTACGCGGCAGGCGGCTGCGGCAGCTCCAGGAGGTACACAGCTCCAGCCTCCATACTGCCGGTACCGCCGCCGCATGCGAGGCGGCCATCCGGTAGTGGCAACAGTGACTCAACACCCCCCAGTAGGCCCACATCCTCCACCGGCACGACACTCGCCGCATGGCTGGCGGAAGCGGCTACTGCCAGCCGCGTGTCCCACAGCCGGATGGCGTCATCTGTGGACGCAGTGGCAAGCCGACCATCAGGCAGCGCTGCCACTGCCGCCGCCCAGTCCGTGCGCCTGGCCAGCACGGCCACACAGGTGCGCGTGGCCACATCCCACAGCCGCACCGCGTCGCCACCAATACCGGTGCCGGTACTCACAAGACGGCCGTCGACCAGTACCGTCAGGCAGGTCACCGGTTGGGTGTGCCCTTCCAGCGTCGCCACACACGACCGCGCGCCCACGTCCCACACCCGCACGCTGGCGTCAGTCGACCCACTGGCCAGCGCGCCGTCGGGCAGCACCGCCAGTGCCGCCACTCTGGAGGTGTGGCCAGTCAGCGTCGTCGCCACAGCGCCCGCGTCAACATCCACAACCCGCACCGCGCCATCGCCACACCCGGCAGCGAGGCGGCCATCGGCCAGCGCCGCAAGTGCCCGCACACCACTGCGGCAGTTTATGGTTGCGGGGCGCGAGGGGCGCTCTCTCTCCACATCCCACACCTCAATGTAGCCACACTCGCCAGCCCGTAATGCGGTGCCAACAGCCAGGCGGCGGCCGTCCCGCAGCGCCGCCAGCGCACGTACCACATCGCCCGCCTTTAGTACCGCGGTCGCCTTGCCGCCAGCCGCCACGTCCCACAGCCGCACCTCGCCATCGACGTCACCGCTCGCCAGCCGACCACCTGCCACGAGCGCCAAGGCGGTTATAGCACGGTCATGCCCACGCAGTATGACGGCCGCAGGCACGACACATCCACGCGCGCGACACGCGGCAAGCACGTCGGGCGCCAGGTCTGTGTCATTGCAGTGCAGCAGCCGCAGCGCGTGCAGGTGGTCAAGTCTGGCGCTGCCTGACACGTAGCGGCAACGCGCCAGCAGTAGCTCGGTCAGGGAAGCTGGCAGGGCGGCCACCAGCACATCCCCTATGGCAGTGTCGCTGACGTCCAGCAGGCGCAGCGCCGGCAGGCGCGGTAGCACGGAGGAAGGGGCGATGTTCCCACACCCACGCACATTGAGGTTCGTCAGGCTCGGCGGCAGGGTTGCCAGCGAGGCGCCGCCAATGGCGGAGTGTGCAGCGTCAAGCCAGCGCAGCGCAGTCAGGTGGCCAAATGACGCCGCAGGCGTCAGCCCCCTGCAGCCAGCTGCGTGCAGCACTTCCAGGGTCGGCGACAGGGACGCCAGCGTGGCATCCCCCACCACGCTCCCGTCGGCGTGCAACACTCGCAGCTGGGTAAGGTGTGCCAGTGACGCGCCAGGCCGCGAATCATACACCTTGTTGATGTTCAGTACCTGCAGCGACGGCGGCAGACCGTCTGCCAGTTCGGTCATCACCTTCGTCCCACCGCAGTCCAGCGACGTCAGCGCCGTCAGGTGCGCAACGCTTGCATAGCCAGTCAGGTATTCGCAATCGCGCACGTTCAGGACGCGCAGCGAGGTGGGCAGGCGGCGCAGCAGGTCATCAGACACTTGTAGGCTGCCGTGCAGGTCCAGATGCGTAATGCCGGCCGCCCATGTGGGCGCACTACTCACGTAGCCCGATGACCTCCACTCCAACGCCCGCCCCGTCAGCCGGGCGCCCACCGCGGCTGGTAGGGCCGCGCGCCACCGCACGGCATTCACGACCGGCGTGTCCGTGTCGCACCACGGTATGCCCAACAGCGCACCCGCCACCGCCGGGTTCAGCCGCCGCAGGTGCCGTGCGTCGGCCGTGTTGAGGCAGCGAAGGATGGCGGCGCTTGTCACTGGGTTGCCGGCCAACACACACACCAGCGGCGGCACGGCCCCCTCCGCTGACGAGTCCTCGGCTTTGCGCGAGGGCGTGAACAGGGCGCCCAGGCGTGACAACAGGCCGCCCAGCACGCCGCTGCGGGCGCCACCGTCACTCGGAGTCGCTGCCATGGTGTCAGTTGGTGTCACTTTTGCTGTGTGTGGTAGCTCTCACCTCCAATGGACTGGGAGTCCGGACTCCAACAAGTCTCCAAGCTCACTTCTCGGCGCCCTGCTTGACGAACATGCCGGCGATGATGCCGCACGCTGACAACTGCAGGTGCACACAACACGAGGAGGTTGTGCGTGCTCCTCCTTCACACGCCGTGGTAGGACTACGACATACACTCGCCAGTTCTCAGGGAGTCAGACATGGCCGCATTGCCGCCGCAGCAAAATGATGGTCGCTACAGCCTGACAAGCCGCCCCCACAAGCGGCAGCTAGACGGTCACAGTGGCAGATGCTCGGAATGGGCACCCAGGGCCGTGCGCTGCAAATACAGCGGTGGCAGACGCCTGGCGTTGGCATATGTCATCCAACGCGCCTGGTCGCGTGGCAACCCGCCGTGTAACTCTTCGTATTCAGTCGCCGAATACACCGGTATCCAACCGCCTCGCGGACAGGAGAGGTGTCGGAGGCCAGCTCGGAGCGCACCCGAGGTGCACCCGTCGCAATGGGGGCGCGCGCCGCGCTGGTGGCCGCGGCAGCGGCAGCGGTAGCCGCGGGACACGGCGCGCCTGGCCACCATCATGACCACGGCGGCAGCGGCGGTCGGGCTGGCGCGCTGCGGCATGGGCGGCGCGCGGCGGCGGCGGCTGGGGTGGCGGGAAAGACGGCCAACTGCACCGACTGGCTGGTGTGCGACACGGCAGGGTGGAGCGCGCAGTGGCGCGCGAGCGTGGTGGCAGAGGGCGGCAAGGTGGTGATGAGCAACGGGCTGGTGAGCCGCACTTTTGTGGTGGCGCCCAACTGGTACACCAGCGACCTGACCCTGACGCCCACCTCGCGTGCCGCGTCACCGCCCACGCCCGCCGGCGTGCCCTCCACCTTCCTGCGCGGCATTGCGCCGGAGGCGCAGCTGTGGCTGTCTGACACGCCAGGCGCGAGTGTTGGTAGCCTGGTGAACGTGGGCGGCGTGATTGGGCAGTCGCGGTACGTGATCGCGTACCCCAACTTTCCGATTTACGCCGACCCCAACGCCATGCAGTACGCCAGCCACACGGTGTCGTCGCCAGCGGCGCAGTGGGCGTGGTCACCGCGGCGGTACAGCGAGGATGCGCCGTGGCCCCCGCGCGGCGTCCACCTGGCGGTCACCTTCGTACCACCGCCGCCGCCGTCCGGTGGCGCCGCGTTTTTCAAGTACACCAGCCAGACGCTGGGCTGCAATGTGGCGGGCTGCCTGGCGCCGGTGTGGCCGACGTGCAACACGACGTCGGTGCCGGGGCAGTGCAGCTGGCCGGCGGGCGTGGCGTTGACGGCGTGCCAGGAGTGGGCGGCGTGCGCTGGCCTGAACTGCGAGGCAGACCGGGACGACTGCCAGGCGCGTGGGGGCGACTCGGTGTTTGGGGAGGGTAACGCGACGGCGTACTGGCGGTACGTGCCGTTCCCCTTCTCCACCCTCACCGCCACCGTGCACTACGAGATGTACGACGGCATGCCGGTGGTGGTGAAGTGGCTGGAGGTGTCGGCGGCGGAGCCGAGCGACCTGCCGCAGCCGGTGGTGGCGTCGGCGGCGTTGGAGGTGCTGCATGTGCCGTGGCAGCTGCGCAACCGACTGCACGTGGAGACGGACTACATGCCGGGGCAGGGCGTTCGGTACGGGCAGGAGGCGACTGGGTGGTACCCGGCGTCGGGCGACTGGAGCGCAAACTTTTCGTCGCTCACCACCACCGGCAACCTGTGGGTGTACGACACGGCGCTGATGGGGCCGTGGGGCGCGGACGACGCGCTGGAGTACTGGTACGACATGGGCATGAACGAGACGCTGCTGTCGGTGGCGTTCCCGTTTGGGCCCGCGGTGACGGTGTCGCCCACCGTGCCGCCCTACAACGGCACCTTCACCACGTACCGCGCGTACGAGCTGCTGCAAGACACCGACGACCTGGAGCGGTCCACGCTGGGCCGCCGCCGCATGCTGCGCGCGCTGGCGCCGCAGGTAACGGAGGCGACGGGGCCCATGTACCGGCCCGACACGGACGACCCGGCGGCGCTGGCGGCGGCCATGGACCAGGCGGCCGCCCTCGGGTTTGAGATGTTCCACCTGGGCGTGCTGGACCCCACCAACTTCACGGCGCCCAACCTGGCGGCGCTGCGCGCGCTGGTGGACGCCGGGCATGCGCGCGGGCTCATGATGGCGTTCTACACGCTGCTGCAGAACCCGCCCAACATGCCGACCGACCAGCAGGCCATGGACCCCGTGACGGGCGAGCCGCAGGGCATCGCGTGCTTTGCCACCGACTTCCACGCCGCCTTCCGCGCCAACATCAGCGCCTTTGTGGCGGCGGTGGGGTTCGACTTCATTGACACGGACGGGCCGTACGAGCAGGCGGCGTGCGGCGCCACCAACCACACGTACCACACCAACGCGTACGACTCGCAGTACGCGCAGTGGTACCAGAACGTGGCGTGGTACCGCACGCTGCCCAACATGACCAACCCGCGCTCCATCCTGGGCTACGGCCTGCAGATCACGGCGCCCGACCCGTACGAGCTGTCGTCCGGCCAGACGTCGGAGCCGCTGGGGTACACCGACGCCTGGACGCAGCTGACGGACGTGTGGGAGTCGCTCACCACCATGCACGTGTACATGCACGACGGCACGCTGTGGAAGCCGCCGCCCAACGCCTACATCACGCTGCAGGTGCCCGGCCTGGGCAACCAGACCGACCCCGCCACCGCCAACGCCACGCTGGCGGCGTTGGACTGGGGCCTTGCCTCCATCATCACGGCGGTGGGCCGGTACGTGGAGGGCGACCTGGCAGACACGCCCGCCGCCGCCGCCCTCTTCACCACCTGGTCCACCCTCTTTGACACCTACCGCGCCATCCTGGCGGCCGACATCATCCACCTGCGCAAGGCCACCGGCACGTCGTGGCACGCCTACCTGCACGCCGACGCCCGCGCGCCGCCCGGTACCGCATGCGGCTTTGCATCGTTCTTTAACCCCACGACCACGCCCGCCATCTTGCCGCCCGCGTACGCCGTCCCGATGTACTACACCGGTGTGGCGCGCGGCGCCTCCGTGTCCCTCACCTGGTCCAATGGCACCTCCGGCGTGTCCGCCGCCACCGACCTCGACTTCAACCTCCCCCTGCCCGGACTGTCCATCCCGCCGCGCGGCTACGTGTGGCTTGCCATCACGTGCACGCCTGCGTAAGCGCTGGCGGGCCCGGGTGCTGCGATGGCAGCAGCGGACAACCCTGCATGCTTCGTTTTGTATTGCATCTCTATGCGCGTTGAACTGTATTGCCATGATTGCCCTTCCACCGTCACGTCCGTCCGACTCAGTCGTCAGTTGTCAGTTGGACTCGTCAGAACAGCCAACAAGATACAGCACAATAATTCGCACACACCGCGCCATGAACTAACATCAAACAAGTCGTCACCCCACCACAACCTACCCACCTGTACGCTCTATCAACGCCGTCTTTTGCGCCCGGCGCCGCGCGCATTTGCGACCGGAAGATATCATCACTTCCATCACCGCTCAACAGTGACAACTTGTAAAGTAGAGAGGAGAGACGCGTGGAAATGAAACCGGCGACGGTTGTCTCTACCTACACACGGCACACGGCCGCTCGTTCACGCGCGCGCGGCACGCGCGTGCAAATTGGCGCTGCCGCCGGCTTGTCCTCCTACCGTCTGTTGGTAGGTGGCTGCCGTTGCGCCTCATTGGCGTGTGTCACTTGACCTCCCTCCCCCTATCCTTCTCTCCCACCCTGCTGACGTGTCGCGGCCCGTGTGTGTCGCGCCGTCACGCTGCTTGTCATATCGACTGGTGTCATATCGTGTCATTGGGGTCGCACTGTGGTGACGATAGTGACGGTTGCGTTATCGCCGTCATTGGTGTCGTCCGTGTCGTCGCGGCGCTGTGTCGTGACGGAGTGTGACGACGGTGACGACGGAGTGACGACGTGCCGGGAAGAACAGCGGGGTGACGACGCGATCGGGCGCCGCCCTCATGGACACGGCAGCGGGTACGAGGAACAAGACGGCATTGGCAGGGGTGCAGCTGGTGGTGGGGCCATCGGGACGCACACGGTTCACGTTCGCAAGCATGGGGGGCGCGCAGTCTGCCGCTGCCGGCGACGCTGGCAGCGACGCGGCGCCCACACCGTCGCCGCCTACCAACACCGCTGCCGCCGCCGCCGCCGCCGCTGTCACGCCTACCAGCAGCGGCAGCGACTCTGATGGCAGCGAGGCGGGCCACGCGCCGCCTGGCCTCACGCTGCTGCCGCCGCCCCCGGCTATCCCCGCAGCCGCTGCCGCTTCCGCCGCCGCTGATGCAAACACGGCGTCGCCTACCGCCGGCGCAGCCTGGCCGCCTGCCGTCGTCATTCGTGTGATCGGCGGCAGCGGTGGCAGCGGTGGCCCCGGCCCCCTGCGCAGTGCATTGAAGGGCACGCGTGCGCTTGCAGCGGGCAGTGAATCCGGTACCCGCGGATGTAGTGGCCCTGCGACCGATGCCACTATTACTACGACTACGACCAGCGTCACCAACGTTGCTGCGGCGAGCCGTCGACACGACGACGATGGCGGCGATGGCGGCGGGTTTGCAGCCAGCATTGCAGCACCCAGCGGTGGGCGCACCCGCGGAAAAGCAAAAGACAAGGGCGCCGCGGCGGCTGCTGCTGCTGCGCCACCGCCCGCGGCGGCGGCGGCGGCGGCGGCAGGCACGCCGGGCGCCCGCGTGCATTGGGGTGACGTGTTCCTGCGTGAGATGTACCGGTTGCCGTGTGGTTCCGGCGGAATACCTGGGCACGTGGGCACGGACTGGCCCCTCGGCCTGTCGGACGAGGTGGCGGTGCCGCGCCCAGATGGCGCCTTTGACGCTGATGCTGCCGCGCGCGTGGTGTTGGCAGCCGCGGCGGCCGAAGATGGCGCTGCCGCGCTGGCGCGGGAGTGTGTGCTGGCGGGCCTGCCGGCAGCTGCAGCCGGTGGTGGCGTCGCTGGTGGCCCTGGCGCCAGTGGCGGCGGGCGCGGCGGCGGTGGTGGCGGCGGCGGGCGCGGCCGCGGTGCCAGCGGCGCCAAGTCGCCGGTACTGGCGGCACGCCGCCCGCCGCGCGCCAGCCCCCTGCTGGTCATTCAATCCACGCCCGCAACCGCGCTGGCGGACACCATGGATGACCTGTCCCTGGGCGCCGCCGCGCTGGCGCCGGCCACGGCAGAGGGTGCGCAGGCGCGCGCACGTGCCCGTGCCGCCGCGCTGCCGCCGCCGGTGCGGCTTGCCAGCGTGGATGCCTTTGAGGTGGCGCGTGAGGGCTGGCTGACGGCGCGGTGCAGCACGCTGACGCCGGCGGAGCGGCGGGTGGTGGGCAACGGGCCGCTTGAGTCGCGGCAGTACTCGCACAAGAAGCAGCTGGACAACCCGCTGTTCCCGCAGACGCCGCCGCGCAGCCGCATGGACCGGTTTGCGGCGGACGGCGTGGACACGCGGCACACCGAGGTGCTGGAGTTCAAGAACGGTGAGGTGGGCCTGCTGGACGCCATCATCGCATCGCGGCAGACCGTGGGCTGCAAGTGCGCGGTGCTGACGATGGGCAAGCTGAACAAGCTGGCGGTGAAGCGCCTGCACGCGGAGCTGACGGCCCGCGGCCTGCCCACCGACGGCGCCACTGCGGTGCTGAAGAAGCGCCTGCTGACGCACTCGGCGGACCACGGCACCTGCCACCCCTCCACGTCCGCCGCTGCCGCCACCGCGGCGGCCATCGCCACCGCCGCATCGGCGCTGGGCGCGCCGGCGCCACCTGCCAAGCGCAGTGTGCATGCCGCGCGCGTGGTTGACGACGCCACCGCCGTCATGCGCGGCGCGGTGCTGGCAGTGGACGCCGCACGCGACGCGGCTGCCTTCTTTTCCGCCAAGGGCGGCGCCGGCGGCGTGGCTGCCGCGGGCGGCGACGTGGCGCCCACGCCCGGCGGCACCACCACCAGCATCACGACCGACGGCGGCAGCGTGGGCGACACCACGCCCGGTGCCGACGACAGCCTGGAGTCGCGGTGCCCGTGTGCCGCCGCCGGTGTGGGCTGTAACGACCACGTGTGCGAATGCACGCACACGACGTGCGCCAGCGCTGACGGCGTGACGGACGCGACGGCGAGCACGTACGACAGCGACGCGGTGCGCGTCATCCGCCACGCCATCCTGTCGCGCCTGACGCATGTGCACGCGGAGCACCTGACCGAGGAGAACGCCGCCGCCGTGCGCAAGTCGGTGACGGCGCAGCTGGCGCACATGGAGGCGACGCGCGCCGCGCGTGCCGTGCCCAAGCCCACCAAGGCAGAGCAGGAGGCCGCGGCGGCGGCTGAGGCGGAGGCGGAGGCCGCAGCAGCAGCGGCCGCCGAGGCGGCACGCGTGGCGGCAGAGGCGGAAGCTGCCGAGGCGGCACGGGTGGCGGCAGAGGCGGAAGCGGCAGAGGCGGCGCGGGTGGCGGCGGAGGCGGAGGCCGCGGCCGCCGCAGAGGCAGCCCGTCTGGCGGCCGCGGCCGCCGCAGAGGCTGCCCGCCTGGAGGCTGCGGCAGCGGCGGCAGCTGCGGCAGCTGCAGCGGCTGCGGAGGAAGAAGCGCGCGCGGCACGGGAGCGCGCAGCTGCAAAGGCGCAAGCAGACGCCCGCGCCGCGTCGGCCGCCGCGCTGGCGCAAATGGAGGCTGCCATGGCTGCCGCCAAGGCGGGCGCTGGGAACCACCCAGCTGCCGCTGCGGCGCTGGGTGGCGAAGCGGCGCTGCGTTTCCTGGCAGCCGGTGGCGCGCCACCGGCGCCGCCGGTCGCACCCACTGCGCCACCTACCCCGGCCACGACGGCCTCGCCGGCAACCCGCAGCGCTGCCCGCCGCGCGGCGCCCCGCGGTCCAGGCCCTGCGTACACCGCGCCCGCCTTGGCCACGCCTCCCGCGCCTGTGCCAGCCGCCGCTCCACCGATCCCGGCGCCCGCACCCGCGCCGGCGCCACCCGCGCCTGTGCCAGCGCCTGCGCCCGTGCCAGTGGTGGTGCCGGCGACGAGCAACACGGCGGATGCCTTTGCGGCTGCCTTTGCGGCGCGGCTGATGAGTGCCAAGGGCGCGGCGCCGCCGCCGCCGCTGCCCCCTACCACGGCGGCTGGTGCTGGCGGTGAGGCGGGCGCGGACACGGTGCCTCCGGCGTTTGGGCGCGGCGGGCGCGGTGGGCGTGGCGGTGGGCGTGGTGGCGGGCGTGGTGGTAGCGCCTCCGCTGCGAGCGCCGCTTCCGCCACCGGCACCACCACCAGCGGCCATGCGTACCACACCCGCCACCACCACCACACGGCCGACGACCCCCGCCATGCCGCCGTCGCCACCGTGCCGCACGCGCACAACCACTACCGCCCTGACGCGCGTGATTGAGGTGGGTGCCACCTGCAAATTACCCGCGCATTGAACCAACTACACTTTAACGCACAGGCACGGCACGGCGCGGCACACACGCAGGGGGAGGAGGGCACAAAGGGGAGGAAGCGCGGCGCCCTACTGCAGGAAGGGGCGCGCGCCCTCAAACACCGCCTCGGGCGACGCGGTGGTGGTGTCAATGTCCACCGCCTTGCCAATCTTGCGGAAGAAATCCAGCACGGGCGCCTTCTCGCGCGCGTACGTCTGCACCTTGTCGGCAAGCGCGGCGAGGGCGCCGGGCGTGGCGGCGCCGGTGCGCGCGGTGCGCGCCGCCATGGACGCCGTCAGCGCCACGCAGCCCTTGATAGGGCCCAGGCGCGCCTCCAGCGCCCACACCTGGTCATGGACGGCGGGGTAGCCGACAGAGACGACGCGCGGGAAGCCGTCCAGCAGCACGCGGCGTGCGCCGGACGCCGCCAGGGCGGACGCAATGAGCTCCACCGTGATGTCCACCGGTGCGGTGCGCTTTGCGGCCATCGCCTCGGCGATGGCGGCGCCGGCGGGCGAGCCGCGGGCCACCTCCGCCGCCAGCAGCTCCGACACCTTCAGCGTGGCGTACCCCAGCTCGCGGCCGGCGCGCACCGCCAGCTCAGCGCGGCCGGAGCCGCGCGTGCCCACCACCACCGCCACCAAACCCACAAAGTGGGAGCGCAGGGCGGCGCGCACGACGGCGGGCGCTGGCGCGGTATCAATCAGCCGTGTAAGCTTGGCGGCGGCGTAGCGTGCCAGCACTGGCCCCGCGCCCTCCTCCCATGCCGCCACCCGCGTGCCAATAACGCTCTCCCGGTCGTCCGCCCGCCCCGTCGCCTTGCCGCGTGCCAGCACGCGCGCCTTGGCGGCGTCGCGGGGGAGCTCAAACTGCAGCACCACCGCGGGCGCGCCGAACCGCGCATGCATGGCGTCGTCCTGCGCCAGCGACAGCGGGAAGCCGTCCAGCACGACGGTATGCGCCCGCGCGGCATCCAGCGCGCCGCCCAGCAGCGCCAGCGTGGTGGCGTCGTCCACCACGCCGCCGTCCTCCAGCGTCGCCTTGATGGCGTCGCCCACCGGCGTGCCGCGCGCCACCTCGCCGCGCGCCAGCTCGCCGGTGGAAATGGCGGCAAACCCAAAGTCGGCCGCCAGCGCGCCCGCGCCCGTGCTCTTGCCCGCGCCCGGCGCGCCTGCCGCCAGCACGATGCGGCGCGCAAACAGGGGGCGCACAGCGTCAAAGACGGCGTCGGGCGACGGGCGCGCGTCGATGGTGTGCACCTTGCCGCGCGGCGCGTAGCGCGCAATGACGGGCACCGACTGCTCGCGGTACGTCACAAAGCGCTTGGCGATGGCGGCGGCGTTGTCATCGGAGCGGCCGGAGGTTGCGGCGCGGTGCAGCAGACGCTCCGTCAGCACCGCCTCTGGCGCGTCAAAGAAGAGGACAAAGGCGGGCGCACCGAGCGCCGCCTCAAACGCCGCCGCCTGCGGCACGTCACGCGGGAAGCCGTCAATGAGCAGGCGGCGGGCGCGCGACGCCGCCATGGCGCGCGTCAGCAGGCCAATGGTAATGTCCATGGGCACCAGGCGGCCGGCATCCAGGCATGCCTGGATGGCAGCGCCATGCGGCGAGCGGCGCGCCACCTCGGCGCGCAGCAGGTCGCCCGCCGCCACCGGCGTGTAGCCAAACGTGGCGGCAATGCGCGCCACCTGCGTGCCCTTGCCCACGCCCGGCCCGCCCACCACAAACACGAAGGTGGGCGTGAGGGCGGCGCGCGCGTCCGCCACCACCGTCGCCAGCGGCAGGCTGGCATCCAGGGTGGTGACCAGCTGGCCGGCGGCCAGCGCCGCCAGCGTGGCGTCCAGGTGGCGGTGGAAGTAGGCGGCGTGCTTGGCGGCGGCGGCGCGCACGGCAGACACGCGGGCGGCGGGTGCGGCGGGGCCAGCAGCGGCGGCGGCGCGTGCGCCCAGCAGCGAGTCAGACGCCGCCAGGTGCAGGACGGCGTGCGGGCGGCCAAAGGCAGCCTCCAACGCCAGCGCGTCCTCGCCGTTGCGCGGCAACGCATCCAGCAGGTAGCGGCCGGTGGGGCCGGCGCGTGCCACAGCCTCCGTCACCAGCGTCACGACGTCAGCGGTGGAGGGCACGTCGCCGCGCTCCGCCACCGCCGCCAGCCGCACGCCCAGCGGCGACCCCGACGCCACCTCCGCCTCCACCAGCTCGCCCAGCGCCAGGCGCGCGTAGCCGAGCGGCGTGGCAGCGAGGGCGGTGGATACGGACGTGGCGCCGGCGCGCGGGCCGCCCAGCACCCACACCATCTGCGGCCGGAAGTGCGGCGCGGTGGCGGCGTACACGGCGTCCGGCGTCGTCTCCGAGTTGATGCGCCGCACCAGGCCCAGCTTGTCATAAAAGTCAATGACGGGCGCGCTCTGGTCCACAAACGTCTTGAACCGCGCGCGGATGGCGGTGACGGAGGCGTCGTCGGCGCGGCCGGAGGTGGCACCGCGCGCCAGCAGGCGCGCCTCCAGCACCGCCTCCGAGGCCTCAAACGCCACCACAAAGGTGGGCGCGCCAATGACGCGCTCAAACTCCACCGCCTGCGCCAGGCTGCGCGGGTAGCCGTCAATGAGGAAGCGGGTGGCGCCCGCCTTGTCCATGGCGGCCTTCAGCATGGTGAGCGCGACGTCGTCGGACACGAGGCCGCCCGACGCCATGGTGGCAGCCAGCCGCTTGCCCAGCTCCGACCCTGACGCCACCTCCGCGCGCATGATGTCGCCGGTGGACAGGTGGCGGTACCCAAACTCGGTGGCAAGGCGCGCGCACTGCGTGCCCTTCCCGCTGCCGGGCCCGCCCAGCACAAACACGATGGTGCGGGTGGCGGGCCGCCCCGCAGCACCCTCCCCGCTCGCCTCCGGCGGCGCCACTGTTGCCGCTGCCGCTGCAGCCGCACCACCGCCGCCGCGCAGCGCGGCAGCCTGGCGGCCGGCACGGGGCAGCGGCGCGGCCGGCTCGTCGTCCGGCTCCACCACAATCGGGCCACCGTGCGCGCGCGGCGGCGGCGGCGCTGCCACCGCGCCGTGCTTGGGGTTGTGGTCCACCAGCCACTGACCCAGCCAGCGCACGGCGTCGGCGGGGTTGGAGGACGGCTTGGCGGCTGCCAGCGCCGCCAGCGCGTCCACCACCACCGACTCCACGGTCTTGGGCACGATGGCGTCGCGCGTGGAGTCGTACACGTGCGTCACGACACGCGACTTGACAAACGCCACGGCGGCGGCGCCCGCCAGCGGCTCGTCCACCACCATGGTGGGGAAGAAGAAGCGCAGCTCGCGTGCGGCGGAGGCGGCGCTGTCGCTGCCGTGCGTCGCGTTGCGCGTGCCGTCCACGCCAAACCGCGCGCGCATGGAGGTGGGCTTCTCGCGGCGCGCGGTCTCCGTGGCGGTGGGGCCCATAAGCGACCGCCACGCCTTGATGGCGGCGGGCTTGGCAAGCGCCAGCGCCACCAGCGGGCCGGACGCCATGTACGTCGCCAGGCCATTAAAAAACGGCTTGCCGGCGTGCTCAGCATAGAACGCCTCCGCCTCCTCGCGCGACAGGGTGCGCCGCGCCTCCGCCACCACGGCAAACCCGGCAGCCTTGATGGCGGCAATGATGGCCGCGTATGAGCTGTCCGCAATGCCGGGCTTGATGAGCGCCAGCGTAGTCTGCAGCGGCAGGCCGGGCGCAAAGAGGGCGTCAATGGCGGCAGCTGCGACGGCGGCGGAGGGCGCCGCCACCACGCCCACCTCGCTGTCGCTGGTGCCGTGGCGCGCGTGCAAGGAGGACGGCGCAGCGGTGACGGCGAGGGAGGGCGGCGGGCCAGCGAGGGCGCGCAGACGCGCCACCGCGCCTGCACGCTCTGCCACCACCACCTCACACGGCCCGCCCGCCAGAACATCTGCCACGCCGGCGTCGCCGCCCGCCAGCGCGGCTGCCAGGTCGGCGGCCACAGGCGTGGCCTTGCGCGCCAGCACCAGGAAGTCGGCAGCCTCCAGCGCCGCCACCACGGCGTCGGTGGCGCCCGCCGCCGCTGCCGCCGGCGTCACCACCGCCACCGTGCGCTCCCACCCGCCGGGTGCCGGGAAGAAGTACTCCAGCTCGCGCGCGGCGGAGGTGGCGCTGTCGCTGCCGTGCGTCGCGTTCCGCGTGCCGTCGCTGCCGTACAGCGCGCGCAGCGACCACAGCTCCTCATTCAGCGGGTGCTCCGCCTCCGCCGCCGCGCGTGCTGCGGTGGCGTTAGTGGGGCCCATGAGGGCGCGCCACTCAGCGATGGCGCCCTCCTTCTCCAGCTCCAGCGCCAGGGTGGGGCCCGACGACATGAAGCCCGTCAGGCGGTCAAAGAAGTGCTTGCCGGCGTGCTCGCGGTAGAACTCCTCCGCCTCCGGCTTGGACAGGTGCACCAGGCGGCGGCGCAGGATGCGGAACCCCGCCTTCTCCACCCGCGCAATGATCTCGCTCGCCTTGTCCGCCGCCCGCACCTCCGCCGCGGGGTCCCACACCA
>ERZ778022.3484-NODE-3484-length-14759-cov-4.318349_pt1 | contig 14759 bp, 14 predicted proteins | sample MGYA00375752_ERZ778022 | MGnify/ENA primary metagenome ERZ778022 (study PRJEB29350, sample SAMN05389826) | bioreactor metagenome | isolation source: Thiocyanate bioreactor | place: South Africa: University of Cape Town | collected 2014-04-04 ... | reverse complement strand
TGTCGTCGGCATGTCGTCGCTGGCCGCCGGCCACAAGACGCTGGCACCGCAACTGGTCGAAGCCCTGAAGGCAAAGGGGGCGGAACACATCATCGTCGTCGTCGGCGGCGTCATCCCGCGGCAGGACTACCAGTACCTGCTCGACCACGGCGTCTCGGCGGTTTTCGGTCCGGGAACCAACGTGCTGGAAGCAGCGCGGGCGGTGCTCGATCTGATGCAGGGGCGGCTGCGCAACGCTTGACCCTTCTGCCGCATGGTTCGAATTCAGGATGGAGGAGCGGCCTGATCGCCGCTCCGGGAGCTGGAAAGGCACCAGCTTCTCCTTGAAAACCAGCCTGCCAAAACACGATCCAGCCTCCTGCTGAGGCTTTTCCTGATGACCTATGCCCGGCGTGACGAACCCGGACTGCGCCGTATGGCAATTTTGCAAAAACGACGTGCGAATACGGCATTTTCAACAATGCCCCGTTTTCACAGGACTTGCCGCAACGCACGAGGGCGAACCTGAAAGATCGCGACACACGTCAGGCATTTGCCGGTGCTGCACCTGACGATTTTCTCCCGATCATCGAACGGCCATTTCCTTGTCCCCCAAATTGCACTATTCATATCCGAACTAGTTAGTACATATTGGGAGGCTGCCGTGAAAACCTCTATCGCCACGGTGTCGGTCAGCGGGGAGCTGGACGAAAAACTTGCCGCGATTGCCGCAGCGGGTTTCGACGGCGTCGAAATCTTCGAGAACGACCTGCTTGTTTTCGACAAGAGCCCCCAGGAAGTGGCGCGTATCGTCCGCGATCAGGGCCTGGAAATCACCCTGTTCCAGCCGTTCCGCGATTTCGAGGGCATGCCCGAACCGCAGCGCAGCCGCAACTTCGACCGGGCCGAGCGAAAATTCGACATCATGCAGGAACTCGGCACGGATCTTGTGCTGGTCTGCTCGAATGTCTCGCCGGTCGCGCTCGGCGGGCTCGACCGGGCTGCGGCCGATTTTCACGCGCTTGGGGAACGGGCGGCAAGGCGCGGCCTGCGGATCGGTTACGAAGCGCTCGCCTGGGGGCGCCATATCAACGACCACCGTGACGCCTGGGAAATCGTCCGGCGCGCCGGCCATCCCAATGTCGGGCTGATCCTCGACAGTTTTCATACGCTGGCGAGAAAGATCGAGGTCAACTCCATCCGCTCGATCCCGAAGGAGAAGATCTTCATCGTCCAGCTGGCGGATGCGCCGCTGATCGACATGGACCTGCTCTATTGGAGCAGGCATTACAGGAATATGCCGGGAGAGGGCGATCTGCCGGTCAGTGATTTCACCCGCGCCGTCGCGGCCACCGGATATGACGGCTATTTTTCGCTGGAGATCTTCAACGACCAGTTCCGCGGCGGCTCGACACGGATGATCGCCGCCGATGGCCGGCGGTCGCTGGTCTATCTCGGCGACCAGGTGCGCCGGATCGAACCGGACGCCGCCCTGACGCTGCCGCATCTGCCGGACCGGATCGAGGTGGAAGATTTCGTCTTCATCGAGTTTGCCGCCGACGAAGACGAGGCGCAGCAGATGATCGCGCTGTTGCGTGTGCTCGGTTTCCGCAAGGTCGCCCGGCATGCCAGCAAATCGGTCACCGTCTACCAGCAGGGCCGTATCCGCATCGTCGTCAACACCGAGAGTGTCGGATTTGCGAATGCCGCCTTCAACGTGCACGGCACGACGGCTTATGCGGTGGGGCTGAAAGTCGCCGATGCCCGGGCGGCGGTGTTGCGGGCAGTGGGCCTCGGCGCGGAAGAATTTACCCAGCAACCCGGTCCCGGCGAAACCCGGCTGCCCGGCGTTTTCGGTCCGGGCGGCGGCGTCTACTATTTCCTCGACCATGGCGAAGACCTGGAAAACATCTGGACGACCGAATTCGTGCCGGAAGACGAAACCGCGCCAACACTGCCGGCGGGGCTCGCCACCATCGACCACATCGCCCAGACCGTCCGCTATGACGCGTTGCTGTCGACGGTGCTGTTTTACACCTCGCTCTTCAAGGCGGAGAAAACGCCGGTGGTGGATATCATCGATCCCGCCGGCGTCGTGCGCAGCCAGGTGGTGGCGAACGAAACGGGAAGCATGCGCATCACCCTGAACGGCGCCGAAAACCACCGGACGCTCGCCGGCCATTTCATCACCGAAAATTTCGGCCCCAGCATCCAGCACGTCGCCTTCCAGACCGACGACATTCTGGCGACGGCCGCGGCCCTTGCGGCCAACGGCTTCCGGCCGCTGCAGATCAGCCGCAACTATTACGACGACATCGAGGCCCGGTTCGGACTGGAGCCCGATTTCGCCGAAACGCTCAGGGCCAACAACATCCTCTACGACCGGGACGAGGGCGGAGATTATTTCCAGCTCTACAGCCCGGTTTATGGCGAAGGTTTCTTCTTCGAGATCGTCCAGCGGCGCGGCTATCGCGGCTACGGCGCACCCAACGCGATTTTCCGCATCGCCGCGCAGAAACGGCACATGCGACCCGAAACGATGCCGCGCAGTTGACCGGCGGCATTTCGTGAGGCTATCCATGACGGCGAGGACGAGCATGACTTTCAGAAAGCGAACGGCACAGTGAACCTTGCGCAGACACGCGTGGGACGCAAGAACGACCCTGACGGCACGAAGGAAAACATCCTGCAGGTTGCGACGGAAGAATTCGTCGATGCCGGATTTTCGGGCGCCCGCGTCGATACCATCGCCGAAAAGACCAAGACCTCGAAACGCATGCTGTATTATTACTTCGGCAGCAAGGAAGGCCTCTATCTCGCCGTCCTGGAACGCGCCTATGCCAAGATCCGGTCGCTGGAAAGCCGCCTCGACCTGGAAAATCTCGGGCCGGAAGAGGCGATGCGCAGCCTCATCACCAGCACCTTCGACCACGACGACGCCAATCCCGATTTCGTTCAGCTGGTCAGCATCGAGAATATCCACCGTGCCGAACACCTGAAAAGTTCAGACGTGCTGCGGCGGACCAATTCCGGCGCCATCGATATCATCGCCGCCATCCTGGCCCGCGGCGAGGCCAGTGGCGCCTTCCGGCGCAAGGTCGATCCCGTCGACCTGCACCAGATGATCAGCGCCGCCTGTTTTTTCCGGGTCTCGAACCGGCATACTTTCGGTGCGATCTTCAATCGCGACCTGATGGACGGCGAACTCAAGGCCCGGCACCGGCAGATGATCTGTGACATGATCCTCGCCTATCTCCGGTCCTGACCACCGGGCTCTCCGCAACCCTCCGACATAACTGCGATTTTGTCGATCGTGCTCCGGTTTCGGCGCGCCGCAGCTCTTCCATTCCTTCCTGAGCCACCACACGAAAATGCCACTTCCTGGGGAAAGCGTTTTACGGGAATTGACTTTACTAACCAGTTCGTACATTTTTATCGCGAGGATAACGCTGGGATGAACCGGCGGGGTTTGGGTGGAGTTTTTCTTCGGTGGCAGAGACAAGGACGCGGGCTGTTCACGTAGGCCTGATCGGCAGCGATATCGGCAGGTCGCGCACGCCCGCCATGCATGTCCGCGAAGGGCACATGAACGGCATCGATTATCGATACGACCTGATCGATCTGTCGGCACTGGGTCTCGGCGTCGATGCGCTGCCGCAGCTGATGGACAAAGCCCGGCGTGACGGCTTCGCCGGCCTCAACATCACCCATCCCTGCAAGCAGGCGGCAATGCAGTTCGTCGACGAACTTTCCACGGACGCGGCCGTTCTCGGCGCCATCAACACCGTCACCTTCACCAACGGCCGGCGGGTCGGCCACAACACCGACTGGTCGGGCTTTTCCAAGGGGTTTTGGCGCGGGCTTCCGGATGTTCGCGTTGATGACGTCGTGCTGATCGGCGCCGGCGGCGCCGGCCTCGCCGTGGCCCATGCGCTGGCGACCATGGGGGCGCGGACGGTGCATGTCTTCGACCTCGACGCAAGCCGGACGGAGGCACTGATCCTGCAGCTGGCGGCCAAACATCCCGGCTGCACCTTCAGACCGGGTCTCGACATGGCGCAGGCACTGCGGGGCGCAGACGGGCTGGTGCATGCCACGCCGACGGGCATGGCCTCCCATCCCGGCCTGCCGCTCGATGCCGGCCTGCTGCAGCCCCGGCACTGGGTTGCGGAGATCGTCTATTTTCCGCTGGAAACGGCGCTTCTGACCGAAGCCGCCAAGCGCGGCTGCCGGGTGGTCAATGGCGGCGGCATGGCCGTCTACCAGGCCGTTGGCGCCTTCGAACTCTTCACCGGCATCGCCCCCGATGCCGAACGCATGATCCGGCATTTCAGCTCCCTCGGCGAAGGAGGGGGCATCTAGATCGCCGTTCTCCCGTCAGGAGGGGCGGAGAAACGAAAGAATCGCATGAGAAACGCCGCTTGGCGGCTTAAAAGGCCTCGATGGCCAAGGGAGGAGACCACATGACACTGAAAATGACACTCGCAATCGCCGCATCGTTCGTTGCCGGCCTTGCCGCATCCGCCGCCTATGCCGAAAGCAAGGGCTCCGTCGTCGTCTTCGTGCCGTCGAGCACCAACCCGTATATCGGCCAGTTCCAGCTGGGCGCCAAGGACAAGGCCAAGGAACTCGGCTACGACGTCAAGGTGATCGAAAACAACTTCAACCAGGCCGAACAGGACAGCCAGGTGCAGCAGCAGCTTGCGTCCGGCGAACAGGTTGCCGGTTATGTCTGGTGGCCGTTCGAAAATGCCGCCGGCGTCGCTTCGCTGCGGGCGCTATCGCAGTCCGGCGCGCCCGTCATCGTCTCCAACCAGTATCCGATCAAGGGCACGGAAGCCTTCTGGACCGCCTATGCCGGCGCCAACGACTTCCTGAGCGGCAAGACCGCCGCCGAGATCCTGCTGGACGCCTGCGCCAAAGCCGAGATCAAGTGCGACAAGGGCGCCATCATCCGTTTCCCGGCCGGCGTTTCGGCCGGTGACGACCGCGCCACCGGTTTCCAGGATGCGGTGAAGGGCAAGCTGAACGTGCTCGACGTCGTGCCGACCGCAGGCTTCCTCGAAGACGAGGGTTACAAGGTCGCAGCCCAGATCATCCCCGCCCACAAGGGCGAACTGACCTGGCTCTATACGGAAAACGATTCGCTCGCAGGCGCTGCCGCGCAGGCGGCAAAGGAAAACGGCCTGACGCCGGGCAAGGACATCTTCATCGTCGGCGGCACGTGCCATGGCGATTCCAAGCATGTGAAGAGCGGCGAGATCGCCGGCACGGCAATCCAGTCCGGTTACTGGGAAGGCTGGATGGCGGTGCAGGCGCTCGGCAAATATGTCGCGCAGGGCAAGGTCGTCGACGGCGAAAAATACCTGGAAGGCACGCCGGACGCAGCGCCTTCGGATGCCGATCCGCTCTACAAGTATAATTTCCTGCCGAATCCGGCTGTCGGAAATACGCAGGCCGCCTATGATGCCGCCAAGCTTTGGGGCAAGACCGCGGACCAGCTCTGCAATTTCTGATACCTGCCGCGTCGCGCCCCGGCGCGACGCCTTCTTACCGGGATTTCTGCCATGTTCGTGATGACCGATATCGTCAAGCGTTACGGCCCCACCCTGGTGCTTGACGGCGTGGGCCTCGCCGTCAAGGCCGGGGAGGTCATGGCGCTGATGGGCGAGAACGGCGCCGGCAAGTCGACGCTGGTGAAGATCCTCGCCGGCATCGAACCCTCAGACCAGGGACGCATCGAGATCGACGGCAAGCCCGTCACCATCCGCTCGCCGGGCCAGGCCCGTGCCGCCGGCGTCGGGTACGTGGCGCAGGAATTGTCGATCATCGACAGCCTGTCGGTGGCCGAAAACGTCTTTCTCGGCGATTCCTCGATCGGCATCATGCGCTCCGCCGCACGGCTCGCCGAGATGGCCAGACCCTATCTCGCCCGCGTCGGACTGGATTATGTCGATCCGCTGGCCCTGGCCGAAAACTATTCCGTCGCCGAGCGGCAGCTCATCGAAATCGCCCGGCTGCTGTCGCGCAAGGCACGCATCGCCATCCTCGACGAGCCGACGGCGGCCCTGTCCGAATCCGAGATCGTCCGCGTCAAGGCGGCGGTTCGGGCGATTGCCGCCGATGGCTGCGCAGTCATTTACGTCACGCACCGCATGCCGGAGGTCTTCGAACTCACCAACCGGGTGACCGTGCTGCGCAACGGCAAGAGTTTTGCGCCGATGGAAACGGCAACGCTCTCCATCGACACGCTGATCGAAGCCATGCTCGGCCGCCAGCTTGGAAAAATGTTCCCGCCGCGTGCCGCTAAACTGGGCGCGGAAGCCGTTCGCCTCGAAAGTTGCATGGCGCCGGGCCTCAAGGCACCCGTTTCGCTTTCCGTCCGCTCCGGCGAGATCCTGGCGCTGGCCGGGCAGGTCGGCAGCGGCGCCAGCACGATCCTGCGGCTGCTAGCCGGCGTCACCCCTCTCGGCTCCGGCGCGATCCTCCTCGAAGGCAGAGCCTACGCACCGAAAAATGTCGCCGACGGCATCGCCAGCAAGGTCGTCTATTGCTCCGACGACCGCAAACGCGACGGCATCTTTGCCGTGCGCTCGGTGCCGGAAAACCTGTCCGCGCCGGCACTCTCCAGCATCAGCCGCTTCCAGCTGCTGTCGGGCAGCCTCGAAAAGGGGCACATCCGCTCCATCGCCGCGAAATTCGGGCTGGACGAACGCTATTTCAGCCGGCTTGCCGGCAATCTCAGCGGCGGCAACCAGCAGAAGGTGGCGCTCGGCAAGTGGATCGGGCTCAACCCAAAACTCCTTCTTGTCGAGGAACCGACGCGCGGCGTCGATGTCGGCGCCCGTGCCGAAATCTACAAGCATCTGCGCGAATTGGCCGATGACGGCCTGTCGATCATCTTCGCCTCGTCCGATACGCAGGAAGTGCTCGGCCTTGCTGACCGTATCGCCACCTTTTTCCATGGCAGCTGGTGCAGGTGGTCGACGCGGATACCGCGACCGCCGAAAGCCTCACCCGCGACGTGACCCGGGCCGAACAGGCCGCCTGACCGGACCAGAATATGAGTACGACCATGACGACCAAGACTCCGACGGCAGAGCGCAGCATACGCATCCCGAGGCCGGTTTACAGCCTCGCGGCGATCCTCGCCATCGTTGCGGTGGCCGGGTTCACGACGCCGTCCTTCGCGACGCTGGACAATCTGTTCGTGGTGATCCGCGCCGCCTCGCTCACCGGCATCGTCGCCATCGGCATGAGCTACATCACCATTTCCGGCAACCTGTTCGCCCTTTCGGCCAGCTCGCTCGGCGCCCTGGTTGCCGTGCTGTTCGCGTTGATCACGGCGCAGTTCGGATTTGCCGCCGGCGTCGTCCTGACGCTTTTGCTGGCGGGTGTTTCCGGCGCGGCGCAAGGCGTGGCCATCTCGCTGATCGGCAACCCGATCATCACCACGCTCGCCTTCGGAACAGTGTTTCGCGGGCTGGCCGCCCTGTTCAGCGGCAATTCCATCCTGCGAATCGAAAGCGATCTCGCCTTGTGGATCGGCACCGCCCGTCCGCTCGGCATACCGACGCAAAGCTGGGCTTTCGTGGTTGCCGCATTGCTCAGTTGGTTCGTCATCCGCCACCTCAAGCTCGGCCGCGAGATCGTGCTGTGCGGCGCCAATCCGCAGGCGGCCATCGCCAGCGGATTGCGGGTCGGCGTAGTCACCTCGGTCGCCTGCATCGCGCTATCGACAGGCGTGGCGATCATGGCCATGCTGACCGTGTCGCAATTCTCGCAGGCCAAGGCCGATCTGTTCATGGGCTATGATTTCGACTACATCGCCGCCGTGCTGGTCGGCGGCATCGCACTGCGCGGCGGTCGCGGCTCGCCGCTGCAGGCGGCACTGGGCGCCATCCTGATCGCGCTCCTGCAGAATTTCATGCTGCTCAACGGCTTCAGCGCCGGACTGCGCATGACGATCGTCGGTTTCCTCGTCGTCGTCTCCATCAGCCTCTTCCACGTCCTGCAGGGCAAATCGCGATGAAAATGACAGCGGAAACCAGAAGCAACCTTGCCCGCATCGCCCTGATGCTCGGCGTCTACCTGATCTTCGCCAGCCGCATCCCGAGCTATTATTCGACGGCGGGCGTTGCCGCGCTGCTCGACGGTGCGGTTCTCGCCGGCATTATCGCCATCGGCGTCGGCCTGACCATGATCGCCGGTGAGATGGACCTGTCAGTGGGATCGATGGCCGCTTTTGCCGGCATCCTGTCGATAAAATTCTACGCCTTCGGCATGCTGCCGGCCTTCCTGCTGGTCATCCTGGTCTGTGCGGTCATCGGCGCGATCCAGGGTTATTGCATCTACCGGCTCAACATCAGTTCCATGGTCTTCACCATCGGCACGCTGATTGCGCTGCGCGGCCTGACGCTGGTGATCTCGCAGGAAAAGACGGCGCTCATCCCCTTCGAGGACATCGCCCAGACCGATATCCTGTCGACGAAATTCTTCATCTTCTCGATCCCCTCCGTCATCCTGCTGCTCCTGGTGCTGCTGGTGGATTTCCTGTCGCGGCGGACACTCTGGGGCCGCGAAGTCTTCGCTATCGGCGGCGGGCGCAGCGAGGCGCGCGCCGCCGGCGTTTCGATGAAGCGGCCGATCGTGCTGATCTTCTCGCTGTCGGCGGCGCTCGCCGGCCTCGCTGGCGCGCTCTTGTCGATCAAGTCGGGCAGCGCCAGCCCGCTCGGCTTCGAAGCCGTCGTCCTCGAGGCGGTGACGGCCTGCCTGATCGGCGGCATCGCGCTCTCCGGCGGTCGCGGCAGCATTCCGGGCATTCTCATCGGCCTTTTCACCATCCGTTTCCTGGTCAGCGGCATTGCCGCGCTCGGCGCGCCGTTCTGGATGCAGAGCCTGGCAACCGGCGCCCTGCTGATCTTCGTCATCATCGGCGAGGCGGTGATCCGCCATGTCGTGCGCCGCCGGAAGTTTGCGCTTTCGGCGCAGCCTGCAGCGTGAAAGAGACAGCATGAGCGACGCAGACAATCCGGCACTCGGCCAGGCCTGGTTTCCCTCCCGCTGGGGTGCGGAGGATGAAATCGGCGCCGGCAACCTGCTTGGCCCGCACAAGGTGCTGGAGGCAGCACGGCTGATCCGCTCCGGCGAGACCGTCTCGCTCGGCTTTCCCTACCGCGTCGGCATGCCGCTGTCCCCCGGCCGGACTTTTGGCCTGAAGATGCCGGGCGGCCCCACGGGCGGGCCGGAAGGCGCCATCAGCCGCACCGTCTGGAACGACGATTTCATCTGCACCGAGATCGGCCAGATCGGCACCCACATGGATGCGCTCGGCCATCTCGGCCACCAGGTGACCTATCCCTGCGGCCATTGCGACACGCTCGTCTATAACGGCAACAAGCTGTCGGAGATCTGGTCGCCCTACGGCCTGAAAAAGCTCGGCATCGAAAAGGCGCCGATCTTTTTCACCCGCGGCGTGCTGCTCGACGTGCAGGCGCTGTTCGGCGAACCGCTGGCCAACGGCTTCGAAATCACCCCCGACCACCTGCTGCAGTGCATCGACCGGCAGGGGCTGGATCGCAACGACTGGCTGAGGCCGGGCGACGTGGTGCTGATCCGCACCGGCCACGGCTCGCGCTTCTTCTCTGAGGCCGCCAGCTGGTATGACGGCGAACCCGGCCTTGGCCTGGCAGCGGCGGAATTCCTTTCCGCCCTGCAGCCCGTCGTCGTCGGCGCAGACAATTTCGCCATCGACGTGGTGCCGCCGGTCGATCCGGACATGGTGCTGCCCTGCCACCAGCACCTGATCATGCGCCACGGCATCTACCTGCACGAAGGCATGAACCTCGATGCCCTTGCCGAAACCGGCCGCTCGGAATTCGTCTACGCCTTCGCGCCGCTCAGGATCGAAGGCGCGACCGGCTCGCCCGGAACGCCCTTCGCCATCCTGTAGCTAGAATTGTCGGCCTCTGCCGGCGAGGCGGGCGCGGATCGTCGTGATCATGATCGACACCGGCAGGGTGGGCGCGACGTCGGCCCGCATGGTGAAACCGACGGCGCCCCGTGTCTCCGACGTATCGACGTCGAGAAAGGCCATGGTCCCGGCCTCGATCTCGCGTTTCACCACGCCTTTCGAAATGATCCAGACGGCATCCTGCGTCTGCAGGAAGGCGCGGCCGAAACTGTCGGAGACGGTTTCGATCGTGTTCGCCAACTCACCGATGCCGTTGGACAACAGGAAACGATCGACGAACGGCCGGATCACCGATCCCCTGATCGGCATCAGCACCGTGTAATGTGCGATCTCGGCCAGCGAGAAGCTGCGGCGCTGCAACAGCGGATGGCCGGCGCGGACGGCAAAGCCGACCTCTTCCGAATAGAGCGGATCGAAGGTCAGGCCGGCCATGAATTCGGCTGCAGCAAGACGGCCGACGACGAGATCGAGTTCGCCCACCCGCAAGGCGTCGAGAAGCCAGCGGTTTTCGCCGGTAACGATGGTGACCACGCTGCCCGTGCCCGCCTTGATGAAGTCCGCCACCGCATCCGGAAGGAAGCTCGCGGACGCCGTCGGCAGGGCGCCGATCCGCAGCGGCGGGCCGGAGGAGGTTTTCGCCCGGGAAATGGAATCGACGCCGCGGCGAACCGCGGCGATGCTCTCGCCGGCATGGCGCAGGAACACCTCGCCAAACCGTGTTATGACGATGCCGCGACCTTCCCTTTCGAACAGATCGACGCCAAGATAATCCTCCAGTTCACGGATCGTCCGGGTCACCGCCGGCTGGGTGAGGGACAACACGTCGGCGGCGCGGCCGACGCTTTTCTGCCGCGCGACTTCCACAAAGGTGTAGAGGTGTCGAAACTTGATCCGGCTGTCCAAATCATATCCGTCCCGTTATGAATTCGTCGGAAAATATCATTATAAATGCCAATAACCATCATGTAACTGAAGTTCGAGGAGAATCACATGGCCTTCGCAGCGATCAACGGCACCGTCCTGCATTACGAATACCTGACCGAGTCGAAGAGCAATCCGGTGCTCGTTCTCGTCAATTCGCTGGGAACGGATTTCCGCATCTGGCTGCCGCTGATCGACGAACTGGCGGAAGACTGGTCGATCCTGGTCTATGACAAGCGCGGCCACGGCCTCTCCGATCTCGGCACGGTGCCCTACAGCATCGAGGACCATGCGCGCGATCTCATCGGCCTGCTGAAACATGTCGGCGTCAAGAAGGCGGCCTTCTGCGGCCTGTCGGTCGGCGGCCTCATCGTGCAGAGCCTCTACAAGCTCAAGCCGGAGCTGGTCGACAAGCTGATTCTCTGCGACACCGCCGCCAAGGTCGGCACGCAGGAGAGCTGGAACACCCGCATCGCCACAGTGCAGGAAAAGGGCCTGGAAGCGATTGCCGATGGCGTGATGAAGGTCTGGTTCACGCCGGATTTCCATGCCAAGCGCAAGGCGGACCTTTCCGGCTATCGCACCATGCTCGTGCGGCAATCGGTGGAAGGCTACGTCGCCACCTGCATCGCATTGCGCGAGGCCGATTACACCGAAGACGCGCCCGGGATCGAGGTTCCGACGCTGGTCGTGGTCGGCGATCAGGACGGCTCGACGCCGCCCGACCTGGTCAAGGCCACCGCTGACCTCATCCCGGATGCCGAATTCGAGATCATCAAGGGGAGCGGCCATATTCCCTGCGTCGAGCAGCCCGGCCAACTGGCGGAGCTGCTGGCCGACTTCATCAACGAGGATTGACATGAACCAGCCGTCCGAACGCTTTGTGACAGGCATGGCCACGCGGCGTGCCGTGCTGGGAGACGCCCATGTCGACCGTGCGGAAGCGAACAAGACGGATTTCGACGCACCGTTCCAGGCGATGATCACAGAAACCGCCTGGGGCGACGTCTGGTCGCGGCCGGACTGGAGCAAGCGCGAACGCTCGATGGTGACGATCGCGCTGCTGGCAGCACTCGGTCATCACGAAGAACTCGCCATGCATGTCCGCGCCACTGCGAATACGGGCGCGACGCCGGAGGATATGCGTGAGGCCATGCTGCATGTGGCGATCTATGCCGGCGTGCCGGCGGCAAACACGGCGATCAAGATCGTCAAGAAGACGCTGGACGAGATGCGGGGGGCGCAAGCGCCCCGGGGAGGAGTATGATGAAGAACACACCACCCGAGACCGGGGCGTTTTTCGCCCGCGACCGCAGCTGGCATCCGCCGGTGCTGACGCCGGGCTACAAGACATCTGTGCTGCGCTCGCCGCAGAAGGCGCTGATTTCGCTCGAAGGCACCACGACGGAACTGACCGGGCCGGTCTTCGGCCACAACATGCTCGGCCCCAACGACAACGACCTGATCGTCAACTATGCCAGGCCCGGCGAGATGGCGATCGGCCAGCGCATTCTCGTGCACGGGCGGGTGCTGGACGAGCGCGGCCGCGGCGTGCCCGGCGTTCTGGTGGAATTCTGGCAGGCCAATGCCGGTGGCCGCTACCGCCACAAGAAGGAAACCTATCTCGCCGCCATCGACCCGAATTTCGGCGGCGTCGGCCGCACGATCACCGACGACGAGGGCGGCTATTGGTTCAAGACCATCCAGCCCGGCGCCTATCCCTGGCCGAACGGCGTCAACGACTGGCGGCCGGCGCATATCCATTTCTCCGTGTTCGGCCACGGTTTCGCGCAGCGGCTGATCACCCAGATGTATTTCGAGGGTGACCCGATGATCGCCCGCTGTCCGATCGTCAGGACCATCCCCGACCCGCAGGCGATCGAACAGCTGATCGCGCCGCTCGACTGGAACGCGACGGTGCCGATGGACATGCGCGCCTACAAGTTCGACATCGTGCTGCGCGGCCGGCGATCGACCTTGTTCGAGAACCGCAAGGAGGGCAATTGAGATGGTCCAGACGCTCGCCTACCTCAAGGAAACCCCGTCGCAGACCGCCGGCCCCTATGTGCATATCGGCTGTACCCCGAATTTCTCCGGCATTTCCAGCATCTTCGAAACCGATCTCGGCTCGGGACCGCTCGCCAACGAACAGGCGCGCGGCGAGCGCATCACCATTCGCGGCTTCGTCTATGACGGGCTCGGAAGTCCGCTCAAGGATGCCCTGGTCGAAATCTGGCAGGCCGATGCCGACGGGCTCTACAACAGCCCGGCGGAAACGCGCGGGCAGGCCGATCCGAATTTCCTCGGCTGGGGCCGCCAGCCAGGCGACATGCAGACCGGCGAATTCGTCTTTCACACCATCAAGCCCGGCCGCACGCCGTTCCGGCCGAACGATGCGAGGATGATGGCGCCGCATATTCTCTTCTGGGTCGTGGCGCGCGGCATCAATATCGGGCTGCAGACGCGCATGTATTTTTCGGACGAGGAGGCCGCCAATGCGGAAGATCCGGTTCTCGCCCGCATCGAGCATCGCCACCGCGTCCGCACGCTGATCGGCCAGCGCGAGGGGGAGACGGTGCGGTTCGATATCCATCTCCAGGGCGAAAACGAAACCGTCTTCTTCGATATGTAGGCACTGGAACGGGGCTGCGATATTGACCGAACTGCTTTCCGCCTTTCTCGATGAGCTTCTTGGCGATGCGGAACTGGCCCGCCTCATCGGCACCACGGCCGATTGCGCCGCCATGCTGCGCTTCGAACTGGCGCTGGCCCAGGCGGAAGCCGATCACGATCTCATCCCGCAAATTTCGGCATCCGAGATATCGGCCGCCGCCGCGACGTTCCAACCGGATCTCGCCATGCTTCGACAGGCGACCTTGAAGGACGGCGTCGTCGTTCCGGAATTCGTTCGCCAGTTGCGTCAGCATGTCGGAGAGCCGGCCGGCCGGCATGTCCATTTCGGCGCCACCAGCCAGGACGTCATCGACACTGCACTGGCGTTGAAGCTCAAGCCGGTCTTCGACCTTTTCGAAACGCGGCTGGAGGCGGTAATTGCCCGTCTGGAGGCGCTCATACGGACATTCGGCAATAACCCGATGATGGGACGAACGCGCATGCAGGCGGCGATCCCGATCACTGCGGGGGACAGGCTCGCAGTCTGGTGCGGCCTGATCGAGCGGGCAAAAGGCCAGATCGGGGAGGTGCGTCGGCAAAACCTCATCCTCAGCCTCGCCGGGCCGGCCGGCACGGCGGAAAAATTCGGCGGGAAGATATCCGGCGTCAGGCGGGACCTCGCCCTGGCCCTCGAACTTTCGGTGCCCGATTACGTGCCGCATGCCGCCCGCGACCGGATCGCCGGCCTCGGCAACTGGCTGAGCCAGGTGACCGGCGCCCTCGGCAAGGTCGGCCAGGATATCGCGCTGATGGCGCAGAACGAGATTGCCGAGGTGGCCATCGACGGCGCTGGCGGCTCGTCGGCCATGGCACACAAGCACAATCCGGTCCTGGCTGAAGTTCTCGTGACGCTCGCCCGCTTCAATGCCGTGCAACTCTCCGGCCTGCATCAGGCGCTGGTCCACGAACAGGAACGCTCCGGCGCCGCGTGGACACTCGAATGGATGATCCTGCCGCAGATGCTGAACGCCACGGGAACCGCCCTGCAGCATGCGCAGGCCCTACTGGCTTCGATCACGAGACTGGGGATTGTGCCGCCGGGCTGATACGCGGCGGCGCTGTCAGCCGCCGTGCTTGCGCAAATATCCCTCGGCGATTTCCTGCATCCGCTGGCGCCCGAAACTTTCCCCATGGCCAGCATGAACCATCGAGACGTCGAGCGTGCGCAAACGCTCCATCGCGATCAGCGGCCACCGCACCAGCTATTCGCTGG
>ERZ778022.3483-NODE-3483-length-14763-cov-3.675687_pt1 | contig 14763 bp, 12 predicted proteins | sample MGYA00375752_ERZ778022 | MGnify/ENA primary metagenome ERZ778022 (study PRJEB29350, sample SAMN05389826) | bioreactor metagenome | isolation source: Thiocyanate bioreactor | place: South Africa: University of Cape Town | collected 2014-04-04 ... | reverse complement strand
AATTAAAAAAACCCCGCGCCAGGCCGGCGCGGGGTTTTGCATTTCAGGAAGTCCGCGGGGCGGGCGGTAGCGCGCTCGGTCCCTACTCGCGGAAGCGGCCGTCGATGTACATGCGCCAGAGCTTCTCGCCGATCATGCAGTCGCTCCGCTCCTCGGGCACCGACATCTGCGTGGGGATGAGGCGAGGCTCGGCGTCATCCTCCGGCAAGAGCTCGGCGATCTCCAGAATGAGCTTGCGCCGGATTGCGGGCGCGAACTCGGAGCGCGCGCGCACGGGAATGACGAAGCTGCCGAACCCGCCGATCACACAGTCCGTGTAATACTTGTCGAGATTGTTGATATCGAAGAAGCCGGAGCGCTGGTTCGGCTTGAGGATGATCGGCAGGCCGTTGATGACGACCCCCTCCTTGACGGCCTTGTCGCGGGCCACCTCGACCGGCCCGCCGGAGTTGTTGGGCCCATCCCCGGACACATCGATGACCTTGCGTTTGCCGACGAAGCCCTGGGTGCCGAACTGGCGCGCCGAGAAGTCGATGGCGCCCGAAAGCGAGGTCATGCGCTCGCGTGAAATGGGCATTTTCTCGAGCCTGCTGGCGAACGTCTCGAGGGCTTCGGGACTGTCGATCAGCGTCCATGGCATGACGATCTGCTGGATGAGCTGCCCCGCCCATTCGACGTACATGAGGGCAATACGCCCCTCGCCGCCGCTGCTGATCGCCTTCCATACTTCGGGGTCGCGCAGCGCGCTGATATAGCCCTCGCGCTGGAGCTGCTGCTCATCGAGGTCCATGGACCAGGAAACGTCCACGGCGAGCACGAGCTCGAGGTCCACAGCCTGCTGGGCTCGCGATGGCGCAGCCGTCCCAAAGGTCACCACCGCAGCGAGCAAGGCGACCATGCATGTCCGATATGCCCACATCGGACTATCGCATCATGAGGTCTGTTCACTGGCAAATCACGAATCGTTTTACGCACATGCACCAGATCACGCGGATGGCGCAGCGGTGCCTCGCGATCGCGCGCGCCGCCCTCAGCTATCCAGCTCGAGTTCCTCATCGCGAACGTGAAGGAGCTTGCGGGGATCGGGCTCGGTGCGGATCGGTACGCAGAGTTGGGTCAGCCATTCGTCCCGCGGCGTCTTGGCCGGATCATTGAGATAGATCTCCATGAGCGGTCGGGACGTGTCGATGCGCAGGTTCTCGGCCTCGGCCCACTGCGAGCACATATAGCGAAAGCCATCGCTGATCTGTTCGTAGCCGCCCTGGAGGCAGCCCTGGGCATAGGCTCCCCCTGGCGTCACCTTGCGCACGATCCCGCATTCGGGGGCGGCGCTCAGGCCCGGCACGAGCTCGACGCAGGCGTCGTAGCGGAGCGCCATCGGATCGGTCGAGCGCGCGTGGTCATGGATAACGCCGAAAGCGCGCGGCCCGAACTTGCGCAGATCCCGCGCATCGAGCCAGCCGAGTATCGCCCCCCAGGCCTCCTTCACCGACCGCTCGTACGGGCCAATAGCCCGATAGTGCAGCACCGGCGTGGGCCGCAAATACACAAATCGAATACGCACAATAGCCTCCACGATGCGCGCGATCGGCGACGGACCCCAGCCCCACGCGCACGAATAGTTTTAGTACGAATTGATTTAATGCCGTTTAAATCAGTACGGAGACTTCATTTCAATTTGAAGCCCCGGGCATTAACGAACTGGCCGAAGTCCGCCCGCTCGGGCTCGGCGTACTGGCGGGCCTTATCCTCGGACCAACCATAAGATTCGCTCGTCCCGAAGCGGGCAACGTTGCGCTGCTGGCGGTAAGGAAAGACGCCGTTGCGGCGGCGATCGTAGCCCGACACAATTCCGCGGGTGCTCTCGTTGTAGCGGTCACGATGGAGCGTTGCCGCCAAAGGCAGCCGCAAGCTTATGTACGACGGCCCCTGCGGCCAGCCGAAACCGAGCCCGGCGACCGGAAATACATGGTCGGGCAGGCCAAGCAGGTCGCTCACCTCCTGGGCATGGTTGCGGATCACACTCACCGGGCAGCAGCCGAGCCCCGCCGCCTCGGCCGCCAGCACGAACGACGAGAGGACGATGCCTGCATCCACGGAGGCATTGAAGAAGGCATCGAGGTGGTCGTTGGCAAAGGGGATGCCGGTCCAGTCGTGGACCTGCCGCTGGCGGCGGTTGTTGCCGAGGAAGACGAGGAAGTGCGGCGCCTTCGGGATCCAGTCCTGATCGGCCAGCAGGATATTGATGCGGTTCCTGATGGCAGCGTCCTCGATGATCAGGATATCGCGCTGCTGGAGATCGCTTTTCGAGGGCGCGGCAAGCGCCAGGGCCGCAAGCGTGTCGATGAGCTCGCGCGGCACCGGCTCGTCGCGAAAGCGCCGGCACACGCCGCGCGAGGCAAGGCCGCGCAGGAACTCCGAGGCTTCGAGCCGCGGGTCCACCGAATGGGGGAAGTCGCCGTAACGATGGTCGAGCGCTTCCTTGATGCTTTTCATGTGGTCATTTCCCCCGAGATCCGAGCAGTCGTTCCTGAATGGCCAGCAGGTCGCGCCACGCGAGCCGCTTGCCGATCGGCGTGCGCAGCAGGTAGGCCGGATGCAGCGTCGGCATGGCCGGCACCTTGCGTCCCGCAACCTCCAGCTCCCGCCAGCGTCCCCGTGCGCGCATGATGCCGCCTTCGATGCCGAGCAGCGCCGTCGCCGCCGGCCCGCCGAGCGTCATGATGACATCTGGAGCGACAAGCTCGATCTGGCGCTCGAGAAAGGGGCGGCAAACCTGCACTTCCTGCGGTGTCGGCGTGCGATTGCCGGGCGGGCGCCAGTACACGACGTTGGTGATGTGCACGTCGTCCTCGCCGAGGCCGATCGCGGCGAGCATCTTGTCGAGGAGCTGGCCGGCACGGCCGACGAAGGGCTTCCCCGCCAGATCCTCTTCGCGCCCCGGGGCCTCGCCGACGATCATCAGGCGCGCATCCGGGCGCCCGCGATAGAAGCAGAGCGACTTCGCCGTGGCCTTGAGCGCACATCCGTCGAAGCGCTCCAGCACAGCGCGCAACGCGTCGAGCGTTGCCGCCCCGCGCGCCGCCTGACGGGCCGAGAGGGCCGCAGCATCGGGCGGCGCGGTTGGAAAGCGGCGCGGCGCGGTGTCCCCGGCCGGAGGCGCATCGAAGCGGCCCGGCGCCGGCGCTGACCTCTGGGCAGCAGGGGCGGGGCGCGGCGAGGCAGCCGGCGGCTCGGCTTTCTGAGGCTCCACTTTTTGCAATGCAAAAGCCTGGCCCGGCACTGCTCCCTCACGGGCGAGCCAGTCGGTGCCGCTCTCGTCGAGCGCACCGTCCACCCCCATCTCGCGCCACCACGCGAGCAGGGTCGCCATGCCAGGCCGGTCCTCCGCATCGATCATGGCCGGCACCATAGCGCCTAGGCCCCGCCTTGGCATCCCGCGCAGTGCGCATCCCCCTGCAAGGCGTGCTTGGTGCTTGACCATGATTGCGCCCCCGACCTATCGAACAGCGGACGAACACTGGAACGGATCGAAGGAAGAGCTGACGATGACCGACGAGCAGAGCGAGCTGCCGCCGCGCGAAGGCATGGAGTTCGACGTGGTGGTGGTGGGCGCAGGCCCGGCAGGTCTCGCAACGGCCATCCGCCTCCGCCAGCTCGCCGCCGAGCACGGGCAGGAGGTCTCCGTCGTCGTGCTCGAGAAGGGCTCGGAGGTCGGCGCGCACATCCTCTCAGGCGCGGTGATCGATCCCGTGGGCCTCAGCACCCTGATCCCGGACTGGAAGGAGAAGGGCGCGCCGCTCCACACGCAGGTCACGGAAGACCGCTTCATCTATCTCGGCCCGGCCGGCGAGATACGGCTGCCGAACTTGGGCATGCCGCCGCTGATGAACAACCACGGCAATTACATCGGCAGCCTCGGTAATCTCTGCCGCTGGCTCGGCGAGCAGGCCGCGGAGCTCGGCGTCGAGGTCTATCCGGGCTTTGCCGCCTCCGAAGGGCTCTACGACGAGGAGAATCGCGTCGTCGGCGTCGCCACCGGCGACATGGGCATCGGCCGCGACGGGAAGCCGACCGACAACTTCACGCGCGGCATGGAGCTGCGCGGCAAGTACACCGTCATCGCCGAGGGCGCACGCGGCTCCCTCGCCAAGCAGCTCATTGCCCGCTTTGCCCTCGACGGCGACAGCGAGCCGCAGAAATACGGCATCGGCCTCAAGGAGCTGTGGGAGGTTGCCCCCGAGAAGCACCAGCCGGGCCTCGTCCAGCACACGCTCGGCTGGCCGCTCGACGACGCGACCGGCGGCGGCTCGTTCCTCTATCACTACGGCGAGAACCTGGTGGCCGTCGGCTTCGTCGTCCACCTCAACTACCAGAACCCCTATCTCGCGCCCTTCGAGGAGTTCCAGCGCTTCAAGACGCATCCCGCGATCCGCGACGTCTTCGCCGGCGGCAAGCGCATTGCCTATGGCGCGCGCGCGATCACCGAGGGCGGCTGGCAATCCATTCCGAAGCTGACATTCCCCGGCGGCGTGCTCGTCGGCTGCTCGGCGGGCTTCGTGAACGTGCCCCGCATCAAGGGCTCGCACAACGCGATCCTCTCCGGCATCCACGCGGCCGAAGCCGCTTTCGAGGCGATCGTCGCGGGTCGCTCGCACGATCAGCTCACCACCTACGAGAGGGCCGTGCGCACCGGCCCCATTGCCAGGGACCTGAAGCCCGTCCGCAATGCGAAGCCGCTGCTTTCGCGCTTCGGCACGCGCATCGGCACGTTCCTCTCCGGCGCCGACATGTGGTTCAACACGATCATTCCCGGCATCGGTCTCGGCTACACGCTGAAGCACCGCAAACCCGACTACGCGACGCTGAAGCGGGCCTCACAGGCTCAGAAGATCGAGTATCCGCGCCCGGACGGCGTGCTGACCTTCGATCGGCTCACGAGCGTGTCGTTCTCCGCGACCAATCACGAGGAAAACCAGCCGATCCATTTGACGCTCAAGGATCCCTCGATCCCGATCGCGCACAATCTTCCCGAATACGCCGAGCCCGCGCAGCGCTACTGCCCGGCCGGCGTGTACGAGGTTGTCGAGGAAGCGGACGGCAAGAAGCGCTTCCAGATCAACGCGCAGAACTGCGTGCACTGCAAGACGTGCGACATCAAGGATCCAGCCCAGAACATCAACTGGGTCGTGCCCGAAGGCGGCGGCGGTCCGAACTATCCTGGGATGTAGTTTTTTGCTGTTTGCCACGGGCTGCCGGGAAGGGGTGCTATCGCATTCTTCCGTAGTGCCATGCCCGCGGCGGCCGTGCGGAGAGCGCGCTCGCGAGTGACGCCCCCTTCCCCTTCTCCCCGTCCTCACGGGGAGAAGGCCGGGATGAGGGGCGGGAACTTGCGCGACGTCAGCGTATGCCGCCGCCCCTCACCCTAGCCCTCTCCCCGCAAGAGCGGGGAGAGGGGATTCGGGGGCGCGCTAGCAGCTTGCTCCAAATCCATAAAAGACGGGGGTTCCGGGGGTGTCCCCCGGTCGGGGTGTGGGGTCGCGCCAGAGGCGCGCGCTAAAAAATGGGGCCCCACTCGCGCCGCAGGCGCGACCTCAACCGCTCGCCGACCCGAGACACGCCCTCGGGCAGCGCGGCGCGCGGCCGAGCAGGTGGCCGAGCGCGCGGCCGTTTGCCGACGAGCAGATGTGGCGCAGGAAGGCCTGATCGTCGACCGCATAGCGCGGCACCTTGCAGGACTTCTCGATGGTGCGCTCGGCATCCGACCAGAGTGTCGTGACAAGATGCTTGACGTCCGGCCGGTGCAGGCCGGCCCAGGTGCGCGGATCTTCCTTCTCGGCGAGCGCGACGTACGCCATGAGGAAGCTCATCATGGCCGACATACCGTCGCGGTGGCCGAGATAGCTGTCGCGCGGCGCCATGGTCTGGGTCTGGATGGCCGTATTCAAGTCATGGATGTACGAGTTGAACTCGTCGACGAGATACGTGAAGTCATCCGCCGATGACGCGCCGCCCGGCAGCAGGTAGGTCCGCACGAAATCGTCGGACTGCTTGAACTGTCCCGCGATGCGGCCCGGCTTGGCGAACTTCTCCAGGGCGGGAATGCGAGCGATCTGGCCGCCGTCGATGAGCGGAAATGCATCGAGCTGCTCAGTGAGCATGTGCACGGCCTCGTGCACGGCGGTGGTCAGCCCACGCTGGCGCTCGTCGCAGAGGATCCAGGTCGTAAACATCCGCTTGTCGTCGAGACGCTCGTAGATGCGATAGCCGGACGCCGAATAGCGCTTGAGCTGCTCGAGGGCTTCCTCGCGGCAGTGCGCATTGCGGGCCTGGCCGCCGGCAATACCGCCCTCGCCGTTCTCAGCGCGCCAGGTGCCGCTGTCAGTGCTCGTCACGACCATCGGGATCACGACATTGCGCGGACCGGGGCGCGTCGGCGCTACGTCCGCGGGCGTCGAGCTGACGGGAACGAGGTTGGCGTCTTCAGGCGCGGGCGCGCCCTGTTCGATGGTCACCGAGGCGACCTGCTGGCGAACCTCGGGCTCTGCCGGATGCGGCGCAACGCTCGCGAGGATCGACGGCGGCGGCGTTGCGAGGCTCGGCGGCTCGACGAGCTGGGCGACGCGGCGCTTGATTTCTGCAGGCGTATAAGGGCCGAGCGCCGGATGCGCGCGAATGCGCCGCGCGGACTCGGCGAAGCGGTCCGTGCGTGTCGGCGTCGCAGCGGCAACGGCGGTCGCGCTTTCGAGCGCCCCGAGCTTGGAGGGGCGATCCTGGACGCCCTCCAGGGCCGTATCCTTGCAGCCGGCCGCGAGCGCTGCGGCGAGCAGCGTTGCGCACACCGACACCGGCACGATCATACGCCTGAACATTGATGATCCCCCGTGTGCGATACGGAAGTGTTGTATGTCTGTTGGTCCACCGCATGGCCGAAAGGCGGCGATCCGGCGGCAGCTTTCCTATTCCGGCGGCCGTCACGAGACACCGCCGGCCCCCTCAGCAACGTCCATCAACGGCGGGCACCGGACCGCTCGATCAGGATGCGGTCCGTGCGCGCGGCAAAGCCGAGATGGCGACGTGCCAGCTCGTCGACGTAGTCGAGATCGATGCCTGGTCCCTCGAGCAGCGCGAGCTCGCGCTCCAAAGCGGAGCGCACGGTCTCGAGCGCTCTGATCTCCCGCTCCAGCATCGTGGAGCGCTCGATCAGACGCGATTTTGTCTCGAGACCGTGCCTGCCTTTGATCGTGTGATAGCCGAAGTAGAGCGTCAGCCCACCGCAGAGAAGCAACACCGACACCTGCCGCTTGCTGACCATCAAGGCCACCATACTTATCGATACCAACGTGGCCCGGATCGACGCGAAACCGGATCGCGGCCACGGAGGATCACTCTAGGGGGACAGCGTTAAGTTGAGGTAAAGCGCTGGCCCAATCCGCGGCGATCGAGAGGACGGGGCGATCAGAAGCGAAGAAGGGCGTTGAGCGTGGCGTAGAAGTGCGTCGCCTCGCGGTTATCCAGGACGCCCCCCGAGAGCGAGACCTCGCCCGAGGCCCATTCGTACCGCGCGAAACCGCCGTAGCGGACGAGGTCGTCGCGCCCCGGCTCGAATTCGCGCGCGGCCGACCAATATCCGACCTCCGGTCCGGCCGAGATTTCGGGCGTGATGCGATAGCCGAGACGCCCGCGCGCCGTGATCGCATCGAGGCGGCTAGTCCAGCCCGCATCGAGCTGGCCGAAAACGCTCGGCGTGAAATTGTACCAGCTCTCGACGAGCACCCGTGCGGCCGTGAATGGGCTGGGCGAGCCCTCGTCGTAGCCATCGATCAGACGCCGCTCGTTGGCGTATGCGGCGCCGGCAAAGACTTTCAGCGTCAGCGGGCCGAGGCCGGCCTGATAGCCGAGCAGGAGGTCGGCGAACGAGCCCGTGCGCTTGCGTTGCACGCTTTGCTCGCCGAGCCCCGGGATCCAGATCGTCTGGCGACGCGCGTATTCCCAGTACCCGGCTCCCGCGCGCAAACGCCAGCCGTCCTCGCGAATGCTCTTCGGGACATCGGACAGCCAGGCCGCCAGGGCAACCGTCGTGTTCGTGTAGGCGGACCAGACATGGCCGCCGATCTCGCCGCCGCCGGCGACCTCGACGGTCGGGGGATCTTCGGCGCGCGCCGGCATCGCGGCGAAGGCCACGGCCGCCAGACAGCAGCCAGCCCACAGCAACGCACGCGGCATCAACGCTGCCGCACCCTCTCGGAGCCCACGCAGCACCACACACGCCCCCGCCGCCATTGCGGCACGCGTCCCGCGCGACCACGCCACATCAATTTGCAGAACGCCGTTTACCAAATTGAAATAGGAATACAGTCCGCGTCAATCGAAAAATGGTGGACACGGACAAATTGGCTCGTAGCTGCCCGTAGCAATTGCGTAATTCGGCCGCTGACCACTCGGCCGCAAGCGCGCGCACGCGCGCCTGAATTCATGCTATGGCGCGCCGATGATCGACGATGAAGCTGCACCTCATGACCTCGAACTGCGCTCGTTCGGCCGCCGGCGCGGACGCAAGCTGAGCGCACGGCAGGAGCGCCTGCTCGCCGAGCTCGCGCCGCGCGTGCGGCCGGATCTCGCGCACCCGGCACCAGCCGATGTGGCGACGCTCTTCGACACCCCCGTGCAGCAGGTCTGGCTGGAGATCGGCTTTGGCGGGGCCGAGCATCTGGTCTGGCAGGCGCGCCATCACCCGCACGTCGGCATCATCGGCTGCGAGCCCTTCGAGGAAGGCGTGGTCAAGGCCCTGACGCTGATCGAGGACGAGAAGCTCCCGAATATCCTCGTCCATGCTGATGACGTGCGGCCGCTCCTGCGCTGGTTGCCGGCTGGATCGCTCGATCGCGCGTTCGTGCTCTTTCCCGATCCCTGGCCGAAGGCGCGTCACCGCAAGCGCCGTCTCGTCGGAACGCCGCTGCTGGATCAGCTCGCGCGCGCCATGAAGTCCGGCGGGGAGCTGCGCCTCGGGACGGACATCGGCGACTACGCGCGCACGATGCTGGCAGCTCTCATGCGCCATCCGCAGTTCCGTTGGACGGCCACATGCGCTGCGGACTGGCGCAACCGCCCCGCGGATTGGCCGCAGACGCGCTATGAAGCCAAGGCACTCCGCGAAGGCCGTCGCTGCACGTATCTGCGCTTCGTGCGCGTTTGAGGCGCGTGGGACGTCGCGCTTTCAGCGCGAACAGGGCTGCCGCCCTGAAGCCCGCATCGTGCCGAAGGCGCGTGTCTTCGACACGACGGACACCCCCGCCCCCGTCCTTTATTGATTTGGAGCTAGCCGCGAGCGCGCCATCATCCCCTCTCCCCGCTCTGGCGGGGAGAGGGGGAAGAGCAGTGCCACACGCGAGCGCTGCCCGCATGGCCCCCGCGGGCATGGCACCACGACAGAAGGCGTGAGCACCCCTGCCCGGCAGCCTGCGGCAAACAAAAAGCAGCGCCGCTACTTCTCCGCCTTCTCGTAGTTGTCGGCGATCATGCAATCGAGAAGGCGCACGCCCCAGCCCGAAGCCCAGCCCTGGTTCAGCTCGTCCTTCACGGAATCCATCGCCGTGCCGGCAATATCGAGATGCGCCCAGGGCGTGTCCTTGACGAAGCGCTGGATGAACTGCGCGGCCGTGATCGCGCCACCGAGCCGCCCGCCGATATTCTTCATGTCGGCGTTCTTGCTGTCGAGGAGCTTGTCGTAGGCCTTGCCGAGCGGCATCCGCCAGACCTTCTCGCCGGTCGCGAGACCTGCCTCGGCAATTTCGGCGGCGAGCTTGTCGTCGTTCGAGAAGAGCCCCGCGTGCTCCTTGCCGAGCGCGACCATGATGGCCCCCGTGAGCGTTGCGAGATCGACCATGAGACGCGGCTTGAAGCGCTCCTGCGCGTACCACACGACATCCGCGAGCACGAGGCGGCCTTCGGCGTCGGTATTCAACACCTCGATGGTCTGGCCCGACATGGACTTCACGATATCGCCCGGCCGCTGGGCCGCGCCCGACACCATGTTCTCGACGAGACCGATAACGCCGATGGCATTCACGGCAGCCTTGCGCGCGGCAAGCGCCCGCATGAGCCCGACGACGCAGGCCGCGCCGCCCATGTCGCCCTTCATGTCCTCCATGCCCGCCGCGGGCTTCATGGAGAGACCGCCACTGTCGAAGACCACGCCCTTGCCGATGATGCACACCGGCTTCGTACGCTTGGACTTGGCCCCGGCCCATTGCATGACGACGACACGCGCCGGCCGCGTGCTGCCCTGGGCGACGCCGAGCAGAGCGCCCATGCCGAGCTTCTCGAGCGCATCCGGCTCCAGCACCTCGACCTCGACGCCAAGCGATGACAGCTCCTCCGCGCGATCGGCAAACTCGACGGGGCCGAGCGCATTGGCCGGCTCGTTGACGAGATCGCGCGCAGCGAACACGCCGTCGGCCACGGCGAGCTTGTCGGCGAAGGCCTTCTCGGCGCCGCGCGGATCCTTGCAGTGGATGTAGAGGAGGCTCGGCTTGTCCTCGGGCTCGGGCTCGCCATTGTTGTTCTCGCGCGCCGGCCGTGTGCGGTACTTGCGGAAGTTGTAGCTCCTGAGCAGCGCGCCATAGGCGAGCAGCGCGGCGAGCTCGTCGGCTGAAGGCGCGCCCTTGTCCGGCGCTTCCGCGATGAGGCTCGCCGTCGGCGTCTTGCGCGTGTGGATCGCGGCATAGGCCGTGGCACCGGCGCGCATCCAGTCGAGTTCGCCGGCCCCCTCGCTTTGCGCCGTGCCCACGAGATGCAAGCGGCTCATCTCCAGCCGCTCGGGCGAGAGAATCTCGATGCTGCTCTTGGCCTTGCCCTTGAAATCCGCAGCCTTAGCCGCGCGCACCACCGCCCCCTGTGATTTCTGATCCAGAGTCTTCAGCGCCGGCGGCAAATGCAGATCCTGCCCGACGAGGGCGGCGACGACAGCGCTCGCCGGCGCATCGAGGGCGACAAAGCGGATCTCGGGACGTTGGGACATCGAGGGAGCTCTCCTGATCGCGAGCGGCCGGGCTGGGCAAATGACTGCTATAGGAGGCTCGCGCCGTTCTCCGCAAGTTTAACGGGCCGTAGGCGCCCCGCGCACATGGGCGCGGGCCCGGAGCGGAGAGCCGCAGGGCGCATTTGGGCAACCCTTGGCCACCAATCCACGTCCCATGCCGGGGCTGGCGTTGGCAGGGGGCCAGAATCGCCCTCATGGTGCCTGTAGCGCCAACTTCTCGACGCCGCCGGACCAGCTCATGCCCATATTCGCCCTCCAGTCGCCGCCAGCACCCTCATGGGATGCTGACGAGGCCTTCGGACGGGCCCAGGCCATCCTCGAGACAACCTTCGGCTATCGCGCCTTTCGCTCGCACCAGGAGAGCGCGATTCGCGCCCTGCTCGAGGGCCGCGACGCCTTCGTGCTCATGCCGACCGGCGGCGGCAAGTCGCTCTGCTACCAGATCCCGGCGCTCGTGCGGCCAGGCCTCGGCGTCGTCGTCTCGCCGCTCATCGCGCTCATGCAGGACCAGGTCGATGCGCTGAAGTCGCTCGGCGTGAACGCGGCCTTCCTCAATTCCTCACTTTCCTGGCCCGAGCAGATCGAGATCGAGAAGGCTGCGCGGGCCGGCGTGCTCGACCTCCTCTACGTCGCCCCCGAGCGCCTCGTACAGCCGCGCCTGCTGGAACTGCTCTCGTCGACCGAGATCGCGCTCTTCGCCATCGACGAGGCGCACTGCGTCTCGCAGTGGGGGCACGACTTCCGCCCCGAGTATCGCCAGCTCCGCATTCTGGCCGAGCGTTTTCCCGGCGTGCCGCGCATCGCGCTCACCGCGACGGCCGACGAGAAGACGCGCGCCGAGATCGTGCGCGAGCTCGCCCTGGAAAAATCCGAGAAGCTCGTCGCGAGCTTCGATCGCCCGAACATCCGCTACCGCATTGCCGAGACGGGCAGCATGGGCGCGCGCGAGCGGCTCTGGCGCTTCATTGCCGAGGAGCACGCGGGCGATGCCGGCATCGTCTACTGCCTGAGCCGCAAGCAGGTCGAGGAGACCGCGGACTGGCTGACCTCCAAGGGCCGCACCGCGCTCGCCTATCACGCAGGGCTGGCACCGGAAGTGCGCCGCGCCGTGCAGCAGCGCTTTTTGGCCGAGGATGGCCTGATCGTCGTCGCGACCATCGCCTTCGGCATGGGCATCGACAAACCGGACGTGCGCTTCGTCGCGCATCTGAGCCTGCCGAAGTCCATCGAGGCCTACTATCAGGAGACGGGACGCGCCGGGCGCGACGGTGAGCCGGCCGATGCCTGGATGGCCTACGGTCTCGGCGATATCATCACACAGCGCCAATGGATCGCGCAGTCCGAGGCTGGCGAGCAGCACAAGGCCGTGCAGCGCACCAAGCTCGATGCGCTGATCGCGCTCGCCGAAGCCGCAAGCTGCCGCCGCCAGCTACTCCTCGCCTATTTCAGCGAGCAGCGTGCCGAGCCCTGCGGAAACTGTGACAACTGCCTCGAGCCGCCGGACTGCATGGACGGCACCGTGCTCGCGCAGAAGGCGCTCTCGGCGGTCTACCGCACGGACCAGCGCTTCGGTGTCGGCTATCTCGTCGATGTGCTGACGGGCAAGGTGGATGAGCGCATCGTGCGCAATCACCACGACAAGCTTTCCGTCTTCGGCATCGGCCGCGATGTGGAAGCCACCCAATGGCGGAGCGTCATTCGCCAGCTCGTGGCGGCCGGCCATCTCGTCGCCGACGATGAAGGCCACGGCACGCTGGCCCTCGGCGAGAGCGCACGCACCGTGCTCCGCGGCGAAGCGCCTTTCATGGTGCGCAAGCAATCCGCCAGCTCGCGGTCGCGCGGCGAGGGACGCAAGCGGGCTTCGCGCCGCAATGCCGTCGTACCCGGCCTCCAGGAGCACGAGGTGGAGCTTTACCGGTCACTACGAGAGGTGCGGGGGCAGCTCGCCCGCGAGGCGAACGTACCCCCGTACATCGTCTGCCACGACCGCTCCCTGCTCGACATGGTGCGCCTCAAGCCCCGCACGCGCGACGAGCTCAAGCTCGTGCACGGCATGGGCGATGCCCGCGTCACACGCTACGGGGCGGCATTTCTGGCGGCGGTCGGCGGCACCGGCGAGGGCCGCTAACTGTGTCCTAGACGGCACACGATCTCCTATTGGCATCAGCCAGCAGCGATGCTAGCCGACACCTGGGTCGTCAGACGTCGAGCGACGGCCGTCATTCATGGTGTCCAATGGTGCTCTTTCCGACCGACCTCGCCTCGTTCCTCGAGCTGATCCGCCAGAACGGCGATGCCATCTACACGCTGATGTTTGCCTACGCGACCTCGCACAGTCTGCTGCTGGCGATGTTCGCGGGATATGTCGCGCATTCGGGCGCGCTCAATCTCGTGACGCTGATCGTCGTCTGCTGGATCGGCAGCTTTGCCGGCGACGTGGTCCGCTTCTGGGTGGGACGGCGGTACGGAACACGCTGGCTCGGCTCCTTTCCGAAGCTGGAGCGCGCCATCCAGACCGCCGCGCAACTGGCAGCCCGGCATCATATGTGGATGATCCTCGTCCACCGCTACCCGAACGGCATTCGTGGTGTCGCCGGCTTCGCCTATGGGGTGTCGCCGCTTCCCTGGCCGAGCTTCCTCGTCATGAATTTCATCGCGGCCGGCATCTGGTCCGTCGCGGTCGTCTCCGCGGGCTATGCCTTCGGCCAGGTCTCGGAGAAATTCATGAGCCAAGCGTCGTCTGGCCTCGGCGCGGTCATGCTGGTCGCCTTCCTCGGGCTTTCCTGGGTTCTGAGCCGGCGCCTCGAGCGCGCTCTCGAGCGTACCTGAGAAGACAGCAAGCTCATACCTGCCTGGAAAAGCACGAAAGCCGCCCGAGGGGCGGCTTTCGCTGTTTGGGAAGCAGCTTCGCTGTGCCCTATCGAAGCATCTTGTAGGGGAGCCAGGTGATGAGCTCCGGGAAGATCATCATCAGGACCAGCGCCAGGAATTGCAGGGCGATAAAGGGTATGACCGCCTTGTAGATGTCGAGCATCGACACCCCCTTCGGCGCGACACTGCGCATGTAGAAGAGGTTGAAGCCGAAGGGCGGCGTGAGGAAGGCCATCTCCATGTTCACGACGAACAGGACGCCGAACCACACGGGATCGAAGCCCAACTGCACGATGATCGGGAAGAAGAGCGGCACCGCCAGCAGCATGATGCCGATCGGATCCAGGAAGCACCCCATGATGACCCAGATGATCTGCATTCCAAGGATGGTGCCCCACTTCCCGCCGGGGACATAGGAGAGTGCATCCCTGACGAGCTGGTCCGCGCCGACAGCGGCATAGAGCGCCGTGAACATGGACGCCGCGAACACGATCCACATGACCATGGAGGTCAGGCGCAACGTGATGAGCGAGGATTCCTTGAGCGCCGTCCACGTCAGCTTGCCATAGGCAAGCGCACACAGGATCGACCCTGCGGCACCAATGCCGGCCGCTTCGCTCGGTGTCGCGACACCGCCGACGATGGAGCCGAGCACCAGCGCCACGAGCATGATGGGCAGGATCACCGCCTTGAGCGCGGCAATCTTCTCCGGCCAGGTCGCACGCTCCGCGACAGGCAGAGCAGGCCCCATCTCCGGCCAGATTGCGCAGGCGACGAGGATGTAGACGATGAAGAGCACGACGATCACGAGACCGGCCGTGATGCCGCCGAGGAAGAGCATGCCGACCGAG
>ERZ778022.3477-NODE-3477-length-14775-cov-5.923641_pt1 | contig 14775 bp, 6 predicted proteins | sample MGYA00375752_ERZ778022 | MGnify/ENA primary metagenome ERZ778022 (study PRJEB29350, sample SAMN05389826) | bioreactor metagenome | isolation source: Thiocyanate bioreactor | place: South Africa: University of Cape Town | collected 2014-04-04 ... | reverse complement strand
GCCGCGGACGACAGGTGATTGCGGTGGCCAAGTCGAGCGACCTGGTGCTCATGGTGCTGGACGCGGCGAAGGAGACGGAGAAGAACCACCGCGCCATCCTGGAGGCGGAGCTGGAGATGGTGGGCCTGCGGCTGAACAAGGAGCCGCCCAACGTGTTTTACAAGCAGACCAAGACGGGCGGCATCAAGTTCACGTCATCGGTGCCGCTGACGCGGTTTGGGCCCGACCCCGGCAAGACGGTGTACAACATCCTGCACGAGTACCGCGTGCACAACGCCGACGTCCTGTTCCGCGAGGACGTCAGCGTGGACGACTTCATCGACGTCATTGAGGGCAACCGCAAGTACGTGCGGTGCCTGTACGTGTGGAACAAGGTGGACACCGTGTCCATGGAGGACGTGGACCGCCTGGCGCGGGCCCCCCACTCCCTCGTCGTCTCCTGCCACCTCACCCTCAACCTGGACCGCCTCATTGACAAGATGTGGGAGTACCTCTGCCTCACCCGCGTGTACACCAAGCGCCGCGGCCAGCCGCCCGACCTCAAGGAGCCCGTCGTCATGACCGCCGGCCGCTACGGCTGCACCGTCGAGTCGTTTTGCAACCACATCCACCGCGACATGGTGCGCTCCTTCAAGGTACGCCGTCTTCCTTTGCGTTGGCAGTGGGCAGCTCATGTGGCACACGTGTGTTGGCACCCCCACCACCACCCACCCTCCCATTCACGCAGTTTGCGCTCGTGTGGGGCACGTCGGTGAAGCACTCGCCGCAACACTGCGGCCTGGGCCACGTGCTGCATGACGAGGACGTGGTGCAGGTGGTGACCATGACGGTGGCGGAGCAGAAGGGTTCCAAGGACTACTCCAAGAAGGTGCAAGAGTACTACGACCGCTACAAGGCCAAGAAGAAGCCGCTCAAGTCGTAACCAACCTGGTGTTTAGATAATAGATAGGGGGGCACTTGAAGCGACGACTCAAACTGTATGATGATTCGCAGCGCGGGAGTGGCACACATGTATGCAGAGTAGTGCAGACATTACATTAATACCGCCACACGGGGGGCACAAGGACCTCGCCTCCTTACTCCGAGGTGGGCGGGTGTGGCGCGGCAGGCGGCGCGGGCGCGGCGGGCGCAGGCGCAGGCGGCGCGGCACAGCTGCGCTGCACCGATGCCAGCAGCTTCTCAATGTCGGGGTGGACGCGCGTGAAGCCGTACGTCCAGAACTTGTAGCCCGGGTTCTTGATGAGCTCAATGAAGGTGACGAGCAGGCCCCACGGCTGCGGCCGGTGGCCCACCACGCGCTCCAGCATGACGCGCGTCATCTGCTCGCGCAGCACGTCGGCGAGCGCGGGCAGGGGGCCGGGCGAGGCAAACAGGTTGAGCAGGACGCGGGAAAAGAAGAGGGTGTGCGCGTTGGGGAAGCGCAGCTGGTTGCACAGCGCGTTCAGCACCGCGTACCGCCCCTCCGCGTCCGCCTCCGACACCACAAACTGCAGCACCTCCACGGCGGGCGAGCCGGCGGCGGCAGCCAGGATGGCGGCCGCCGGCACCGTGCCGCGCACGTACGCCGTGCCCGCCGCCGCCGCCGCCGCGCCCGCCTCCTCCGCCAGCCGGCCCAGCGTGACGGTGGCCACGTGCAGCACCAGCGCGTTGATGGTGGTGAGCGAGTAGCGCGACAGCGAGAACGCCTGCTCCTCCGCGCCCGCAAAGATGGCGGTGCGCAGGTTGGCAGCCAGCGCGGGCGGCGCCATGGCGCCCGGCCCGCTGCGCAGGTACGTGTCCAGCTCGTCGCGCAGCATGGGCGGCAGGCCGTCGCCCGCGCCACCCAGCACGCGCGGCAGGATGGTGCAGTCCGGCAGCGCCGCCATGGGCGTGGTGCCCTGGAACGGGTCGGGCAGGCGCACGGAGCGCGGCGTGGTGGACAGCAGCAGGTTGCGCACCTGGATGCACGACGGCGGCAGCACGTCCAGCAGCGTGGAGGCGTAGTCCGCCAGGAACTCGGGCGTGTCGTGGTGCAGCACCAGCAGCAGGCGCAGCGCCGCCTTGTACACCAGCTTCACGCCGTCGTTCATCTCGGCGCGACGCAGCGCGGGGTACAGGAAGCGGAACACGTCCACCACCAGGCGGTGCACCAGCGGCCAGCCGCGCTGGCCCGCCACGCCCAGCAGCGGCGGCATGAACTGGCGGTGGCACACCAGCTCCAGCCACGCAAACGCGAAGCCGGGCACGCGCTCCGGCTTCAGCACGTGCAGCACGTTGGCGAACGACGCCAGGATCTGCGTGTTGAACGCCGCCGCGTCCGCGCCCGCCACGCGCGCCGCCTCCAGCGCCGCCTCGTCGCTGCCGCCCGCCGCGGGCGGCGGCAGGTACATGTCGCGCAGCAGGTTGGTGAACAGGCGCAGGTAGGGGCGCTGGTCAAAGCGCAGCGCCACCTCGGGCGGCGGCACGCCGCCGGCCGCCGCCTCCGCGCTGCTCCCCGCGCCGTTCATGTCGGCGTCGCGCAGCAGGCAGCGCGCAAAGATGGCGAGCAGCTTGGAGAACAGCGCCACCTTGGCGCCCATGCCGTCCGCCACCTTCACCAGCACAAACACCAGCTTGCTGAGCGCGTCCACGCCGGTGTACGTCAGCCGGTTGCGCGGCGTGGGCACGGGCGACGCGCCAATGTCGGGCCGCGCGTCCGCCGGCGGCAGCGGCACGGGCGCGGGGTGCGGCTTGGCGGTGGCGGCGCACGACTGCACGCACAGGTCCATCATGACGCGGAAGAAGCGCTCCGTGGAGGCGTCGCTCGCCAGCACGCCCTGCTGGTCCAGGTTGGCCAGGTACTGGTGGAACTGCTTCTCCTGCGCCGTGCCCGAGTTGGCGTCCGCGCAGATGCGCACCCACAGCTCCAGCAGGTACAGCACCTGCGACCGCAGCTCCTCCGAGTACGCGTCGCCGCCAGCAGCGGCGCCACCGCTGCCGGGGGCGCCAGCCGCGGGCGGTGCCGGCGGCGCTGCCGGCGCGCCACCAGCTGGTGTCGGTGCGCCGCCCGCTGGCACGCCGCCGGCCGCCCCGCCGCCGCCGCCCGGCGCCGCACCTGCTGCAGCTGCCGCCGCTGCCGCCGCCGCTGCAGCTGCCATGGCACCACCACCGCCGCTGCCGCCGGCGGCGCCACCGCCGACCGGCACGTTGGCAAGCGACACGCTGGGGGGCTGGGTGCCGGGCGCGGGCGGCGGCGGCAGGGTCAGCGCCGCCGCTGCAATGCGCGCCTTCTCCATCACCGCCGCCACCGCCGCCGGCGGCGGGCCGCCCACCACCGCCGCCGCCGCCACCACCGTGCGCACCGCGTCCACCAGCGCCGGCAGGGCGGGCGACACGCCGGCGCGCATGGACAGCTGGCGCAGCACCTCCAGCGTGTTGGGCATGTCGGTGGGCGCCACGATGCGCTCCGCCACCTGCACGCGGTACACCACCACGGTGGCAAACCGCAGCGCGGCGGCGTTGCGCCCGCTGTCCATGGCCTTGGCCACCTGCAGGTCAAAGTCGGGCAGCGACAGGAGGCCGGAGCGCAGGAGGCCCAGTACCACCGCCTCCGCGCCGTACCGCCGGTCCTCCGGGATGACCGTCAGGTACGTCACCAGGTCCTTCGTCAGCTGCCGGCACACGTCGCGCAGCATGATGAGCGCCAGCAGGTACACCTGCAGCGCCAGCGCGTCCACCACCGACGCCGGCGGCGACGCCAGCTCAAACAGGCCGCGGAACAGCTTCTGCGCCTGCATGTTGCACACCTCCTCCCGCAGCGCCGCCGGCACGCGCAGGCCCACGGCGCGCAGCTCCTTCAGCACGCCCACCAGCTCGTGCGTGGGCGGCAGGGTGCTCAGCGTCGTGTGGTTCACGTTCGCGCCGCTCACGCCGGGGTTGGCAGCCGCCACCGCCGCCGCGATGCTGCGGATGGCGCCCGTCATGCGCTCCAGCAGGCCGTTGTACTCCGTCAGCGCCTGGCCGGGCGTGAGCGGCGTCACGGCAGCGGCCGCGCCACCACCCGGCGCACCGCCGGCGCCAGTGCTACTGCCAGCCACCGCACCGGATGCCGGCGCGGCGGCAAAGGCGGCCGCGGCACCAGCGGGCAGCCCAGCTGCAGCGCCAGCCGGTGCAGACGCGCCGCCGCCTGCCAGCGACGCGGCGCTGCCTGCAGCCGGCAAGGCGCGCGCCAGCGCCGCTGCCGCACCGGCGCCGCTGCGCGTGAACGACAGCGCGTCGTACACGCGCAGCTGCGTGGGCGTGAGGCCCACGCCCTCGCGCGGGCGCAGGCCTTCGGGCAGGGCGGCGGGCCAGCGCGAGTTGGTGAGGTAGGCGGTGGGCGACACGAAGGGCATGCCGGACTCTGCCGCGCGCCGCCGCGCCTCGTACGCGGGCGCCAGCGCGTCGTCGATGGCGGTGACGACGCGGTCCATGGCCGCCTTCTCCACCAGCAGGCACGCCACGTCCAGGTTCTCGCCCAGCACGTTCTGCAGCATGACGTTGACGGCGGCGTCGCCCAGCGCGGCGGGCGGCACGGACAGCGACATGATGACGCTGGGGTGCGCCGACAGCAGCGCCCGCAGGTGGTTGCCCGTGGCGCGCAGCATGTGCTCCTGGCACGTCACCAGCGTCATGTTGCCCGCCAGGTCGGACGCCAGCGCGTGCGCCGCCGCCGCCATCTTGTCCGCGTCGCCCTCAAACGCAAAGTCGCGCATGATGAGCTCGCGCGTCGTCGTGACGGCGATCGTCACGCTGCGCTCGCTCACCGTCTGGATGAGGTCGCGCACCGCGCGGTCCACCGCCACCGCCACCACGTTCCGCAGGTTGGCCTTCACGCCGCCCGGCTCGTCCGCGCCCGCGCCCTCGTCGTACCCCTCGCTGCCCGCCACGCCGGCAGCCACCGCCACCGCCGCCGCCGCCGCCGCCTCCGCGCCGGCGCCATCCAGCGGCGGCGGCGGCGGCCCAGCGGGGTAAAACACGGACGAGAAGGCGCGCAGCGTGATGAGGGACACGAGGCCGGGGATGACGGGCGTGCCGCCAGGCACGCCGCCGGCGCCACCACCACCACCGCCATCGCCACCAGCGCCACCACCGCTGCCGCCAGCGCCGCCGTCCGACCGCGCCGCGATACCCGGCACGGCGTCCGGGTTGGCGGCGGCCTTGGGGTAAAAGTCCTGGTTGGCGGTGAGCTGCGGCCGGCGGCGCTTGTGCAGCGAGTACGCCGGCCGCACGTCCTTCAGCTCCAGCTTGAGCGCGTTCAGCAGCAGGGACTCCACCTCAAACTTGACCGGGATCTTGATGTCCAGCACGCCGTGCAGCTCCACCAGCACGCCCAGCAGCGCCATGGTCCACGGGTTGGGCGGCCGGAACACGCGGCTCTTGGACGCGCCCTCCAGCACCTTGGACACAAACTGCACCACCGCGATGAGCCGCCCCGTCTCGTACGCCTCGTACAGCATGGCCTTCAGGTTCATGTCGGTGTGCAGCAGCGGCAGCTGGCGCGCCAGCGTCACGCGCCCCAGCCACGACCCCAGGTTCTTGAACGTGCTGCGCTCCCGCCCGTCCGCGTGGATGCGGTCCGCCACGATGCACCGCCGGATGGCGTCCAGCGTCACCGCCACCACGTCGGCGTCCAGCGGCCGCGACCCGATGCGCTCCAGCAGCGCGTCCACCAGCTCCTGGTAGTTGGGCATCGCCGCCACGCGCTTCACCAGCACCGACGCCAGCCACATGCTGTTCTCCGGCCGCACGTGCACCGCCAGCTCCTCCGCGCGCAGCGGCAGGTTGGCCTTGGTCAGGTTGTTCAGGATGAAGTTCACCTGCTCTGCCACGCCCGCCGCCGGTGCCACCGGCGGTGGCAGGGTGGGCATGCCGCCCGACGCCGCCACCAGGCCCTCTGCGCCCGGCACAATCGTCATCACCTCCGCGCCGCCGGCGGCGCCACCACCGCCTCCGCCGCCGCCGCCGCCACCACCCGCTGCTGCCGACGCAGCCGCTGCCGCCGCCGCCGCACGCTCCTCCGCGTCCTTGGCAGCGGCAGCCGCTGCCGCGACAGAAGGCAGGATGGTGGGGATGGAGGCGCCTGTGGCAGCCGCTGCCAGCACCACCTTCAGGTCCTCGCCCACCGCTGCCAGCTTGGCACGCAGGGTGGCATGCAACACGGCGCGCGGCGCCAGCGCGCCAGTGGGCGCCACAAGTGCCGCCAGTCCGCCGCCGCTGCCACCGCCACCGCCGCCGCCGGCACCACCACCGGTACCCGCGCCGGCGCCAGTGCCGCCACCGGCGCTACCTCCACCCATACCACCCGCACCCGTCAGCAGCTCCAGCTTGCTGGTGGTGCCGGCGGCGCGGCCCAGCGGCAGGGAGCCGGCAGCGGCAGCTGCGGCTGCTGCCGCTGCCGCTGCCGACGCGTCGCTCGCTGCCAGGTCGCCCGGCAGCGCCAGCAGGCCAGGCCCCGCTGCCAGCACGCCGCCGCCGCCACCACCGGCGCCGGCGGCGGCACCAGCGCCACCCGCGCTTGCCAGCGCCGCCTCCACCTCCGCCACTAGCTCGGGGCACTGCTCACGCAGGTGCGGGATGGCGGCGATGTTGGTGCAGTACTGCGGCCACTTGGGCAGGCGCGCCTTGAACTGCTCCAGCGCGTACATGCCGAAGCGGTACATCTTGGCGTTGGAGGGCGTGTCGGGCGTGCGGCGCAGCGCCTCCAGCACGTACCGCAGCGCGGTGCCCAGCGAGTACGACGTCACCACCTGGTGCTGGATGAGCTGGCCCACCAGCGTGCCGGTGATGCGCAGCTCCTTGTCGGGGTAGCGGTCCAGGTACCGGTACTCGTCGAACAGGTTGTGGATCATGCACTTGAAGATGTCCCGGTCGCGCGCCTGCTCGCTGCTCTTCAGCGCCTTCATCGTCTCGATGATCTCGCCCATGCTCTGCTGCGACGTGAAGATGCGCTGGAAGATCTGGTTCGCCTTCTCCTCGATCTCGCCCTTCCCCACCGCCGCCAGGCTGGGGTACACCTTGCAGCCCGCCTCAAACAGCGACGCGACGGCGGTGGAGGTGGCGGGCGACATGGCGGCGGCGTGCGCCTTGAGCGCACGGAACAGGAGGACGACGAGGTCCGTCTTCACCAGCGCGTCCTTGGCCGCGGCGTCCTGCGCCGCCACCTCCGCCGGCAGCGCCGGCCGGCCCTCCGTGTCACCGGGCGGCACCGCGGCGCCGGAGCCGTCCACCGGCGCGCCGGCGGCGACACGGTGCTGCCGCAGCACGTGCGTCTGCGCCGCCACGGCGCGGCGCAGGAAGGCGAGGACGGCGGCCGCAAACCGGTCGGCAGCGGCGGCCGCAGCGGCGGCAGCCGGGGTGGATGGTGCGCCGCCGCCCACACCCACACTCAGGTTCACCGCCAGCCACGCCTCCAGCTTGAACCCGCCGCCCTCTGGCGCGCACCATGCCGGCGACACCGCCTCCGCGTGCACGCGTGCCTCCACCTCGCCGCCCGCCGCGTGCAGCAGCACCGCCACCTCCACCGCCACCGCGGGTGCGGGCGCGGTAAGCAGGACGGTGACAAAGTCGGGCAGGTGCATGACGAGCGCCACGACGCGCGTGAGGCCCTCAAACGTGGCGCGCAGCGCGTCGTGGTCGTTGACGCCGGGCGCGGGCGCGGTGTAGGCGCGTGCGATGGCGAGGAGGGAGGTGGCGGCGAGGGTACGCGACGTCTCCCACAGGCGCGCCAGCAGCGCGCCCTGCGCCGCCGCCAGCGGCACGCGTGGGCCGGTGAACACGGCGGCAAAGAAGTTTGTGACGAGGTGGTTGTACAGGCGCGCGCGCGGCAGCATGGTGTCGGAGGAGGTGGGGTCGCCGTCCGCGCCGTCGTCCGCCTTGGAGCGCGCCAGCGCCAGGAAGAGGAGCTCCGGCACCGTGGTCTGCGCCTGGTCCAGCAGCACGTACACCGCGCGCTCCACATCCGCCCCGCCCGCCGCCGCCAGCTTGAGCAGGACGGAGTACAGGTCCTGGCACGCAAACGCGCCGTTGGGCTTGCCGGTGGAGCCGCCCGGCAGCAGGGGCGCCAGCAGGCGCTTGGGGTCCACGCCCGCCGTGAATGACACCACCTCGGGCGCCAGCGCGATGGCATGGCGCAGCGCGTCCACGTGCACGCGCGCGTTGGCAAACGGCTTGCGCAGCAGCTCGCTGACGGGGAAGCGCGCGCTGGTGGCGGTCATGACCACCGCCAGCAGGAACTGGAAGGTGTGCGGCGTGGCAAAGGAGCACTCTGGGTAGTCCAGGCCGCCCACCACGCGCGCCCAGTCCAGGTGCCCGTAGTCGTCACGCAGCACCGACGCCACCACCTCAATGCGCCAGCTGGCGGCGTCGGGCGGCGACGGCACGGGACGGCCCGAGTACACGGGCGGCGCGCCCACTGCAGCTGCCAGGGCGTCAAACAGGGGCCCCATCACCACACTCGGCAGGCCCGCCGCCGCCGCCGCGCTTGCCGCGCTCGCGTCGCCGTACGCCGCCGGGTTCATCGTGTTGCCCATCGTCACCAGCAGCCGCGCCACCTCGCCCTCCGTTAGTGGGATGCAGTGGTACATCGCGGTGCCGCGCCGCGCCCGCAACAGCGCGTCGCGCAGCGCCGCAGGCGTCGCCGTCAACCCGTACCCGCAGTCCATGGTGCTGGGTGCGGGGGCGCAGGCGAGGGCGGGTTTCTACTATGGGAGGGGGAGTGGAGGAGGAGAGGAGGGGGTAGAGAGGGGGGATGAGGGACGTCTTAACACCAAATGGCACACGCCACACCGACCGCGCAGTCACTGAAAACAGGTCACACACACGCGCGTCAGGGAGGATGTATTCCCGCCGCCATCTATTATTGCGCCGCCCGCGCCACACCTCCCGCGTTGTTGCAACCACCACTGGGTAGGATAGTAGAGGGAGCGAGAGAGAGGGGGAGGGCGAGAGGAACTTGAAGGACTTGGAAAAATCATTTTCTCTCACATTTATCGAAGTCGCTTTTCTCCGTGTCTCTTGCAGCGCCGCTCCTCAAATGCTGCAATAGCTCATGTCTGAAACATGGTGTGAGAATGCCACCAGCGACATGTCGTTTGGATTGTGTCGCTACGCCGAAATTTCAGAGAAAGATGGAAGAAGCAGATTTTTTCCAACGCGGCTGCCGCCTACCACCACGACGCAGGTGGCGACGCGGGTGCGGTGGGAGGCGGGCGCAGCCGGGCCGCATAAATGACGGTAGTGGGTGGTGCTGTATTGTGGCGTGTGTATCAGTGTGGTAGCGAGTGCAATCGACGCGGCAGCGTGCAGTGTGACGGACGCAAGTACGGCAGGGGGACAGAGCAGAGGAGAGAGGAGAGGAAAGGCGGTTGGGCATCCAGCTTCTAACTAGCAAGGAAGGAAGGAAAGAAGGATGTGGTCCAAGGGTGGCAGCAAGGGTGGGGTAGCGGGCGCGGCGCCCCGCACCGCAGCGTCGGTGGCGGCGGAGGAGAAGACGGCGGAGCCGGCGCTGACGCGTGCGCGCGAGGTGCACCTCGACGGCCTGGCGGTGCTGAAGATCATCAAGCATTGCCAGGACCACTTCCCAGAGTCGGTGGCCGGCAGCCTGCTGGGCATGGGCACCAAGGATGCGCTGGAGGTGACGCACAGGTGCGTGTGTAGGGGGGATGGGGGGGGGGGGGGGGGGGCGTATATGGGGGCGTGTGTGTACTAACAAACGCCCGCCCGCCAACCACCAACCAATCACCACCCACCCACCAATCCCACCAATCCCACCACTAAGCCCCGCAGCTTCCCGTACCCGCATGGCGACAGCGACGACGGGTATGAGCTGGACATGATGACGGCGCTGCGTGAGGTGAACGTGGACAACAACACGGTGGGGTGGTACCAGTCCAGCTACATGGGGTCGTACTGCACGAAGGACACCATCGTGCACCAGCTGCAGTACCAGGAGACGCTGCCCAACTCGGTGGTCATCATCTACGACGGCGTCAAGACGGCGCAGGGCACGCTGTCCATCAAGGCGCTGCGCCTCACCGACGCCTTCTGCGACAAGTACAAGGGCGCGGGCACCGGCGCGGACTCGTACGCTGTCGCCCCTTTTTGGATATGAAGTTGACATGCTGTTGTTGCCCACCCCCCCGCGCCCCCCCCCCCCCCCCCCCCCACCCCCCACCCCCTGGCCGCAGGCTGCTGACGCTGCCGTCGGCCGCCATCTTTGAGGAGCTGCCCATCAAGATCCGGAACCCGCACCTGGTGCAGGCGTTCCTGCTAGACCTGGCCACGCGCCACACCAGCAGCCTGCCGGCGCGCGCGCCGACGGCGGCGGCGGCTGCTGCGCTTGCTGTGGCGGCTGCGCCGGCCGCCGGCTCGGGCTCCGCATCCAGCGGCGCGGGTGGCGCCGCGGGTGCCGGCGGCGCGGGTGCCGGTGCCAGTGGCGCGGCGTCGCGCGCCATGGCGGTGACGCCGGTGGGTGAGGTGGACTTTGCGCGCCTGGACCTAAACTCGGGCCCCTTCCTGGAGAAGCACCTGGACATCCTGTCGCAGGCCACCGACGCGCTGCTCAAGGCGCAGCACGACGGCGGCGTGGTGCTGCGCCGCCAGGAGAGCTTGCGCCGCGCGCGCGAGGAGTGGATTGCACGGCGGGTGCGTCACTGCTGTTGTTGTTGCCCAACTACACATGCCCACACCACTCGCCGTGTCACCTCACGCTCCACCTCGCACCCACCCCTGCCCCCACCCACACCCGCAGCGCGAGGAGAACGAGAAGCGGCGCGCGACGGGCCTGCCGGCGCTGCCAGAGGAGGACCCCACGCTGCCCTTCTTCCGCCCGTTTGCCGACACGCGCGCCAAGGAGCCGCTGGACATGTTGCTCATGTCCGCCCAGATCTCCAACTACTGCTCCCAGGTTGCCAAGTTCTCGGGCGCCTCCTTCGGCAAGCTGTTCCTGGCGGGCTCGCTGCACAAGTAAATTTAGCTCTCTCACGTGGCTGGCGCGGCCGCGCGGTGCCGCAGCCACCGCTCACCACCTACACGCCGTACTCCCAGCTGCTCATTTAAAGTGGCACGCAGGGAACAAACACACAAAGCACAACCGCGCGCGCGCGCGCGGACGCGGCACACGTACGACGGCACCCTAGTACAGGTCGCGCGCCGGCTTGATGCCCTTCATGCGCTCGTCGCGCAGCTGCGCCTCTGACTTGTGCAGGTAGTGGTAGCCGGCGGGGAAGATGACGGCCATGACCAGCAGGCCCGCCAGGTTGTGCTTGCCGATGGTCCAGTCATAGAACGTGTTCTCGCGCGCGATCTCATTCTGCTCAATCCAGTTGTTCTTCTTCACCTTCATGTGCGCAAACGCCGCGCTCGCGTGCCGCCGCGGCGCGCGCGTCAGCATCGCCGCCCCCGCGCCCGCCCGCACCGGCGCCCCCGCGCACCGCACCGCCGCCACACCCAGCCCCCGCGCCGCCGCCACCGCCGCCATTGTTGCTTTGGTTTGGTTGTTGGTGGGCAGTAGTTGGAGTGCTGTTTGCTGCTCGCTGCTCGCTGCTCCTGTCTACTCGAGGAGGGAGGGGGTACTCAACTAATCACCAAAAATCACAGTCTGCGTCACCGCGTCTGGCCGTGTCACAACTGCACTCTACTCCACAGCTGTCGCCTATTCCCTCATAAATGTGGCGCGCCCCGCGTTGCGCACGCTGTGCACCCACTGATTGTACTGACAGTGGCGGCCTGCTCTCTCTCCTCCTCGCCTCCTCCTCCTCGCCTCCTCGCCTCCTCTCTCCTCTCTCTTCCCTTCAAGCAGCAGGAGGAGGACCGTTCTGGTGTGAGTGACAGGCAACAGCGCCGATTCGACGGCGGCGTGCGGGCCACCACGGCGGTGGCACACAGTTTAACGGCCGTTACACACTGGTACACGGCACTACCGTGCATTTTCTGCGGTTTATGCCTGTGTGCGCTGGCCTGCCGCCACGCAACCGTGTTGTAACGCGGCCACTGCACCTTCATCATCGCATGCAACAGCCACTACTAACTTACCTGGAACACACACAACAACCAACCTCAGCCACCGGTACTAGCAGTATCGATAACTGTGGGTGCAACTGTAACCCAACCACCTGGCAGGGTGTGGCATTGGCTGCGGTGGGTGTGGTTTGTCCGCTGTTGGCGGTGGTCCGAGCGGGAACCGACACCAACAACCATCGTTGCCACCGCCACTCGGCGCAACCAGCACTCATCAACCAACACCGGCGAGCGAGCGGCAGGCAACAAACCAGCTGGAGTGGTGGTGACCACCGCCCACCGCCACTGGTGCATTGCAGTGGGGTTGACGCCTGCTGCGCGTGTTCATCGCGTGTGCACTTCTTGCGCTGACGTCTGGCCTGTCATCCGCGTTGTCGCAACCTCCACCCACGGCGCCCACCTACACCACTCAACCCGCACACCATGTTTGCGGTTGGGCGCGGCGTCATTGCGGGCGACGCGCCGCCCGACGGCTTGGCGTCTGGCTCCTCGTCGTCACTGACGTCACCCGCGTCGTCGTCTTCAGCAGCCGCGGCCGCCGCTGCTGCCGCTGCTGCGGCCGCCTACTCCATGTATGGCGTGCCGCTGCCGCCGCAGTACGGCAGTGGCGCGCCGCCGCAGTATGGCGTGTCGCCGCAGTACGGTGGTGGCACGCTGCCGCCAGCGGGCTTCGCGTATGCACCCATGGCCATGTCGGCACCCATGGCCATGCCCATGGCGCCGCTGCCGTACCTGCCGGCGTCTGCGCCCATGGGCAGCGGCAGCTACATGCCGGCCACCTCCCCCTTGCCGTCCCCCCTGCCTTCCAGCCACGCCGGCATGTACGGAAGTGTGGGGTACGGCACGTTGCCGGCGTCGTCGCCATTGATGTCACCCGGCGGTAGTGGCGGCGGCAATGCGGCGCCGCCAGGGTTTGCGCTGCCAGCCGGCTATGCCTACCCGCCACCGCCCAGCATGTACTCTGCCCTGCCGCCCGCGCTGCAATCCAGTTTGTTGGCGTCGTTGGGCGCCAGCTCAGGCCCCCTCGTCCCTCCTCTTCCCGCTGCCGCCCCCTCACCGCCGCCGCCGCTGCCCATGGCAGGTAGCGGCGGCAGTGGTGGTGGCGGCGGTGGGATGTCTGCCACCTCGCTGCTGGCAGCCATGTCGCCCGCCATGCAAGCGGAGCTGTATGCTGCGCTGTCTGTGCGGCTTGGGGGGACGCCGGGGGGTGCTGCATCGCCGCCGCCGCCGCCGATGTACGTGCCGCCGCCGCCAGCGACGACGGCGATGTCGCTGCCGGTGGGCGTCCCCCCGCTGCTACCGCCGCCGGTAGTGGCAGCGCACCCGCCACCGCCCACCTCCACCTCTACCTCCACCTCCACGCCCAGCGTGGCGACAGGCGGGACGGCGGGGCGAGGGGGCGAGGAAGAGATGGATGGCGGGCTGCCTGGCCTCTCCATTGAGCTGCCGCCACTGGCACCGTCGCCGCACAACAGCGGCGGGGAGTGGGGCGAGGGTGGCGATGGTGCAGGTGTAAGTGGAGGCGGCGGGGGCGGCGGAGGTGGCAGTGGCGGCGGACGACCCACCAATGGCGTGTACCTGTCAGAGAGCGGCGGCGTGCGGATGGGGCGGTTTGTGATTGACGAGTCGGGCATCGTGAGCGCGGGGGGCGCGCAGCAGCCGCTGACGCAGTACAACTTCAAGGACGAGTCGGTGCGGGTGGAGATGCTGGGGCAGGGCGCCTCCGCGACGGTGTACCTCATGGTGCACGTGCCCACGCTGACGGTGGTGGCGGGCAAGGTGATCTCGCTGCAGGAGCCGTCCAAGTGCCACCTGCTGGAGAGCGAGTTCTACGCGCTGTACCGCAACCTGACGCCGCTGGTGACGCACGACGCCGCCACCGGCCGCATCCCCTGCCGCGCCCCCTGCCCCCACATCGTGTCGTTTTACGGCGCCTTTGTGGCGGCGGACGAGGCCAGCCTGGCATTTGTGATGGAGTACATGGACGGCGGGTCGCTGCAGGACATTGTGAACACGGGCGGCTGCAGCTCTGAGTCGGTGCTCGCCAAGATCTCGTACGGCGTGCTGAAGGCGCTGGAGTACATCCACGCGCGGCACATCGTGCACCGCGACATCAAGCCGTCCAACATCCTCATCAACCACGCGGGCGACGTGAAGGTGACGGACTTTGGCATCGTGCGCGAGATGGACGACGCGCGCGACCTGGCGCACACCTTCGTGGGCACCGCCAACTACATGTCGCCGGAGCGCATCGCCGGCCTGCCGTACGGCTACGCGTCCGACATCTGGAGCTTTGGCCTCGCCATCCTCACCGCCGCCACCGGCACCTTCCCGTACGGCGACACCACCACGTACTGGGAGCTGCTCAGCAACCTGAGCGAGAAGCCGGCGCCGGAGCCGCCCGCTGACCGCTTCTCCCCCACCTTCATTGACTTCATCCGCTTGTGCCTGTCCAAGGACCCCGCCACCCGGCCCTCCGCTGCCACCCTGCTGGAGCACCCTTTCCTGCGCCGCGTGCGCGAGGTGGAGGCGGCAGCAGAGGCGGCAGAGGCAACGGCGGCTGGGGCAGTTCCGCCAGCGGCGCCGTCGGCGGCGGCGCCCGCCGCAGACGACGGCGGCCACAGCGGCAGCCACGGTTCGCGTGCGCAGCTGCTGGAGATTGCGCGCAAGGTGCAAAAGTACCGCTTCCTGTGCGCCTACAGCGCCGGCTTCACCGAGCTTCCGCCCATCCCGTCGCAGTACGTTTGTCGGGTGGGGAGG
>ERZ778022.3475-NODE-3475-length-14782-cov-4.992938_pt1 | contig 14782 bp, 14 predicted proteins | sample MGYA00375752_ERZ778022 | MGnify/ENA primary metagenome ERZ778022 (study PRJEB29350, sample SAMN05389826) | bioreactor metagenome | isolation source: Thiocyanate bioreactor | place: South Africa: University of Cape Town | collected 2014-04-04 ... | reverse complement strand
GAGATCGTGATGTGACTGGAGTTCAGACGTGTGCTCTTCCGATCTGAATCCTGCCGCCCCATACACCAAAATCCGCTGCAAGGCCAGTTTCCACAACCGGCGGAAAAGGTGCTAGGCTGTGCGGCAGGATTCGACCTTTCGTTTGTGAGCCTTCATGTCCGCCGACCGTTCCACCGTTTTTGCCGCGCCGTCCCCCGTCCTTCTTCCGGTCGACGGCTCGACCGCCGCCTTCCCCGTCCGCCGCGTCTATTGCGTCGGCCGCAATTATGCGGCGCATGCGATCGAAATGGGTGGTGATCCCGATCGCGAAGCGCCGTTCTTCTTCCAGAAGAACCCGGAAAACCTGCTTCTCGCCGACGGCGTCTTTCCCTACCCGCCGCTGACGGAGGATGTGCATCACGAGGTGGAATGCGTCGTGGCGCTCAAGTCCGGCGGCAGCGACATCGCTGCCGGGAGCGCGCTGGATTGCGTCTACGGTTATGCGGTCGGCATCGATTTCACCCGCCGCGACCTGCAGGCGCTCGCCAAGAAGGACGGCCGGCCATGGACCGCCGCCAAGGCCTTCGAACATTCCGCCCCCACCTCGCCGCTGGTGCCGGCAGCCCGCATCGGCCATCCCTCGCAGGGCGCCATCTGGCTCGACGTCAACGGCAGCCGCGCCCAGACCGGCGACCTCAACCAGATGATCTGGAAGGTGCCCGAAATCATCGCCGAACTGTCGAAACTCGTCACGCTCGCCGCCGGCGACGTGATCATGACCGGCACGCCATCGGGCGTCGGCCCGGTGCGGCGCGGCGACACCGTCGCGTGCGGCATCGACGGTATCGCCCGCCTGTCGCTGTCTGTCGCCTGAAGGAGAACCAAACATGCCGCTTTACGCCCTCGCCGACCTGTCGCCGCAGACGCCCGGCCCCGGCCGCTTCTGGATCGCGCCGGACGCGCATGTCATCGGCCAGGTGATCCTCGGCGCCGATGTCGGCGTCTGGTTCGGCGCCGTTCTGCGCGGCGACAATGAGCCGATCACCATCGGCGAAGGCTCCAACGTGCAGGAAGGCGTGATGATCCATGTCGATCCCGGCTTTCCCGCCACCATCGGCAAGGGCTGCACCATCGGCCACCACGCCATCATCCACGGCTGCACCATCGGCGACAACTCCCTGATCGGCATGGGTGCCACGGTGCTGAACGGTGCCCGAATCGGCAAAAACTGCCTGGTCGGCGCCAATGCGCTGGTGACGGAAGGCAAGGAATTTCCCGACAACTCGCTGATCGTCGGCGCTCCGGCCAAGGCCATCCGCACGCTCGACGACAAGGCCGTGGAAGGCCTGCGCCGGTCGGCGGAGAGCTACGTCGCCAACTGGCAGCGCTTCGCACGCGATCTCAGGCCGCTCGACGACGCCTGAAACCTGGGGAACAGGCAGGAGGAAAATGCCGATCCGGAAGCCCGGGAGGCCTTTTCGCCTCGTCCGACTTGTTGCATCATGCTGGAACGGACGGCGGGAGGCCGCCGGCAGGAAATGAACCACCAGCGACCCCGGGGGATTCGCGATGCTGTTTCGTGCCGCCTTGTTCTTGTTTGCCTTACTTTTCTTTCATTCGGCGCATGCCGAACGCAAGGTGGCGCTGCTGATCGGCAACGCCACCTATTCCGCGCCAGCCACCGAACTGCGCAATCCGCCGAATGATATCGCCGCGATCGGCGCGATGCTGACCGGTGCGGATTTCGACGTTACCGTTATCACCAATGTCGGTCGCTCGGCGATGTCGGCGGCGCTTGCCGGCTTCGAGGAAAAGGCCCGCGGCGCCGATGTCGGCCTGATCTATTATTCCGGCCACGGCATGGAAATCAGCGGTACGAACTACCTCTTGCCGATCGACGTCAAGCTCGCCTCCGACCGGGACGTGAAATACGAGGCAATCGCCCTCGAAGATCTTCTGGTGGCGCTGGATGGCGTGAAGACGCTGAAACTGGTGCTGCTGGACGCCTGCCGCGACAATCCTTTCCTCACGGCGATGAAACGGCTGGCGACCAAGGGCATTCCGAGCCGCGGGCTTGCGCGCGTCGAGACGGCCGAGAGCAACCTGCTCGTCGGTTACGCCACAGCGCCCGGCGACGTGGCACTGGACGGCGACGGCGAAAACAGTCCCTATGCCTCGGCCCTCGTCCGCCATCTGGTCGAGCCGGGCGTCGAGGTGGAAACCGCGCTGCGGGCCGTCGCCAAGGATGTTTTCGAAGCGACCGGCGGCAAGCAGAGGCCGTTCAAGACCGGCTCCCTGTTCGAGACCGTGATGCTCGGTTCGCTTTCGGCAACCGTCGCGCCGGCCGCCAAGGGCGATGTCTCCGTCGATCCCTGCCGCGATGCAACGGCGCACTGGACGGAAATCAAGTCCCGCAACAACAAGGCGCTGTTCGAGGAGCATGTAAGACTGTTCGGCTCCTGCGCCTTCGCGTCGCTGGCACGGCAGGAGATTGCGACGCTGGAAGCGGCAAGCCGCGGCACGGAGGAAAACGACTGCGACCACCTGGCCGCGGCGACGAACGATCCGTTCAAGCTCGCCTCCATCGAGGGTATCGATTTCGATGCCCTTGACGGCCCGCGTGCCGTTGAAGCCTGCAAGGCGGCACGCGCCGCCTATCCGACGGAAAAACGTTTCTTCTATCAATACGGACGCGCCCTCGACAGCACGGGCAATTTTGTCGAGGCCATGACCGAATACAGGAAAGCGGCCGATCTCGGAAACACGCTTGCGATGCGCAACATCGGCATTCTGTACGACAATGGCGAAGGCGTCGAAAAAGACCCGAAGGAAGCATTGAACTGGTTCCGGAAGTCAGCCGATCTCGGCAATGCCGCAGCAATGAATTCCGTCGGCTACAAGTACGAAAGCGGTAACGGGGTAAAGGCGGACATGCGCGAAGCAATCGCCTGGTATCGCAAGGCCGCGGATGGCGGCAACGCCGCCGCCATGACCAACCTCGGTTATGCCTATGAAACGGCCAACGGCGTCAAGCGCGACTACAAGGAAGCAATGACCTGGTATGTCAAGGCGGCCGATCTCGGCAGTGCGCAGGCGATGAACAATATCGGCGTGCTTCATGAAAAAGGGCAAGGCGTCCGCCAGGACTACAAGGAAGCGGTCGCTTGGTATCGCAAGGCCGCTGGCAATCGCAGCGAATATGCGGAAAAGAACCTCGCCGGCCTGCTGGACGGTGACAAGGCCGGGCCGCCGGACCGCCGCCAGGCAGCCCTGCATATGGAAAATGCCTTGCGTCTCGGCCATGACCTGGCGCTCAAGGAGATGAAAGAAAAAGCCTCGGGCTGGTCCGTGGAATTCCGCAAGGAGCTGCAGCAGCGTCTCAAGGATGCGGGCGTCTACAACGGCACGATCGACGGGCGCTTCGGACCCTCGACCTTCGCCTCGATCGAAGCGATCTTCGGAAAGCGGGCCAACTGAGCGACGAAACCTGCGCCTCAGGCGGCGCAGGCAGAGCAGAGGCCGCGGATTTCGATCGTGGTCTTTTCCGCCTTGAAGCGCTTGGACTTGACGAAAGCGTCGAGCCTGTCGTCGACGGCATGGTCGTGGAATTCCTCGACATGGCCGCAGCTGTTGCAGATCGCGAAGGCGACCGTGCCGTGGCGGCAGCAATTGTCGTTCGGATGGGCGCAGGCGACGAAGGCGTTCAGGCTCTCCAGCCGGTGCACCATGCCGAATTCCAGCAGTTTTTCCAGCGCCCGGTAGACCTGCAAGGGCGCGCGAAATCCATGGTCGCGCAGCTTGTCGAGGATCGTATAGGCGCTCATCGGCTGGTCGGCGCGCGACAGCACGTCGAAGACGAGACCCTGGTTCTTGGTCAGTTGCTGGGCGTTCATCAGTGATGTCCTCCATGCGAATGTCCGGCCCCCGCCTCGATCTTGCGACCGAGCGGCAACAGGCTGAGAATGAAGAGAAGCAGCGCCGCGACGACGATCGAGGGACCGGACGGCGTGTCGTAATGCAGCGAGCCGAACAGACCGCCGACCACCGCCAGCGCGCCGATCAGCGAGGCGAGCACCGCCATGATTTCCGGCGTCGAGGAAAAGCGGCGGGCGGTCGCGGCGGGAATGATCAGCAGCGAGGTGATCAGCATGATGCCGACGATCTTCATGGCAATGGCGATCACCAGCGCCATCAGCAGCATGAAAAACAGCCGGGCCCGCTCGGGCCGCAAGCTTTCGGCTTCCGCCAGATCGGGATTGACCGTCGAGGCCAGGAGCGGTCGCCACAGATAGACGATGGCGAACAGCACCAGGATGCCACCACCCCAGATCAGGTCGATATCCTGCTCCGTCACTGCCAGAATGTCGCCGAACAGGAAGGAGACGAGATCGATCCGCACCCAGGTCATGAAGGCGACCATGACGAGGCCGATCGCCAGCGTCGCATGCGACAGGATGCCGAGCAGCGCATCCGCCGACAACGCCCCGCGCCGCTGCAGCAGAAGCAGCAGGATCGACACCAGTGCCGCGACGAAAAAGACGCTCAGGATGAGGTTGAGTTCGAACAGCAGCGACAGCGCCACGCCGAGAAGCGCCGAATGCGCCATCGTATCGCCGAAATAGGCCATCCGCCGCCAGATGATGAAGCAGCCGAGCGGGCCGGTGGTCAATGCCAGGCCGACGCCGGCGACGATGGCGCGCACGAAGAAATCGTCAAACACGACGGGCACCCTCCTCGACCGGATGATGATGGGGGTGATGCTGGTGCCGGTGGTGATGGCCGCAGCCGCAATCCGGCCCATGCTCATGATCGGCGGCCGGATGCGCATCATGGCCACCCTCACCGGCAGCATGATGATGATCATGGTCGTGATGGCCATCGTCCGGATGGCAATGGTCGGTCACCGAGCCGTCCTCATGCAGCACGCGGCCGTCCGGCAGGTGGGTATGATCGTGATGGTGGCTGTAGACCGCCAGCGTTTCCGACGCCCGTGCGCCAAAAAGCCGGCGGTATTCCGGGCTCTGGCTGACGGCCTGCGGCGTGCCGCGGCAGCAGACATGGCCGTTGAGGCAGATCACCGTGTCGGTCTCGGCCATCACCACATGCAGATCGTGCGAAATCAGCAGGATGCCGCATCCGGCCGTATTGCGGATCGACTTGATGAGGTCGTAGAGGGCAATCTCGCCGGAAAAATCGACGCCCTGCACCGGTTCGTCGAGCACCAGCAGATCCGGCTTGCGGGCAATGGCACGGGCAAGCAGCGCCCGCTGGAATTCACCGCCGGAGAGGTGCTGCACTTCGGCACCGGCCATATGGCTCATGCCGACAGAGGCAAGTGCCGCCGTGATCTCCCGTTCCGGCAGCGGCCCGGTGAGCGTCATCAGCCGGCGGACGGTAAGCGGTAGCGTCCAGTCGATGGCAAGCTTTTGCGGCACATAGCCGACCTTCAGCCCTGCCCTTCGCTCAACCTGACCTTCATCCGGCTTCAGCACACCGATTGCCGCCTTGGCGCTGGTCGACTTGCCGGAACCGTTCGGGCCGATCAGGGTGACGATCTCGCCGGGCGAGACGGAAAATTCGACGCCACGCACCAGCCAGCGGCCGTTGCGGCGCACGCCGACATTGTGGAGGGACACCAGCGGGTTCGCGGGGAAGTCGGAAACCTTGAGCATATTTTTGCCGGAGCAGTGTTGCTCATTGCTATGGCACACGTTATAGCATAACGCAATTGATGTAATAACATTACATTTGCTATTCAAGTGGAGCAAAACCCATGAAAATCGCATGCGCCCTCCTGCTCGCCTCTGCCGCGCTCCTCTCCGCCGGCACGGCCCAGGCACAAGCACCCCAGGTCATCGTTTCGATCAAACCGATCCATTCTCTGGTGGCGGCGATCATGAAAGGCGTGGGCGAACCCGGCCTGATCGTCGAGGGCGCCGCCTCGCCGCACACCTACACCATGAAACCCTCGAACGCGCAAAAGCTGCAGGATGCCAATGTGGTCTTCTGGGTCGGCCACGGCCTCGAAGCCTTCCTCGACAAGCCGCTGGATGCGCTCGGCGGCGGTGCGACCGTCGTTGCGCTTGAAGACGCGCCCGGTCTGACCAAGCTGAAATTCCGCGAGGGCGGCGCCTTCGAGGCCCACGATCACGGCGAGCACGAAGCGGAAGAGGACCACGCAGCCCATGCGGATGCGGACGGCCATGCGGAGACCGGCGAGCATCACCACCACCATGAGGAAGGCGCATTCGACATGCACCTCTGGCTCGATCCGGCAAATGCCAAGGCCATGGCCGACGAAATCGAGAAGACGCTGGCCAAGGTCGATCCGGCCAATGCCGATACCTATGCCGCCAATGCCAAGGCGCTCGACGAAAAGCTCGACGCCCTGGACAAGGAACTTGCCGACACCGTCGCGCCGGTCAAGGACAAGCCGTTCATCGTCTTCCACGATGCCTATCAATATTTCGAGCATCGCTATCACGTGCGTGTCGCAGGCTCGATCACCGTCAGCCCGGAAAACATGCCGGGCGCCGAACGCATCTCCGAGATCCACAAGAAGGTCGGCGATCTCGGCGCCACCTGCGTCTTCGCCGAACCGCAGTTCGAGCCGAAGCTGATCAAGGTGGTGACGGAAGGTACGGCGGCCAAATCCGGCACGCTCGACCCCGAAGCCGCAACCCTGACCGAAGGCCCCGACCTCTATTTCGACCTGATGCGCGGCATCGCGACATCGCTGAAGACCTGCCTGTCCGAAGCCAGCTGAGGGTATTGGGAAACCCCTCCTGCGTCATCCTCGGGCTTGTCCCGAGGATGACGAAAGAGATGTCCAAGGCGGGCACCTGTCCGCTTTTTTCATGTCATCATATGTAATAGTATAACATAAAGGAACCACGATGGAAAAACTTCCCGTGACCGTGCTTTCCGGCTTCCTCGGCGCCGGCAAGACGACCTTGCTCAACCATGTGCTTGCCAATCGTTCGGGCCTGCGCGTGGCGGTCATCGTCAACGACATGAGCGAGGTCAACATCGACGCGGCGCTTGTACGCGACGGCGGCGCCAACCTGTCGCGCACCGACGAACAGCTGGTGGAGATGACCAACGGCTGCATCTGCTGTACCCTGCGCGACGACCTGCTGAAGGAGGTCCGTCGCCTCGCGGAAGAAGGGCGCTTCGACTACCTGCTGATCGAATCCACCGGCATCGCCGAGCCCCTGCCCGTTGCCGCCACCTTCGATTTTCGCGATGAAGACGGTCTCAGCCTGTCCGACGTGGCGCAGCTCGATACCATGGTGACGGTGGTCGATGCCGCCAACCTGCTGGCCGACTACGCTTCGGCCGATTTTTTGGCCGACCGCGGCGAAACCGCCGGTGACGGCGACAATCGCACCATCGTCGACCTGCTCGTCGAGCAGATCGAATTCGCCGACGTGGTCATTCTCAACAAGATCGGCACGGCCACCGCCGACCAGCGCGACGCCGCGCGAAAAATCATCGCCGGCCTCAATCCGGATGCGCGGCTGATCGAGGCCGATTTCGGCCAGGTGGATCTGAAGGAAGTGCTCGGCACCGGCCGCTTCGACAGCCTCAAGGCGGAAACCCATCCGCTCTGGTACAAGGAACTGCACGGCTTTCGCGACCATGTGCCGGAAACGGAGGAATACGGCATCCGCTCCTTCGTCTACCGGGCGCGAAAACCGTTCGATCCGACAAAGTTCCAGAATTTTCTCGACAGGAGCTGGCCCGGCGTCATCCGGGCGAAAGGCTTCTTCTGGCTGGCCACCCGGCCGCATCATGTCGGCGAGGTCAGCCAGGCGGGCGCGCTGGTGCGCACCGGGCGGATGGGCCTGTGGTGGGCCTCGGTGCCGCAGGAGCAGTGGCCCGACGATCCGGGCTTCTTGCGGGCGAGCGGTCCCTATCTCGATCCGGGCTGGGGCGATCGTCGCCAGGAAATCGTCTTCATCGGCGCCGATCCGATGGATGAGCAACGCATCCGCGCCGATCTCGATGCATGTCTGGGCGGGACGGATCGCTTCGCTCCCGATCTGTGGCGAAACCGGCCCGATCCCTTCGCAAGCTGGACGCGGCGCGCCGCATGAAACCCGCCGCGGAAAAAACCGGCAGCACCTTTTCCTGTCTGCCCGCCGCCGCGCATGACGGCGGGCACGGCGAAGGCTGCGCGTGCGAGAAAAGGCCGCACGCGCAGCCGACCCACGTCGATTTGCGCACATATCATGATAAAGAACTCCGCCTTCCGGCGGACAGTAAGGGGCGGGAAAAACCGGCGTGACCATCAACGGTCGCTGGCGGTCCAGCTTTGAGGGCGGACAGCGCCGCCCTCATGGCACATGCTTATCAACGCGCAGCGGCGATGCTCAGGATCAGACCGGTGGCGGCGCTGACCAGCAGGAAGTTGTTGTCGATCTTGACCCACTGTTCGCCACGGCGCGGTTCGCGCAGCTTGTAACGACGGAAGTCACGCGAATTGACGACATGGCGCCGTTCGGCGCGGTTCAGCTTGTGGCCCTTGGCCCAACGATTCCGTTCGACGACCTTCTTCTTGGTGATCGTCTTTTCGATCGTCACGTGACGGCCGGGCTTGTGCTGGTCGGCGGAAGCCGCCATGGGCGCTGCCAGGAACGATGCGGCGAGCAGAACGGCAAAGAGCTTTTTCATCGGGGTTCTCCTTTGTTGATGCCCCGAAACTACGCCCCGGAAAATGAACCGTATATGAAGATCGAAATTACAATTTCGTAACGTTTCCCTTTGCTTGCTGGCATATCTTAAAAATTAGATTTCACTCAAATATTAAGGTTATCATAGAAAAACCAGTCGAAATCCGCCGCTTTGCCACGCCCCGATGTATCGAAGGCAAACAGGCCGGTGAAGGCGCCGGTGAACGATCCGTGCTCGCCGCGGCCGCCCTCGTCGGAGATGATGCCGGCATCGAGAACCGGGCCGAGCGGCTGCCAGGCGCCCATGCCTTCCACCTGCCAGAAAAACTGCAGATCGTTGCCGCGCACCTCCATGGACAGCTGCACGCGGCCTTCGGCCGGAACGGCGACGCCGCTTCCCGCCGGGAAACTCAGGCGCCCATCGGGATAATCGCCGTTGCAGGAGAGGATCGTGACGCAGCGGCCAAGCTTTTCGTGCAGCGTCACGGCGACGGCATGGAATTTGTAGCGGTTGTAGTAATGCGTCAGCCCGGCGACCTGCTGATAGGTCTCCGGCTGGAACTCCACCACCGTCTCGGCGCGGAAATCATGATGCTCCTGACGACGGGCGACGAGCGCCTGCTCGAACCACGAGCCGATGCTTTCGCGGCCGAACAGCCGCAGATGGCCCGGTCGCGCCCCCAGGCTGAACAGCCTCTGCCATCCCGGCGTGCGCAGCCACTGGAAATCGAGCGGCAAGGAATCGCCATCGAAACTGTATTCGCTGCGCCTCGGCTTGAGCAGTGGCTCGGCTGCCGTCGGCGCCGGCACCTCCACCGACGGCACCGGTCCGCCCTCCGCCAGATAGAGCCAGCCGTCTTCCTTCCACACGCATTTCTGGATGGCCGTCTCGCGCCCCAGCGTGCAGCGGCGATGCGGTGGCAGTGGTCGCCCGGTCAGATGGGTATGGTAAGGCGTGCCGTCGGGCGTCTCGACATACTGGCCGTGTCCGGCCCGCTGCAAAGGCGAATCGGGGTGATCCTTGGCGGTGATCAGGTAGCGGTCTGGATGCAGGTCGTAGGGGCCGGCGATATCGCGCGACCGGGCCATGGTCACGGCGTGGTCGTAACCGGTGCCGCCCTCGGCGGTCGTCAGGTAGTACCAGCCATTCTTGCGAAAAAGATGCGGTGCCTCGACGAGCCCAAGCGCGGTGCCGGGAAAGATGTTGGTGATCGGGCCTTTCAGCGCCTTGGTTGCCGCATCCCATTCCTGCAGCAGGATGCCGTCGAAGGCGGTATGTGCCGCGCCGCTGTGCACTTCGTCGCGGTGGTTCCACTGCATGTTGACGAACCATTTCCGGCCGTCCTCGTCGTGAAACAGCGACGGATCGAAACCCGACGAATTGACATAGACCGGATCGGACCATTCGCCCGCGATGGTCGGCGCGGTGACGATGTAGTTATGCGCGTCCTTAAAGCTGCCGTCGAAACGCTTGACGTCGGTATAGACAAGCCAGAACCGGCCGTCGGCATAAGACAGGCACGGCGCCCAGACACCACAGCTGTCCGGATTGCCGCGCATGTCGAGCTGCGCCTTGCGCTCCAGCGGCCGGCGCACCAGCGTCCAGTTGACGAGATCGCGGGAGTGATGGATCTGCACGCCCGGGTACCATTCGAAGGTCGAGGTGGCGATGTAATAATCCTCGCCGACGCGGCAGATCGACGGGTCCGGATTGAAGCCCGGCAGGACGGGGTTGCGGATCATGGTTTCCTCCCAGATGTATCTTTGCCGGCTTCGGCGTGGGGCGGCGCCTCACCCCAGCTCTTTCCCCGCAGGCAGCAGGGGCTATCGCATAGGGAATAAGAGGGTGCCACCTGCCCCTTCTCCCCGGCGGGGAGAAGGTCGCGGCAGCGGGATGAGGGGGTGCCACGAGCGAAAGTTCTGCCGTGTGTCTCCCCCTCATCCGACCCTTCGGGCCACCTTCTCCCCGCCGGGGAGAAGGGGAAAAAGCGACCTCACTCCAGTTCGGCCGACTTGGTCCAGAGGTTGATGTCGGCCTCGCGGGCGTAAAGGTCGATTTCCCGCAGCTCCTCGGCGGTGAATTCGGCATTGTCGAGCGCCTTGACGCAATCGACGATCTGCGAGGCACGGCTGGCACCGATCAGGGCGGAGGTGACGCGGCCGCCGCGCAGCACCCAGGCGATGGCCAGCTGCGCCAGCGTCTGGCCGCGGCGTTCGGCGATGTCGTTGAGCTTGCGGATATTGTCGAGGATCGACGGGCGGATGAAATCGCGCTTGAGGAAATGGTTCTGGGCCGCCCGGCTGTCATCCGGGATGCCGCCGAGATATTTCGTCGTCAGCATGCCCTGCGCCAGCGGCGAGAAGACGATCGAGCCCATGCCGACCTCATCCAGCGTATCGAGCAGTTTGTCGTCCTCGACCCAGCGGTTGAGCATGGAATAGCTCGGCTGGTGGATGAGACAGGGCGTGCCGAGATCTTTCAGGATCGCCGCCGCCTCGCGGGTGCGCTGCGAATTGTAGGAAGAGATGCCGACATAAAGCGCCCGGCCGGAGCGGACGATATGGTCGAGCGCCCCACAGGTTTCTTCCAGCGGCGTATCCGGGTCGAAACGATGCGAGTAGAAGATGTCGACGTAGTCGAGCCCCAGCCGCTTCAGGCTCTGGTCGCAGGAGGCGATCAGGTATTTGCGGCTGCCCCACTCGCCGTAGGGACCCGGCCACATGTCGTAACCGGCCTTGGACGAGATGATCAGTTCGTCGCGCAGGCCGGAAAACTGAGTGCGCAGGATGTCGCCGAAGGCGGTTTCGGCGCTGCCGGGCGGCGGGCCGTAATTGTTGGCGAGGTCGAAATGGGTGATGCCGAGATCGAAGGCGGTGCGGCACATGTCGAGCTTGCGCTCGTGCGGCGTGTCTTCGCCGAAATTGTGCCAGAGCCCCAGCGAGATTGCCGGCAGCTTCAGCCCCGACCGGCCGGTGCGATTGTATTTCATCTTCGAATAGCGGTCCGTCGCCGGTGTCCAGGCCATGATGGTTTCCTTTGAGAAGAAAAAGCGCGCGGGCCAAAAAAGCCCGCGCGGACAATAGACCCTCGATCGATTACCGCAAGAGCGCCTTCGCCTCTTCGATGCCGAGGGCGGCCGGCTGGGTGCAGGTCGTAGTCAGATCGACGAAGCGGCGCTCCTCGCCGGACTTGAGGATCGAGGTCATCACGTCGACGCCGTGCAGCGTGCGCTCCAGCGAGCAGCGCACATCGCGACCCTCGATCAGCGCCATGGCCATGTCGGCCAGGCCGGCGGTGCGGTAGTTGGCCATCATGCCTTGCGGATGCTGCTGGTTCTCCACCGAGAAGGGATGCGCCCAGGCCTCCAGCGTCCTGATCTCCTTGTCACGGCCGCTGACCTCGACGGTGCCGCCGAAAAAGTTCGGATCGGGAACGTAGAGCGAGCCTTCCGTGCCGTAGAGTTCCATGTTCGCATGGCGATGCGACCAGACATCCCAGCTTGCCGACAATGTCACTGTCGCACCGCTGACGAATTCGAGCAGCGCCTGGATCGTCGTCGGCGTCTTCACCTCGATGATCTCGCCGCTGCGCGGCATGCTGGTGATGGTGCGGGTGGTGTTGGCCATCGAGGTCATGGCGCCGACCCGTTTCACCGGGCCGATGAGGTTGATGAGGTTGGCGATGTAATACGGCCCCATGTCGAGGATCGGGCCGCCGCCGGGCAGGAAGAAGAAGTCGGGGTTGGGATGCCAGCTTTCCATGCCCGGCCCCATGACATAGCAGGCGCCCGAGGTGATGCGGCCGATGCCGCCCTCATCGACATATTTGCGGGCAAGCTGATGCGCCCCGCCAAGGAAGGTGTCCGGCGCGCAGCCGACCGAGAGGTTTTTCTCGCGGGCGATACGACGCAGCTCCTCGCCCTGTTCGAGCGTCAGGACGAGGGGCTTTTCGGAATAGACGTGCTTGCCGGCTTCGAGGATGCTCTTCGAAACGGAATAATGCGCATCCGGGATCGTCAGGTTGACGACGAGGTCGATCTCGTCATTGGCGAGAAGCTCGTCGATCGTCTGGGCCTTGACGTTGAACTCTTCGGCGCGCACCTGGGCCGCATTGACGTTGAGGTCGGCGCAGGCGCGCACCTCGATCCCCTTGAAGAGCGGCGCGAGCGAAAAATAGGTGGTGGAAATATTGCCGCATCCGATGATGCCGACGCCAAGTTCTTTTGCCATGGGAAAGTCCGTTCAGTAGGTCTTGAAGGAGGCGATCGAGCGGCTGGCAAGCCGGTCGAGATCGCTCGGATTGTCATGCTCGACGATGAAGTGGCGGGTCGGCGTGTTGCGCAACAGCGGCACCAGCCTGTCCCAGGCGACCGTGCCATGGCCGACATCGGCCCAGCCGTCCTCGTCGGCATTCTCGCCGGCCGGCGCGATATCCTTGACGTGCACCGAGGTGATGCGCGGGCCGTATTTCTCGATCCACATGAGCGGATCGGCACCGCCGCGGATGATCCAGGCGATATCCGCCTCCCAGCTCAGTTGCGGCCCACCGGCCAGGATCTGGTCCATCGGCATCGAGCCGTCTTCCAGCGAGAAGAACTCGAAATCGTGATTGTGCCAGCCGAAATCGAAGCCGGCATCGAGGAAGGGCTGGCCGGCCTTCTGCAGCCGTGCGCCAAAATCGAACCAGCCCTGGATGCCGGACGGACGAAGCTCGGGAACGATATAGGGGCAATAGACGGATTCCATGCCGAGCGTCCGGGCAATGGACACTGCCTTCTGCGGGTCCTGTTCGAGCAGGTCGAGGCCGAAATGGCCGGTCGGCATGGTCAGGCCGTTGCGGTCGAGATCGGCCTTGAGCGCATCCAGCGCCGTCTGGTCGAGATCGCTGTAAATACCGCCGAACCCTTCGACTTCGGTGTAGCCGGCCCTGGCAAGCGTCGCGAACACGTCGGAAAGCGGCGGATAGTTGCGGGCGCTGTAAAGCTGGAAGCTGAGCTTGGTCATATCGGGTCTCCTCCTGTTGGCCCTTCGGCCTGTTTATGACGCGGCGCTTGGGAGGCGCCTTGCCTTGTCAATGATGCCGGAACCCTTTCCGGCCGGGCCGCACCGAAGAGTGCGGCGCCAGGATTTCTATGCCTGGCAAGAATGCAGATCGTAGGCGCGGAACTGCGGCACCCCGCCGTCGGCGAATGGGGTTACGGGCGTGAACACGATCCGCCTGGCTTCGCCGGCGGCAAGATCGAAGGCGTTGTCGGAATAGCGGCCGGGCGTCTCGCTTTCGAGCATGACGAAGAGGGCGAGGCCGGCCGCCTTGACGGTGATTTCCACCGTGCCGTCGGCAAGCGGTCCGGCGGCAAGCGTCAGGCCGGACGGTTCGAGGTCGAGCGCCTTGTAGGTGCCGCCGACATGGTGCCCCTCGCCGCTCATGCCGTTCGAGGCGGCAAAGCTCCAGGCCAGCAGCGCCTGCGGCGGAACGTCCGCTCCATCGATGGTGACAAAGGTCGTGGCGCGATCCGGGCTGCCGACGCCGCTTGCCGTCCGCAACGGCGTGCGTTCGCCCGACAGGCTGAGCAGGAAGAAATTCACCTCGACATCGACCGGTTCGGCCGTATCGTTGACGATCGAAAAGCGGACGAGACTGCGCTTGGCATCCGGGATGGCGACGACCGAAACCGGCTGGAAGAAACGGCGGGCGACATAATGCAAAACCTTCCAGCTGCCGCCGTGATCGAGGCTGGCCCAGGAGGCGACGGGCCAGGTGTCGTTGAGCTGCCAGTAGAGCGTGCCCATGCAATGCGGCTTCAGCGACCGCCAGAAATCCACCGCCGTCTTGATCGCCAGGGCCTGCTGCACCTGGCTGAGATAGACGAAATTGGAAAAATTCGTCGGGAAACGGAAATAGCGGAACATCGTGCCGGCGATGCGTTCGTTGCCGCCGGCATTCTTCTGGTGCAGCTCGATCACCGGTGAGGCGATGTTCATGTCCTTCTCGGCGGCAAAACCGCGGATCACCGGCAGCGAAGTATAGGACTGGAAACCGAACTCCGAGCAGAAGCGCGGCCGCACGCTGCGATAATCGTCGAAGGACTTGTTCTCGTGCCAGACGGACCAGTAGTGCATGTCGCCGG
>ERZ778022.3474-NODE-3474-length-14786-cov-5.510488_pt1 | contig 14786 bp, 9 predicted proteins | sample MGYA00375752_ERZ778022 | MGnify/ENA primary metagenome ERZ778022 (study PRJEB29350, sample SAMN05389826) | bioreactor metagenome | isolation source: Thiocyanate bioreactor | place: South Africa: University of Cape Town | collected 2014-04-04 ... | reverse complement strand
CCCCCCCTACCCCAACGCAGGTGCTGGTGGGACCACTGGATCCTGGACTTCCTGCTGTGCAACACGGGCGGCATCGTCATTGGCGAGGTGCTGCTGCACTACCTGGAGAGCAAGAACTACAACTGGTCGGGGCTGGGCGAGTACGCCACGTTCAAGGGCAAGCTGTGGCGCGTGGTGCAGCAGTTCACGCCGTACAACTGGACGCAGTACAAGTGGCACATGTTCCAGGACTTTAAGCGCTTCCTGTACGTCATGGCGCTGTGCGCCGGCGTCATGGTGGTGGAGCTGGACGCCTTCTTCCTGAAGGACATCTTCTGGGTGCAGCCGCGCTCCAAGTACGTGTTGTGCTGTTGTATGTGGGGGTGGTGTTGCTGCCATCCACTGAATCGCAACATCCCCCCACCACCCCCGCACACCCACCCACCCATCCACCCCCCCCCTGCAGGCTGAACGTGCTGCGCCTGGTGCTGTGGTGGGCGGTGGGCATGGTGGGCCTGCGCGACTTTTATGCCTTCATGACGGACTCGCGCGTGAAGCGCATGGGCAGCACGGCGTGGGTGATGCTGGCCATGATGCTGAAGGAGGCGCTGGTGGTGGGCAAGTTTGTGCGCAACCTGTCCAACATCTCGCCCATCCCGAACGCCGTCGTCATTGCGTGGTCCGTCGCCGGCATCTCCTTTGCCGCCTTCGTGGTGTACCAGTTCACGTCCGTGAAGCAGGACGTGAAGCGCCTCTTCCCGCCGGCGCCCGCCGTCGACTCGGCGGAGCCGCGCGCCGACGCCGCAGCAGCGGCTGCCTCCCCCGCCGCCGTGCCGGCACCACAGATGTGGGCTCACTCCTCACCCAGCTCCCTCAACATGCGCCGCCGCCCCTCCATGTCACGCTAACCGCCCCCGCCCCCACCCCCCCGCCCCGTCACTTTGATGATACCACATGAATTGAATACCCCCACGTCACCCCCCAGCACAGACAGGCCGGATCATTACGCCTCACCCAGCGCCGCGTACATAGCGTCCACCACCGGGAGGTAGTAGTCTCGCAGCTGCTGGCGGCGCAGCTTGAAGGTGGGCGTCAGCAGGTTGTTCTCCACCGAGAACGGGCTTGCCTCCAGGTGGATGGCCTTCACGCACTCGAACCCCTTCAGCCCCGCCGCCTTGGCCACGCCCGCCATGGCGGCCTCCACCGCCGCCTTGAAGCTGGGGTTGGCACACACGGACGCAAAGTTGCCGGCCACCTGCATTGTGGAGGGTGGTGGTAGGGTGGGGTTGGGGGAGCAGTGACAATAACACCCAACCACAGCAACCAACAAAAGGATGCACCTTGTTGTCAGCCGCCCACTTGGCGGCCACCTCCGGGTCGGGCACCACGACGCCCACCAGGCACGACTTGAGGCTGTCGCCGTACACAAACACCTGCGCCACCAGTGGGCACCGCGTGTACACGTTCTCAATCTTCTCCGCCGCCACGTACTCGCCCTGGCTCAGCTTGAAGATGTTCTTCTTGCGGTCAAAGATGACGACCAGGCCGGACGGCGTCAGCCGGCCCACGTCGCCGGTGTGGAACCAGCCGGAGGCGTCGATGGCCGCCGCCGTCTCCTCCGGTGCCTTGAAGTAGCCCAGGAAAATGTTGGGCCCGCGCAGGCAGATCTCGCCCCGCGGGTACGGCTTGTCGGCGTGCGAGTAGCCCATGTCAGGGATGTCCGCCAGCTTGAGCTCCGTGCATGTGACCGCGGCACCCACGCCCGGCGCGCACCGCGCCGCCATGGGCGCCAGCGTGCCCAGACCCACCGTCTCGCTCAGGCCGTAGCCCTCCAGCACAGGGGCGCAGAAAGCGACCTGGAAGAAGTCCTTCACGCGTGCCGCAATAGGCGCGCTGCCCGTCACCATCAGCCGCACGCGGCCGCCCATGAGGGCGCGCAGCTTGGAGAAGATGAGCGCGTCGTACACCGGATGCGCCACGTGCCCGCCCTCCCGCAGGTACCACATCTTGCTGGACACGGCGGTGTGGAAGAGGGCGCGCCGCATCGCCGGCGACGCCGCCACCCCCGCCATCACCTTGTCGTACACCCTGCGGGGGGGGGGGGGGGGGGGGGGGGGTGGGGGGTGGGGGAAATGGGGTGTGGGGGGGTAGGGGCAACACGCAGTGTCGATATGAGTCGCCCGTACGCACCGGTTGAAGAGGCGCGGCACGGAGACAAAGAGGGTGGGCTGCAGGACGAGCATGTCGTCCAGCAGCTTTTGCACGTCGCCGCTGAAGAAGCCGATGCCGGCGCCGCGGTGCAGCACGCACACCTGCACGATGCGCTCAAACACGTGCGCCAGCGGCAGGTAGGAGATGTGGACGTCGGTGGTGGACAGGTCCACGCCGCTGCCGGCGGCACCCGCGCCGGCAGCTGCGAAGTTGCCGTGCGTCAGCAGCACGCCCTTCGGCGTGCCGGTGGTGCCGGACGTGAAGGCGATGGTGGCAATGTCAGACGGCTTGGGTGGCACGGGCCGGCGGCCGGCAGCGCGCCCCGCCGCCTCCAGCTCCGCCAGCTGCACCACCTCCACGCCACCAGGCACGCCGGGCGACGACGGCGGCGGTGGCGGCGGTGCGCCACTGCCGGTCGGCGCCAGGCCGTCCACCTCAATGATGAGCTTGAGCGTGGGCACGCGCGCTGCCAGCGCCAGCAGGCTGGCCGTCTTGTCGCGCGTGCACGCCACCGTCGCCATCTCGGTGACGCGCAGGATGTACTCCACCGCGTCCGGCCCCAGCGTGTCGTACAGCGGCACGGTGATGAGGGAGAAGGCGTTGCACGCCTGCTCCACCAGCACCCACGCCGGGCTGTTGGCGGCGTAGATGCCCACCATGGCCTGCGGCCCGTGCCCGCGCCCCGCCAGCGCGCCACCCACCGCCACCGCGCGCTCCAGCACCTCGCGGTACGGCATCCACCGGTACCCGCCGCTCGGCGCGCCGGACGCGTCATGGGCGCGGTCGCCCAGGCACCGCCCGTCCGGGTTCACCTTCACGCCCAGCAGCAGGTTCTCGTACAGCGTGTGCACGCCGTCGATGGCCACCGCCAGCCCCTCCACCGCATCCACATGCCGGTACACGCCGCTCTCTGCGCCGCCCCGTGGCGCCGGCGCCACCTCCCGCGCGTACACCGCATCCTCCGTCCCGCCGCCCATCCCGCTGCTTGCTGACGACCCCATTGTGTGATGTGTTGTGTTGTGCAGCAGATAGGGAGTGGGTAGCAAGTAAGCAGCCGGACTAGCAGCAGCGGGTAGCAATGCTTGGCGAGCAACTACCCGGGGTGACAGCAGTAGACAGCAGCAGCGGTACCACCACAACCACTACTACTACTACCACCACAATCGGGTGTTTGGATTTCGCCGAGATACGGCGGTGAGAGAGGCGGTAGTGGTGAGACTTAAAAACTGGCGGCAGGCAGCGCGTCGCATGCGGGAGTGGCTAGTACACAACTGCATGCATGCCTGCGTGAATTGGCGCGTTCAGTGGGCGTGGTGCATTGCGCGCACGCATTGATCGGTGCATGGATGCGGCGCCTCTCTCCCACTCCTTGTTGCTTGACCGTGTTGACACCACAGAGAGCAACGGTTCTGTTCTGCTGGCAGCAGCGCGGCGGAAACAAATGCACGCATGCACGCACAACCACGGAAAGGATATGAGGCGGCAGACGCGGCAATTAACAAATAAATCATAATACATTTAGCTGTACTGAGCAGTTGTGTGGTTGCCAAGCGGCAGCAAGGTTGTCAGCGATTTCACACAAGTATCTTATCAATTTGGATTTCAATCGAATCGATGCAATTGCACAAAACAACCCGCCGCCACGCCACGACAACCGGCCACAACCAACACACGGCGCATGGTGAATTGCCTGTCGTGTAGGGCAATATGTGTCACCGGTTGCCAGCGTAGTGCCAAGCCAACACATGTTTGCAATGGCGCGCGCAGGGCGGCGGCGGAAATCTGCTGCCGGTGCCACCCGCGCGCCGACCACGACAAACGACGTACGCCACCAGGCAGCCACGACCGCGCTCGGCTGGTGCAGTGGCGCAGTGGGCGCCCAACGCGGCAGCGCGCAAGATGTGTGTGAGTGTGTGTTGAATAGTGAAAAGGATGATCCGATAAGTTGGTGCAGTTGGCATGGTGCAGCCTAGGGTGGGGTTCACCCGCCAGCGGTTCAGGCACGGCGCGTGCGGGGCGTGGCACGGCAGAAAGAAGTGGCCGGCCAATCGTGCCAACGCCGCGCACGCAGTTGTGTCAGGACAATCAGGTACGCGAGGTGAGGCGGGGTGGCGGGGCGCGTGGTGCGCGCGCGTGGGTGACCACGTGGACGCGCGTGGCGCCGCGTGGCGTGGCGACACAGTGGCGCCACAACCAGCAGGTTGCCTGCCTCCTGCGTGTAAGCCGCCGCTGTAAGGCGGAAGGCACGCGCCTACATCAGCCAAATCGCGGAACCACATCCGGCGGCGGACACCACGCACACGCACAACTGCAGCGACGCCGCGGGCGACATCAATCAGCAGCGTGGCAGGTTGATGGCGGGGGCATCAGTGGCAATTGTGGTGACGGCGGCAGTGAGCACGCGCCAGCGGCCCGCAGTAACCCCGTGACGTCGTCAGACGAGCAAGCTCGCAGCGTGCGTGCCTGCCGCGTGTGTGTGTCACTGGCGGCGGCGAATCGGTGCAGTTGTCTGATTCGTTAAGGGGGGGAAATCGTGCGGAGGCGGTCACATCGCGGCCGCCAACACGGCCGCCCGTGCCGCCCCCATTTATTACAGCGTGACGTGTGAGAGAAGGAGTGCATCCCTTCTCTTTCTTGGTGCGTGCGTGTGTGTGCGCGTGGCGCGTGCCCCGTGATCCCCGCTCTGCTGATGGGGGCGCGGCGCGGCGCCTCCTGCCGCCTCTTGCCTCGGACCCGATCTGGCCACCCCACAGCCACGACGGGCGAAGCTGGCAGCAGTGAAGCTGGGCGCTGCTGCATCAGCAGCGCGCGTGACGGCAGCGACGCCGCGTGTGCCGCAACCCAGCCGTGGCGTGTGTGTGTGTGTGTGTGACTTCGTTTGATGTGAGTGCTCGCACACGCGCGACGCGCCGCTTCCCGTCCGTTGTTTTCGTACCCTTCCCGCTGCACCTGCCCAACCACGGCGGCGGCCAGTACCCGGAGGTACTCCCACCAAAAGGGAAGTTGGGCGCGCACACCCGCACTGCGCACGTGGCGCATGCAGCAGCCACCATGCATTCATTCGCCATGGCGGTTGGGTGTGCGCGGCAGCGCCTTCGTCGCCGGCAGGTTGTGCGTGCGCGCGCGCCTATCTCCCGCGTCACACCACCACCACTGTCGCCGTCGTGGCTGCACCAACACGGTCGTTGTCGTAGTTGGCCACGTGCGCGGGTGGGGGGCTTTGCACCGCGGCCCCCGTGCGCTCGCGCGCCGCACACACACAGTACAGCTGTTTACAGTGTGTGACACTGTGTGACACGCTGTGTGTAAACGTGCATAGTGGTGCGCGCGGGCCGGATGTTCGCACCAGCAGTGGGGTTTCTGCTCACACCCGCCCACCATGACACCGCGCAGCTGCGGCGTCGTTGCCCACAACGGCACACACCCTTCCTTCCCGCTCCCTTCCCCCCTCTTCGTGCAGCAGTGCTAGCAGAGTAGCGGAGCATCAAACGCACCCGGGCGCCGCCGGCCGCCGCAATTCACCTCGCCGCGCTCCCCCGCGACTCGTACGTGCGTGCGTGCACTCCCGCCCCGTGTGCGTAGTGTGTATTACCCCGCCGCCCCCCGTATGCGTGCGCGTGCGACCGCCACACGCGTGTCCGCCCCTCTCTCCGTTGCCTGTCGCCGCCCACTCCCTACCTCGGCTGCCACTATCACTCCCACTCCCGCCACACTCGCCGCCGCTGCTGCCACCCCTTGCGCTGCGCGGTGCTGCGGGCCGCAGCGTGCGTGCAGGCGCGGGGCAGGCCGCCAGCGTGCCCGGATTGTAGAGTCGACGCCAGCGACACACATCGGGGCGGCATCCGCAATTCGTTACATCCCCACTCACAGCAGCAGCTTGGCGTCAGTTTAAAACCGCCCCTCACTGCCACCCTCCCGCTGCCCACGGCATCACCCATCACGCGGGCACGAGGGCTGTGCGTGCGTGTGTGCGTGTGTGCGGTGTGTGCGTGTGTGGTGGCGGCATGGGTTGTGAGGGGCAGCCACAGCGGTGTGGTTGGTGTGTGGGGCTGCGCGGGGAATCATCTACGGCAACCTCCGACTCTTCCGCTGCTCGTTGCCTGCCTGTGCATGAGCACTGCTGCCGCTGCTGGTGGCGGTGCGTACGCCGTGTGTGGGGTGGCGTGGTGTGGGTAGCACCGACTGCATGCGCGCTGCCGGAGTACCACGCCCGTGACGTTGACATCCGGGCGGTGCCGCGGTGGCGGTGGGATCCTACTGACTCCCCTTTTTCTGCTGCCTGGGCCTGGCTGACTGTTCGCCCTCAAAACGCACGCACACACACGCACACACCGCCGCCGCAACCGCCGTGCTGCGACTCTCACCCCGTCGTGTCCACACACACACGCGCGGTGTGTGCCATTTTCAGAGCGATCGGCTTGGAGTCGCCCCGTCTCCGCCTTGCCTTTGCCTTGCCCTCCCGCAAAGCCCCGCCGGGCACGGCACGCGCTCGTGCGCGCGCGCGCGCGCGCAAGGAGGCACACAGGCGCGTCAGACCCTCACTCGTCCCTCGGCCGCCACGCGCCGCGCGCGCCCGTCCGGCGCCCAGTGCGCATGCACCCCACCCCGCTCACACCCGCACGCACACGACATTATACTCCCCGCCCGCTGTGCAGTGCGCAATTCGTTGTGTAAAGCGCCCGCCCCTCATCCGTCGTTCGTCCGCAACGCCGCACCGCCACATACAACAAGCAGCGCAACTTGCCGCCGCGGACCCACTCCGGCGCGCCTGCCACGCCACCTGCCGCCAACTGCCGCAAGCCGCCCGCCGCCATGCACATGGCGATGGGCATGACGGAGGAGGCGCTGCGCGCGGCGGGGATGCTGGCCATGTACTATGGCGGCGGCATGCCAAACGGGGTGGCGGCATGCGATAGCGTCGCGCCCGCATGCGGCACACCCGCTGCTGCCAGCGGGAGCGTCGGTGGCGGCGGCGGCATGATGATGCTGCCGCACCACTACGCGCTGCAGCCGCCGCCGGCCTCCATGCCGCCGCCAGAGTCCATCATGTTGCTGGGGTCGTCACCGCATGACAGCGGCAGTGCCCGGTACCACGCGCCCATGATGGGCGTGCCGACACAGCCGCTGCAGATGGCGGTGGAGGACCCATACGCGGCTGCTGCAGCAGCGGCAGCAGCGGCTGCTGCTGCGGCAGCGGCGGCTGGGTCTGGTGGCTACGCTACCACCTCCGGCCCCATGCTGTACCTGTCACCCACCGGTGGTGGCGGCGGCGTTGGTGGTGGCGGCGGTGGCGGTGGGGGCATGTTCATGCCGATGGGGTACGGCAGCGCGGGCGGCGTCAGCGCGGGCATGGGCGGCATGCCACACCACCACCCCGCCGTGTCCGTGCCCGTGTCCGAGCCCGACGCGATGACGCTGGCGCTGCAGCAGCAAACGCGGCAACACCTGGTGGCGCTGCAGATGCAGCAGCTGTGGATGCAGCAGTACGCTGCTGCGATGGCGGGCGCCCCCGTGCCGCCGCCGTCCGCCCCTCCGCCCCCTATGCCGCCGCCACCACCACCGTCGCTGTCGCTGTCGCTGTCGCAATCCAGCCACCCCGCCGGCTACGCCCCACCCCCGACGCCGCTGCCGCGCCTGGAACTGCGCACCATGTACGCTGGCTCGGTTGCCGCCGCCGCCGCTGGTGTCAGCGGCGGCCTGATGCGCCCCATGGTGACGCCGCGCATGGCGGCGGTGGCGGTGGAGGCAAACGCGGAGGGCCGCTTCCCCTGCCCGCTGCCTGGCTGCACCAAGACGTTCACGCAGCGCACCAACCTGCGCCGGCACATGCTGGCGCACAGCGGCGACAAGCCCTTCTCCTGCAAGATCTGTGGTACGTTGCGACGGCGGCGGCAAGGAACACGCCTGTTGTGTGTGTGTTGGTGCGTGCACGACGACGCATCACCGCCGCAACACCACACTACACCACACTACACGCACCACACACACACTGCAGGCAAGGCGTTTGCACGCAGTGACGACATGGCGATCCACGTGCGCACGCACACGGGCGACCGGCCGTTCCGGTGCACGCGCTGCCCGCGCACCTTCACGCGCCAGTCCGACTTGCACGCGCACCTGCAGCTGCACGCCTCCAGTGATGCCGTCATCGCCGCCACCAGCCACGGCGCCGCTACCGCAGCGGCGGCGGCGGCAGCGGCGGCGGCGACTGCGGCGGCGGCGACTGCGGCGACGGCAGACGCATACTCGGGGCACAAGGCGGGTCGCGCCGGGCGGTTGGAGCCGGCACCTGCGGCGCACCACCACGACGCCAAGCGCCTGCACTCTGACGCCCGCGACAACGGCGACGACGCCGACATTTGACGACGACGCCGATGAGCTGGTCGACGTCGATGACGACGATGAGCCGACGGAGGCCGACGTTGCCGCCGCGGCGCTGCTGTCCAACGGCCGCCATGGTAGCGGCAGCGGTGGCAGTGGTGAGAGCATGCACAGCGTGGTGCACTCTGCTGATGTGTAGCCAAGTTGACCACGCCTTCGCCTTCGCTGTAGCAGCCGCCACCGTCGTTTACCCATCCCTCGCGTTACATTCCCTCCCACCATCCGCTGCCACCACGTCCTTGTTTCTTATTCTTGCTGCTGCCCTGCGCGTGTGGCGCCTGTATTCCCTCCCCGCCCGCCTCACCCTGTGTCCCTTGTACCAGCGTGCCTGCCTCCTGCTGTGCCGACCTTTGGGGGTTTGTTCAGCTACAGCTGCTGGCGTCCTTGTGCCTGCTCACTCGCTTGCGATGCCGCCCTATCGCTGGCCTTTCTCTGCGCGCGGTCGTTGCCTACTACATTTGCTGCACTATCATACTACTGCCGCACATATGCCGCCGCCACCACCTCCGAGCCTAGCGTGTACTATCCATGTACACTGCCGCCGCCGCTGCCGCCGCCGCCACGTAGTTGAGCGGCGTGCGGTGTCACCGCGCCTCGCCTCCGTGCCGCCGTCGTGCCCTTTGTTGTGCCCGCCGCAATAGTCTCCCTCGCCTTGCGGCGGGCCGTTGCAAGGGGCGGCTGTTTGCTGCGGCGGCCGCTAAGTGCATGTAGTTCATGTTGTGGACCAACTTGTGCCCGCGCAGCCTCCGCGCCGCCCGCCCCGCTGCGCCCTTGTGGCTTGGCTTGGCTTGGCGCGGGGCTGCGTTGTTTACAGCGTTTTAACGTGGCATTACCGTGGCATCCCTCCAATAGTAATACTGACACTGTGACAAACCACTGGCAAGGCCCATAAGCGCGACAGGCCGCAGGCGCACCACCACTCAGTGACCACGATGCGTCGCGCATCGCGTGGCCAGGATACGGCGCCGCGTGGATACCGCCACGTTGCCCGCGCAGATGCAGACAACTTGCTGTTAACACACATCGATAATCACGCCAACCATGCCGCGCCATCACGTAATAATAAGGCAGTACGACCGTATTGCATTGGTGTCGACACTCATGCAGTCAGCGCGGCGTGCCGTGTTGTGTGGCTGCCGTCACCTTGCGCACATTGCACACGTCCCACAGCGCCAGCAGCTGCTGCAGGGGCAGGGTCGTGTTGGTGGTGTTGCAGCAGCAGCAGTAGCAGCCACGGTACCCTGGAAGCAAGTCGCTGTCATGGCCACCTCCTCCTCCTCCTCGCCAGCAGCTGGTAGCCGCAGCAGCCCCCGGCGCAGCCAGCCGGCACGTGCAGCCAGTGCGCCGGCGTCGTCCGCCACGCCGAGCAGCAGCCTGTCGGATGACGACTTCGTGGCCGCCCGCGGCGATGGTGGCGACGATGGCATTGACGCGACGCCCACCGCTGCGGCAAAGCGGCTGAAGGGCGCCGGTGGCGGCGCGGTGGCACGTAGCGCTACCGTCGTTGCGGATGCAGACGACGGTGCGGCAGCTGGCGGCGCTGGAACCAAGCGGGCTGCCAGCTCACCGGGCGCCACCCCTGGCGGCAGCAAGCGTGCTTCCCTTGCGCCGTCGCCGCATGCCGGCCCTGCCGAGTTTGAGCTGGGCGCCAGCACCCCTGCCGCCTCCCTGGATGCCTGCACTGCCGGCGTGCCGCCGCGCCGGCCCGGCCGCTTCAAGATCATCTCCGCCAACGTGAATGGCCTGCGCGCCTGGCTGGCGCCCGACAAGCTGCCTGCCATCCGCCGGTGGCTTGCAGCGGAGGACCCCGGTTCGTCCACTGCCGCCACCCGTTAGGGAACACACACCTGCGCCTCCGATCACCATCAACCCCCACCACTCCCCGCCGCCACCCACAGATGTGTTGTGCCTGCAAGAGACCAAGATCGATGACAGCCTGGTGGACGGCATGCGCATGTTGCTACCCACCCTGCCGCACTCCCGCTTCTCCTGTTGCACGCGCAAGAAGGGTGCGTCCGCCGCTTACGCCCCTTGCGTACATGGTCGCCCCATACTCACCCCAACCCACGCACACACACACACACAACTGCAGGGTACGCCGGCACTGCGGTGTACTCCAAGACGCCGCTGCGCGTGATCTCCAAGTCGGTGCACGCGGAGGACGGGCTGGCGGCGGGGGAGCGGCAGGGGCTGGATGAGGAAGGCCGCGTGCTGGCGGTGGAGGTGGGCGGCATCAAGCTGGTAAATGTGTACACGCCCAACTCAGGCCAGGGGCTGGTGCGCCTGGCGTCACGCACGACGGCGTGGGACCCCGCCTTCCGACGCACGGTGGTTGACCTTGCGGCGGGGGCGGCGGGGGCGGCGGCACCGGTGGTTGTCATGGGCGACCTCAACGTCGCGCTGCGTGACATGGACATCCACAACCCCAAGGCCAACCGCAACAAGTCGGCCGGCTTCTGTGACGCCGAGCGCGACGGCATGGCAGACCTGCTGGCAGCAGGGTTCACTGACGTGTGGGCGGCCAAGTACCCCACCACCGCGCAGTACACGTGCGTGTCTCCGCTCTTTATACGGTTGCGCTGCTCCCACGCTTGCTCCCCACACCACACAACTGCTGCCACCCAAACACACGCGCAGGTACTGGGGCGTGCGGCCGTTTGGCTTGCGGGCAGAGAACAAGGGCTGGCGGCTGGACTATGTGCTCACCTCCGGCGCCATTGACCTTGCAACGGTACGGCAGTCGCCGCGTCGTCACTGCAATCTTACCACACCTGTCGTATGTAGTTTACTTTGCCACTCTCCCACACCCACCCTGCAGGCGGACATGGAGGTGCGCCATACGTGGCCGTTCAATGACCATGTGCCCATCGTATTTGAGTTTGTGCCGCCAGCGCCTGCACCTGCTGCACCAGCTGCATCGCCGGCGCCCGTCGCGGCTGCAGCTGCTGCGGCCGCCAGCGCCGACGCGCCGACATGAGTTTAGGGCACATTTCAAGTGCGCATGCCATGACGCGGCAAGGGGGAATGAGGGCGGCATGTCGCTGAAATACGCACGCACGCGCGCTGGCACAAGAGTCACACACGCACACACAAAGTACATCACATGCACATGCAACAGGCGTTGTCCCAAAGATATTACAGGGAATGGTCGCGCGCGTGCACCGCCGCTGCCTTGGCGGCGTCCTTGCGCAGCTTGTCCAGGTGCTCGCGCTGCCAGGTGGCGGTCTGGAACGTGAGGTCGGGGCCTTCGTCAGACACGTAGCCGCCGCCGCTACGCGCTGAATCCAGCAGCTCGCTGCTGGCGCTGTGCACGGGCGGCAGTGCCCCGCCACTGCTGGCGCCGCGCAGCGACGGCACGGCGGACCCACTGGCACTCGAGCCTGGCCGCAGCGTGCTGCCGCCGCCTGGCGCGCCCATGGTGGACACCGACCACGACGCCAGCGCGTCACTGCCGCCAGACACCGGCCGGTCAACACCTGGCAGCGGCGCGCCCCGTGGCGGCGTCCCTGCGCCACTGCTACCAGCAGCAGCGCCAATGGCAGCCGCAACCGCTGACGCGCCGCCGCCATGCATGCTGCCGCCGCCAGGTGGCAGCCGCGTCGCAGGGGACCGCGCCCGCCCCGGTGGGCTGCCACTGAGCATGGCGCCGGCCGTCGTGCTGCCGGAGGGGCTCATGAGCGGGCTGCTCAGCAGGCTGCCCACGCCCGTGAGCGACGTGTCGCCAAACGACATGGAGTCGTCAGAGCCCACCGCGCGGCTCATGTCCAGCGCATCCACCGCCACCAGGAAGCGGTGCGACAGCAGCTCCTCTGCCGACGGCCGGTCGGACGGCGCGATGGCAAGGCAGCGCGCAATGAAATCACGCGCGGGCTCGCTCAGCGTGTCAGGCAGCTCAGGCGACCGGTGCTCCATGCACAACCGCAGCACGGCGGGCCAGCCAGCCGTGAACAGCTGCCGGCCAGTGGCCATCTCCAACACCGTCACGCCCACCGCCCATATGTCGCTCGCCCAGCCATAGATGTGGCTGCCGCCCAGCCCGCTGCCGCCAGACGATGCCGCGCCGCCCCGTTTGCCTCCACTGCCGCCCGCCTCAGCGGCAGCAGCTGGCGGCCGCGCGGTCGCTGCCGCCGCCGCTGCTGCGACAGCCGGTGGTGATGCCGCTGGCGTGTCGCCGTCGTCCTCCTTGGAGGTGGCACGGCTGGCAGACCGCCGCGGCCGGTCACCTATACCGCCTGGGCCGCCACCCGCCGCCCGCCGCGCAGCGCCGCCCGGTGCAGCACGCCGCCGCCGCGCACGGTAGTCACCTGCGCCGCCACCCCCGCCGCCGCCACCCTCATCACCGTCACCACCCTCCGCCGCCGACTCAATGGCTGCCTGCAGCACCTCCGGCGCCATGTACGTCATGGTGCCCGCAATGGTGTTGTCCATGTGCAGCTGCCGCACCACGTCGCCGGCGCTACCACTGCTGCCGCCGCCATCCGTGCCCCCCTCCGCGTCACCACTGCCGCCGCCGCCGGCTGCCACCGGCAACAGCTTGCTGCACCCAAAGTCTGCCACCTTGGCCACGCCGTTGGACAGCAGCACGTTGCCGGGCTTGATGTCGCGGTGCAGGATGCCCTTAGAGTGCAGGTACGCCAGGCCGCGCATCATGTCGCGCGCGTACCGCGCCACCAGCGACTCAGGCAGCGGACCGTACTCCTTGATCAGGTCCTTCACGCTGCCGGAGGTGGCCTGCTCCAGGTAGATGACGATGGTGGCGGTGACGGCGACAGAGCGGCGCACGGCGGCGCCGGTGGCCAGCACCTGCGGCCGCGACGCTGACGTCGCCTCCGACACCGCCATACCCAGGTACCGGATGATGTTCTCGTGGTCCAGCGCCGACAGCAGCTGGATCTCACGCTGCAGCGACCGCACCCGCGCGTCCACCTTGCAGTAGCGCTCCAGGTCCAGCAGCGCGGTGGCGGGCGGCGGTGCTGCAGCTGGCGTGCCTGGCGCCCCACCACTGCCACTACCGTCGCCGCTGCCCTCCACTGGGCCGTCGCCGGGTGCCGACAGACTCGCGCCGCCGCCACTGCCGCCGCCTGCTGCCGCGTGTGCAGCTGCCATCACCGCCGCCGGTACGTTGATGGCAACCTCCTTGATGGCAATCGGCGCGCCAGAGTCGACGTCAATGCCGGCGTACACGCGGCCAAACGACCCCGCACCCAGGAACCGGCCGCGCACCGCCTCACGGACGGGGCGCACCCAAGCACCCACCCCCGTGCCGCGGGTGGCGTAGCTGGCGGTGGACAGCGCAGACTCGGCGCGCCCCAGCGACCCCACCGACGCGCTCCGGCCTGCAAATACCAGGCTGCCAGCGGCGCCGACGGACGTGGTGCCTGCGGTGGGCGGTGCCGCGCCAGCCGTGAGAGGGCGGGCGTGCGGTGGCGAGTGTGCATCGCCAGCGCCATCGTTGCTGCTGTTGCTGTCACCACCACCAGTGTAGGGCAGCGCAGAGGCGGGGCGCGTAGGCGCCGCCGAGGCAGGGGGCGTGGCGCGGGAGGAGAGGCCAACTGCGGCGCCAGCGGAGGCAGAGGAGGAGGTGCGGGATGGCGTTGGCGGGCGTGGCTGTACTGCCACCCACAGCTTGTACTCTACCCCGCCGTCCGGCTGCGCCGTCCGTGGCGCCATGGCCAAGTCGTCGTCCGTCACGCATGCCACCAGGTCGCCGTCCGCGTCCTTGTACTTCACCGCCACCTGCTCCGCACACGTGTCGTCGGTCGCCGCACCGCCCGCAACCAGGCGCGCCAACGCCAGCGCGCGAACCTCTGCCAGCGCCAGACCGCCGCCGGTCGTCGCCACCCGGTACACCGCGTCGCCAGCCACCAGCTTCACCGTCACGGCGGGAGCCGCAGCGGATGTGGCAGCTGCTGCGGCGGGTGCGACAGCAGTAGCTGGCGCCGGTGCCGGCGCGCTGCTACTACTGGTGGCCGTGTGACCAAATGCCGCCGCGCCACCCACGCGCAGGCCTGCCACGGATGCCGGCGTGGGGTTGCTGTCAGTGGAGGCGCCAGAAAGGGTGCGAGGCCGGGCGGCGGGGGCGGGTGAGCGCGCGGGGTGCGCGGACGAGGCGGCCGGCGAGGCGCGCGTGGGTGCCATATCAAACCCAAGCTGTGCCGCTGGCAGGCTTACTGCGGTGCGTGGTGGCCTGGCGGGGGCACCTGACGTGGGGCTGC
>ERZ778022.3466-NODE-3466-length-14808-cov-4.002305_pt1 | contig 14808 bp, 8 predicted proteins | sample MGYA00375752_ERZ778022 | MGnify/ENA primary metagenome ERZ778022 (study PRJEB29350, sample SAMN05389826) | bioreactor metagenome | isolation source: Thiocyanate bioreactor | place: South Africa: University of Cape Town | collected 2014-04-04 ... | reverse complement strand
ATTTCGAAGGCCACGCTCTATCTCTATTTCAAGACGAAATCGGACATCTACCACGACCTGCTCGTGTCGGACCTGCATCTGCTCATAGACGACATCGTCGGCGCTGAGGACGAAGCCCTTTCCGCACCGCAGGTGCTGATGGCGAAGGCCTGGAAGTACGCCGATTTCTTTCAGAGCCACACCGAGTACTTCTCGCGCCTGTCCTTCTACTATTACCCCGGCCGCGCCGAGCGCCTCGCCGAAGACGTCGCGCGCGAGATCGAGCGGCTTATCGTGGTCGCGTTGCGCTCTATCGAAGCGACGATTGCCCGCGGCACTGCGGCCGGCGAACTCCGTTCGCTGAATCCCTGGGCGACAGCAGTCGCGTTGTGGGCCCTTTGGGAGGGCGCCGCTCAAGCTGCAGCAACTGGCCGAACTGTCCGGTTTGATCTCGAGCTGAGGAAGATCGTCGAGGCGGGTATGTCTGCGATGATCAAGGGCATTCGAAAGACAAATCGAATATAGGTGGCTCCTAGCGAGTCGTTCGATGGCCGACTGCCGGAGATGCCCAGTGCAGGGCAGGCGTGGAGCCGAGCCAAGGTGGGCGTCACGCGGATCGATCACGCATAGTGGAACATCGCCATGAAGCCGAAGTCCATGTGCAGTTGCTGATGGCAATGGAATAGCGTCGGCCCAGGGTTGTCGGCAACGACGTCGAATTCGACTTCCTGGAAGCCGCCAACCATCACGACATCCTTCATGACGCCGGACGTCCGCTTCCCACCGACGCGCACTAATTCAAAGCTGTGCCGGTGCAAATGGAGGGGGTGGATGTCGTCGCTGGCATTGCGGAATTTGAGCCGATAGCGCCGCCCCTCACTCAACATGAAGCTGGGCTTCATCGTCTTCATTGAGAACGCCTGCCCGTTCAAAAGCCAGCGGTTGAAGCCGTTGATCGCGCCGTTTTGCTTTTGGATCGTGAACTCCAGCACCTCATCCGGCTCGCCGATCTGTCCGTCGGCTTTTCCAAAAATGGCGTAGTCCCACTGATAAGCCTCAGGCTTGATCCACCGTGGCTCACCGGTCGCGCCCGCGTATTCTACCACGATCCCCATACCGCGCGTGCGATCATCATCCGCCAGATCACCCATCACCCAGACGCCCGGATGGTTCATCTCGACAATTGCCGAGATGCGTTCGGCTGTGCCGAGCCAGAGCATGGGCACTTCAGCCTGCGTCGGCACTGGATTGCCGTCGAGCGCGATCATCTTGAATGCATGGCCCGGGAGAGCAAGACTGCGGATTTCACCGGCACTTGCATTGAGCACATGGAAGAGGACACGCTCGCCCTGCTTCACGCGGACCGGATCGCCATGCCCCAGCATCTTGCCGTTGATACCGAAAAGCTCGTAGCCAACCTCGTAACCTTTAGGCCCACTGAACTGCTTCTCATCCTTTTCGGCGATTTCCTTGAGATCATTCAGCGCCTCCCCGGCGAGCGCGTCCAAGGCCATATCGCCACCACGACTGAAAGATGGCTGGAACTCCTTCAGAACGAGAACAACCTCGCGGTCATAGGCGCCGGGATTGCTCGCGGGCTCGACGTAGAGCGGGCCGACTTGTCCGGAATATGTGCCTCGATCGAGATCGGCGCCGGCTGCGACGTGGGTGTGATAAAAGCGGAAGCCTGACGGCTTTGGCACGAACGAGACGCGGCGCACGCTATGCGGCGCGACATAGGGTGTTCCTTCTTCGGCAGCGCCATCGACATCGCTCGGGATCATCAACCCGTGCCAATGCACGAGTTCAGGGGTGTCGGTGTCGTTGTGGATGTCGACGGTTACGCGCTGCCCCTCCTTCATGCGCAGGAGCGGTCCTGGAAACTGTCCGTTGTAGAGGATTGTCGACACGATATGGTCCGGTGCCAGCTCGACCAGCCCGGTGCCGATCTTCAGCGTAAGATCGGCGACAACACGAGACCCAGCAGCAGAAAGCCTCGGCGGCATCATTCCGACGCAAGCGCTGGCACCCATTGCCTTCAACAGGGTTCGCCGATCCATTATCGCTACTCCTCTTCGAAGAGCTCGCTGAAGAGCTCCCGCACTTTGGTCTTGGCCGCAGTTAGCGCGGCCGACCTGGAGCTCTTTCGCGATCAACACGACGTATTTTGCCGTCGACGTTCTCTTGCGCTGGCGACACGAGGCCCTTCCGTTCGAGCACACGCAGGATCGGGCGCGATGTGCCGACACTAAGTTCGCAGCGATGCCGACGGTGCTCTTCGATCATGGCGAGCCCACAGACGGGCTCTTTCAGGGCATGTCAGCATATGCGAACGCCCGAGACCGGCGTTCAGCCCTCGGTCCCTGCGCCCTATCCAGCCGCGAGCGCTCGCCCGCGCTCCAGCGATCGTTCCCGCTATCGACGCCCGATCTCACGACCAGAGCTAGGCGATGTCAAGCACGCCTCGGCTCTTGCCTAGAATTTGCATCGCCGGCCGGCCGAGGGGCGCGTTTACTCGCGCCCCTTCGACCACGCTCACTTTTCGAACCAAACCTGATCGAAGCGCCAGTTGTTATAAATGCTGTTCTCACCCAGCACGAAGCCTTTGACGTGCGGCTGCCAGCAGGTCCCGGAGCGGTTGTGATAGAGGATCGGCCGCGCCACCTCTTCCGTCAGGATGCGCTCGATCTCCCAGACGATCTTCTTGCGCTTCTCGACGTCGGCTTCCTGCGACTGCTCGTCGAGCAGCTTCTCGACGTGAGGCGTGCAATAGCCCGTGTAATTCGCCTCGGACTTGCAGGAGTACGCGCCCTTCAGCACGGCGTCCGGATCGTCGATGCCAACACCGGACGTGTTCATCCCGACGGCATAGTTCTTCTTGGTCAGACGGCTGTGCCAGATGGAGGATTCGACCAGCTCCATCGAGGCATCGAAGTAAATCTTGTTGAGCTGGTCGACGAGGATGACAGCGGGATCCTTGTAGGTGGCAAAATCGCGCGTCGCCACCTTCACCGGAAGACGGTTGTTCGGACCGTAGCCCAGGCTCTCCATGATCTTGCGCGCCTCGGCTTGTTGCTGAGCGACGTCGCCATAGCCCAGCAGTTTCGAGCGCATCTCCACCGGCATGCCCCACTGCCCCTCTGGGCCGGGCATCATGTTGGTCGCAATGGAGGACTTACCGCCGGAAATGATATCGATGTACGCCTGACGATCGAGCGCAAGCGCCATCGCGCGCCGGATTTCCGGCTTGTCGAACGGCGGCTGCTCGACATTGACCAGAAGGTTGATCGGCACATTCGTCGGCGCCAGCTTGCACACGGCATCCGGCTTCTGCGTGGTGACGTCCCTCATCAGCGGCACCGTGACGTCGGCGACGAACGTCATATCGAATTCGCCGGCGACAAAGGCCAGAATTCGCGTCGACCGGCTATTGACGATCTTCCATTCGATCCCGTCGAGGTACGGCTTGCCCTGGTCCCAGTAGGTTGGATTTTTCGCGAGCTTGATCGACTCGTTGCTCTTGAACTCGACGAATTTGAACGGCCCGGTGCCGACCGGCTTTGTGCGCATGTCGCGCGCCGAGACGTGACATGGATAGACTGGCGCCAGACCCGATGCGAGCAGGGCGACGAACGAGGGTTGCTTCTTCGTCAACTGAAAGGTCGCCGTCAGGTCGTCCTCGACCACGACCTCTTTCAAGTTCTCGTACCAGATTTTGCGCGGGCTGCGCCGAAAGGCGCTCTCGGGATCGAGCCCACTTGCCCGATGGTAGGTGCAGCGCACGTCGTTCGCCGTAAACGGCTTGCCGTCGTGGAAAGTGACGCCGCTGCGGAGCTTGAAAGTGAGCTTCGTCCCCGTCTCGTCCCATGCCCAGCTCGTTGCCAGCTCGGGTACGATCGTGTCGAAGCTGTTCAGCGGCTTCATGGGATCGAAGCGCACGAGGTTGTTGAAGACCGCCATGAACGGCATATTCGTGGCGATGGTCGATTCCTCGTGGATCGAGGCACTTGGCGGCTGAGTGGTATTGTAGATCCGCAGCGTGCCGCCTTGTTTCTGCGCTGCTGCAGCGCCCGCGCCCATAGCCATTACGCCGCCGAGTACGGCAGCGAGCCAGCGCGATTTTGCCGTCCGATGATGCCTCATGCGTTCCTCCTGTGAGCAGTCTTTTTGGGAAGACTATCCCTAAAGGCCTCCTCTCGGAAACCCTTATCCATGCACCCACCAGGTTCACGCGCCCTCGCCGCCGGACGAAATGCGCGCTGCCGTTTTGTCGACGAGCGCGCGAACGTTTCGACCAATACGGGATAAGCGGCGCCCATCATCATCGCCGCCGGCAGCAGGCGCGCGAAGTTCGTCCCGTCGATCCATTCGAACAGCGTAGATGTTGGTGCGATGGAGATGCGCGCCAGGCACGAAAGCGAAGGGTGCACGCATCACGGCAGGCTGCGCCCGCATCGGCCACAACGGCTACTTCTTCCACCATGAAAGCGCACCTCGCCCTGCCGGGAGGGCCATGTTTCGCTCTTCTATTGATAGAAGCCTGGCTCGACGCTTCTCGGCGCCCAAGGTGTGTTGGATGATTGCGCGCTTTGGACGAGGCGCTATTCCGTTGGGAGCTTCGTGTTCGTGGTCGGCGTTGTGATGCCATTCACATGATACTTGTGGCACGTCACGCAGTCTTGGCGCGCCGCGCCGCTGGCGTGACAGGTCTGGCAGGTCTCCTTCTTCACCGCACCGAAATTGGACGCGAAGCTGTGCGGATTGCCCTGCTCGTAGCTCTTCAGATAGGAACGGCCCTTCTCGAGGCTATGGCAGGTCAGACAACCCTGATCTCCCACGACGCCGAAATGCGGCTCGTGGATGAACCGCGTGAAGCGTGCCTTCTTGTTCTCGACAGAAGGTCGGGAGAAATTGACGAGCCGCCCCTTGGACCGGATATCGTCGACGCTGTGGCATTTCGTGCATGAGCCCTGGGCTTCCTTGCCCGATAGGGCATTGAAGACCGCCGCTGCGGGACTCTTTGCACCCTTCGGTGCTTGGGGACCGGTCAGAAAGAGCCAGGAATAGATGAATTTGTCCTTGTGCCCCGCCGGACGATAAAAGATCGCGTAGTCCTGCCTGTACCAGCCGCCATACTCGGCCCAGCTCTCCGCATCCACCTTGCTTTCGATGCCGATCACGGGCGCGACCTTCGTTGTAGACGTGGCCTGCACGGCATCCGAGACCGCCGACGCGCCGGCCGGCGGATCGGAGACCGCCTTGGAGGGAGCATTCGCAGGGGCTCCCTTGGGCTGGCCGGCTTTCAGAGCATCTCTCACAGGCGCTGCCATGGCGCGAAGCTCCTCCTCCGTCGGATGGAGCAGATCGTCGGTCTGGTCTCCTGCCTTGGCCCGAGGCGGTTCGCTGGCGGAAGGTGTTTCGTTGCCGCCCTCGGGCTTGGCGACGGCAGGGCCTGCCGCACTCTTGGACCGCGCCTGCCGCTCTGCCTGAGCGAGCCGCGCGGCGGGCTCGGGTATGGTGGCCGTGTCGCTGTCGACAGTCGCTGTCGATTCCTTGGTCGTTGTGATCCAGCCGCCTTGCTTCGGCGCCTTCGCTTCTTTGTGATTGGCCATTTCCGTGCCGAGATTGGGTAGCCACTGCTGCTGGGCACTGACAACCACATCGCGCGGCAAGTGTGCCGTCAGATCAGCGATGAGGCTCGCGCTCAGCTTCGCTCCGCCACCGATGCCGAGATCGCCGAGGACGTCGGACGCCTTTCCCGTGATCAGTGCATAGAACACACCCTTGATCTCCCAGACCAGGTTTGTCACCGCTCTGATCTGGCTGTCGCTTGCCTTGGCCAGCTCCATCAGATTTAGACTGTCCACGGTCTTGATCAGCGCGCGCCCACGCTCGGTCCGGCTGATCATCACCTTCATGAACGGCGTGAGGTCGGCTTCGGATGCCTCAGGCCACTCGCCGATCGCGGCGTTCTTCTTCTTCAACGTCTGCAGGTCGAGTCCCGGCAGGGCCAAGAAGGCGACGCCCTTCGGGCCACTGGCCCGGTCCTTGCCGGTGATTTGGTCGAGATGGCAGCCACTACATGTCTGCTCGAACGGCGCTACGGTCATGACGCGCTTGTCGGCGCGGCTGTTGTGACACGTCGAGCAAGTGTCGGGAATGCGCTTCGTCGCATCCTTCTTGGACATTTCCGGGAAATGCTTCCCGACGTGCCCCTCGTGATCATAGACGATCTGAGTGCGCTTCTTGAATGGATAGCGCTCGAACTTCGGATGATCGCCGTCGAAGCTGTCGAACTTCACGACGTGGCAGGAACGGCATCGTTCATTGGAGATTTCGCTCAGGCTGAAGTTTGTGCCCTTGTGCTCCTGATGGCAGGTCGCGCAGCTCAGACCACGTTCTCCTGCGCCATGCGTCGGGAAGGCGGCGCCCTGTACACGGGCCGACAGCGGCGCAGGCGTCGTTGCAGCGATCTTGGCTAGTCTCTCGGTGCTCTGTTTCAGGATGTCTCCCGAGACACCATGCGCGTTGAAGGCCGTATTGGGCATCTGGTGGCACGTGAGGCAGGCTTTGCTGTCTGCAAGGCGATCACCAGGAGCGAGGCCGTGCATCCAGGTCAGATTGCCGCTGCCGCTCTTGGTGTGGCAGCTACTGCAATTCTTGATTGCGCCGTGAGCACTCGCCAGCGGGCCCGGCATCAGGAACTTCGTATCCTTCGCAAGAATAAAGGCGGCGCCCAGGCCGACGATAGTGGCAAGCGCCAGAAACACCGCCAGACGGTCGCGCAAGGCGTTCGCGACCATCTGTCTCTCGGCTCTCGGTGGCCGCGCCGATCGGCTCCATAGTCGACGCCACATCACCAGAACCCCGATGAGAAGGCATAGACGACGAGAATGTGTAGCGCCGTCATCACGACCAGCGCATAAGTGAGGGGCACGTGCACGAACAGCCAAGCCTTCGAGAGCCCGAGATGGACCCGCGCGAAATCAAGCCGGTCCTTCTCCGCAACCAGCTTCCTAATGGCCGCAAGCTTCTCCTGCCCCTGCTCGTCCACATAGCGTGACAGGTTGTCGATCTCGTCGGTCAAACGCTTGAGCGGGCGCTTCGAGGCGATGAGATGGGCTGCCGTGCCTCGCGGGCCCTTGAAGAAGTCTCGGAGCTGGGTGGTGTAAAGATCCACGATCCAGGCGTCGTGAGGCAGCTCTGGCAAGGCAAACAGAGTGGGCGCCGGATCGCCATCGACGACGAGAGCGTGGACCTCTTGCGCCAGCTCGGCGCGGCGCGTGGGGATCCGATCATAGCTGAGGCGCTCGTCGACCCCGTGCCTGGTCCGCAGCGACCAGGAGAGATAGGTGCCGAGAATTCCGCTCAGCGTCACCAGGACGAAGCCCGTCCAAAGCGCCCACTCGAAAGCTGTGTCAGGCAGAGAGAAATCCGAGTGCGAGACGAATACGGCGATCAGCACGTAGCCGAGAAAGATATGAACCCTCCGCCAGCGTTTGGCGGATTTCGGCGACAGGCTGTTCCTCTTTATGGCGATGTGGAAGTAGATCTGCAGACCCATGCCGACGGCCAGCAACCAGCCGTCGAGATAGCGCGGATCGCGCAGCGCGTGGCCGTAGATCCAGACGAGCCAAAACAGGGCGCCCGAAATTGTCGCGAGCAGGAAGACCTGGAGCGCCCGCATGGCGACCAAGCCGTCAGACGCGCGCCGCACCGCCAATCTCATACCAAGAGACCCATCGCGATGGTTCTTTCCCCATCAAGCTGCTTAGGACGCTGCTATTCCCGGCCAGCCGCAATCAATTGGATGCGCCGCCTTCTCTGACCTTGCCCTTGAACTTGTCCGTTCCGGGGATCAGACCGTCGAGCCCGGCCATTGTGCTGCCGTCGTACTTCTCGCTGATGCTCGCGAGCGTCTTGGAGACGCCGTCGGCCGCAGCCGCCAGCAGGCGTTCATTGTTGAGCTTCAGCCCGGCCGCGTGCCCGTACTCGATCAGCCTTGCGATTTCGGGGACGTTCGGCACAGCTTTTGCCGCAACGGCAAGCTGCTTGCGCGCTCTGTCGGCGCGTCTCGCCATCGCGAACGCGTATGTCCTTCTGACAGTCGCCTTTCCGACTGCGCGCAGGGCCGTCTCGAGCTCGACGCCGAGGCCGATGAGATAGAGCATTCGCTTGCGTGCCGCATTGGCCGGCACATTTTGCTTGCCCTTGGAATGCCAGGTGTTGTGCCGCACCTCACCCTGAGACCAGGACACCATCTCGAACGCGCTACCGGCTGAATGACCGCCCTTGTTCACGAGGTCCTCCTGCGGCACGACATGGCAGCCGTAGCAGTTCTTCGTCAGCCGATAGATCGAGGACGGCCTGATCATTCCCTTGGAGTCGGCAAGCTTTAAGCGCGCCTCCTTCTCGGCCTTGGTTTCAGTCTTCTCGGTCTTGCCGCTGAACTGGCTGTGGACTCTGATCCAATCGTCGCCGGCGCTATGGCAGGACTCGCAGGAGATGCCGGCGACCGGCTGCTTCTTGTTGTCCTTCTGCTGCACCGTGTAGTGGCAGCCGAGGCATATGCCTTCCGACCTGATGCGCGACACACCCATCTTTTCCGCGATCTCGTTCGCCTCCTTCTTGCGCGGCATGTCGCGGAAGGTCTTGAAGTGATGCGATCCCTGCCAGGCCTCGGACTCCTGCTTGTGACATTCGGCGCAGGCGTTCGGGCCGACAATCTTGCTCGCATCGGACGCACCCGTACCGCCCGCGGCAAAGCCGAGCGTCGCGAGCAAAGCGATAATGCAAAGCACGGAGGCGCGGAGAAGAGCTTTGTGCCCGAACCCGATCCGCCGAAGACAAAATACCCTAAGAACGAAAATGACTTCTCACCCTTGCTTCAGCCATCCCATACATCTGCATTGACGGTTCCCGCCGGCTGCGGGTGCGATTGCGCGCAAGCAACCCCACTTGCCGGATGCTCGACTGAGCGAGCCAGTCGATGGCGCGGATCAAAGCACTTTCCTCGACGGTGTCGTCGGCCGTCGGGAGGAAGGGGTCCGCGTAGCAAACGGCGCCGCTACGCGTCGCGATCGCTTTGATCGCATCGACCATTCCCGGCGCACCACAGGCGTAGAGCACATCTGTCGGCAGCAGGCGTGGCAGATAGTCGGTCGGCCGGCCCAAATTCACCTCAGGCATACTCTGCTGCGGTGTGCTGCAAACCGGGACGACAAGGACGTTGGGAAAGCGCGCCAGTCGCGCGAGAGCCGGCATCATATAGAGAGACTCGATGGTGCGGCCGCCAGCGATGATCATCACCATGCGGTCCGGGCTCTCACGCAGTGCTGCCGCAGCGATCGACCAGATCGGCGCAAAGCCGGTGCTGGTCGCGACCAGAACGAGCCGGCTATCCAGATTGGGCCGGAAATGCGCCGAGCCATAAGGGCCGGTCAACTTCACCCGATGGCCCGGCTTGATACGCCTGCCGAGCGATGGCGTGACACGCCCGCCCTTCATGCGCCGGACATGAAACCAAATCGAGTGGCCGTCGGGATCGCCGTGCAAGGGATGGGTGATGCTGAAGGGCCGGCTCGGATAGCCATTGAAGTGCACCTGCGCATACTGCCCCGCATGATAAGGGAGCGCGCGGTCCGTTCGGATGCCGACTTCCACGACCTCGCGAGACAAGGGGCGCAAAGAAGTCAGCACGCCGTCGACGCTGCGAACGCCCGACGGCTCAGTCTTCTCTATGACCGCGTCGCCGACGATCCGGCATTGGCAGGCATGGACGATACCCGGCTCGGCACCTTCGCCGCCCTGCACCTTGCCTGAGACAAGCCGCACGCAGCAGGCGCCGCAGTGACCGGCGCGGCAGTCATAGGGCAGCTCGATGCCATTGCCGAGAGCTGCATCCAAGAGCAACTCGCCGCGGCTGGCCTTGAAGCTCTCGCCGTCGATCGTGATCTCGTGGCTTGTCGCGGTTGCACGATCCCGCAAGCCGTCGAGTTCGTGGTTTATGTCTATCGAAGACGACGCGCTATCGCTGCGCCCCCCTGGATGCTCCGCAAGCCTGGTGTGCTGGATCTTAAACACGCAACCTCATCGTTTCACAATGGAAACACCGATATTTGGCGCGGCTGGCGCCTCACCGCACTTTGTTGAGATTGGCCGCTGCGTGCGGGCGCAATGCAATAATCCCAATGCCAAAGCGCGACATTTCCCGAGCGCTGATATTTGCCGTAGGCTCGATCGCACATCGATTGCATATAATAACCACCCTCCCATCTTGGTCAGAACATGACCATTTGGTGATTGCGGGCAGGCAAGCAATTGACGCTTTTCGGGCGAAAGCAGATGGTCTCCGTGCTCCATCATGAGCGCGCGCAGGGCACTGTGGAAATGCATTTTTGCCTTCAAATGACTATTTCAGGATTATTACACGCGCGCTTCACAAAGGCCCGCGGCGAGCATTAATTCGCGAATTATTGCCTCGCTTCGCCATGATTTTGCTTCCTGTCCGACCCCCTATCGCCAATTTCCAACTCTAGCCTTTTTTAATCATCGGTTCAGCAATCGCACAGCGCGGTCGAGCGCCGCTTTGTGCGGGGTTCTGAAAATTGGGATGTTGCCTGATTTCTGTGGGGGAAAGAGGGTTAGGTCGACGGGGAATAGTGTAATGCGTAACGCGATAACGCCCCTCGGCGTTTTGATACTTTACTGCGCTTTTGCGGGGCTCATTCTCGCCAGCACGGCATTCATCAGTCAAAGGGCTGCCGCAGAGTCTGGCGCGGGTGAGCCGACCCCTACCTCATACAAAGAGCAGAGCATCAGGCTGGCTCAGGCCGCGCAGGCCGACCCGAACGCGGTGCTCGAAGCTCTGATCAAGGCGGACGAGGAGAAGAGAGCCAAGGCCAAAGGCGCCCCCGGAAAAGCCGGCGCGGCGAGCGCCAAGCCCGATGCGTCCGGCGGCGATCAGAAGGTTTCCGCCGCCGCGGGGTCGCACGGCAAAGGGCAGATGTCCATCTTCGGAGCCATCGCAAAGGGCTCGAAGAGCAAGGACGCCCCCATTCCCGCGGTCGACGAGGAGACCCTCTCTCTCTACCCGACTGCTGCGCAATGCGGCGAGTGCCACAAGGAGATCTACGAGGAGTGGGCGTCGTCGCAGCACGCTTACTCTTCGATCTCGCCGATGTTCCATGCCTTCGAGCAGAAGTTTCAAAAACTGACTCAGGGCACGGTCGGCACCTTCTGTGTGCGCTGTCATGCGCAGGTCGGCACACAGCTCGGCGAGAAGCGCGAGGCACCGCTTTGGGAGCGCGCTGCAATCTCACGCGAGGGCGTGAGCTGCATCACCTGCCACCGGGTCGCCGAGCAGTACGGCAAGGTCGATGGCGAGCGACGCGTCGAGCCGGGCAAGATCTTCGACCCGATCTACGGCACTGGCGAAAAGAGCGTCATCAAGGACATCCTCGCCGACAAGGAAACCTACTCCGTCAAAACCGGCAAGGACGGGCGCGGCACGAGCATTCACAACGGCATGATGACGAACCCGCAGCTTTCCAAGTCGGAGTTCTGCGTCAGTTGCCATCAGGTCGCGGTCAACCTCGGCATCAAGCTCGAGATCGTTTGGGATCAGTATCGCGACAGCCCCGCAAAAAGAGACGGCGTCACTTGCCAGGACTGCCACATGGGCAAGGTGCCCGGAAAACCTGAAGGCTATGCGACCGCTCCCTCCGCAGTGATCGGCGGCAAGCAGATCAACCCGGGACGCAAGCACTCAAATCATCGTTTCATCGGTCCGGGCTATTCGATCGCCCACCCCGGCATATTCCCACACAATGTGAAGGCGAAGACCTTCACCATGGAGGAGTGGCTGCAGTTCGACTGGCGCGCAGGCTGGGGCACGACCGAGTTCGAAGACAAGGTCGCCTCCGGCAAGATCAAGATCGCCTTCCCCAAACGTTGGAGCGATGCGCTCGACCGCGAAGATGCCCGCCAGATCATCGAGGAGAATATCCGAAGCCTCGACAAGCGCGACGAGGTCCGGCGGCAGCTCATGGAGAACGGCACCGAGGTCGGCGGTCCCTACATCGACGGCGAGCCGAGGGTCGGTAGAGACCTAGCGTTCTCGTACAGGATCAAGAACCTCAACTCGGGCCACAACTTGCCATCCGGCTCGCTCGGCGCGCAGCCGCAGCTCTGGGTAAACGTCGCCCTCATCGATCCAGACGGCAGGAACGTCTGGGAGTCGGGCTATGTGGACAGCAATGGCGACGTTGCCGATCTGCACAGCCTCGATGTCGCCGCCGGCCGCATCAAGGCCGACCAGCAGCTCGTGAATTTCCAGACCAAGTTCCTGACCACCAACGTCAAGGGCACGGATCGGGAGATGTACCTGCCGGTCAACTTCGATGTCGACCCGCTGCCGCATCTGCGCCCGCCGCAGATCCCGACCAAGGTTCTCAATCATCCGCCGCTGGTGCGCCTGGAAAATCACTCGCTGCCGCCGCTCGGTGAGAGGCTCGCGAAATACCGGGTGCCAGGGAACCTCATCACGAAGGCCGGCAAATACCGCCTCGCCTTCCGCCTGAGAAGCCGTGCTGAGCCGATCTACTTCATGCGCTTTGTCGGTGCCACCAAGGAGATGGAGCGGCGCATGAACGAGCGGATGCTGAGCTTCAAGACCTCCACGGTGCCGCTCGAAGTGAAGCGCTAGCGCCGAGACGCCGAGGGAACTGGATCGGGAACCGCGAGGGACAGCAGAAGCGGATCCTGCCCCTTCCCGCAGATCAGAACACGACATGGGATTATTGTATGACTTGTATTAGCAGCATTCTTTGCCGTGCCGGAACAGCGGCCAGCACTGTTGCGCTGGTCGTCGGTGGCTACCTCGCGATGTCGGGCGCGACGGCGAGCGCCGCGTCTGCTCAAAGCAGCGGCGAGAGCTGGTTCAGCAAGCTGTGGCCCGGCTCGTCGCTGGTCTTCTCATCCGAGCCCAAATCCGAACCGATGTACGTCGGCGCGGCCTCCAAGAAGAAGACGGACGCGGCAGACAGCAAACGCAGCGACAAGGACAGCAAGGACGATCTTTTTCGACCTGATCCACTGTACGAGGCCAAGTACGATCACAAGGCCAACGTCGACATCTACGGTGCCAAGGTCGAAGTCGATCCTCCGCGTCCGCTCGTCGAGATCGGTCGCCAGCAGTACACCTCCGGCATGTACGACCAGAGCAGCACGCTCCTCGGTCAATTGAATCCGCTGCTGCCGGGCCTGTCCGTCTACGGCGACGTCAGGACCGCGGTCGCCTACAACAGAAATGCCGGCAAGGATGTTGCGCAGATCGCGACCCGCGTGAACGTCGACGTCGACTTCAAGATCACTGCCACCGAGCGCATCCACGCCTTCTTCACGCCGCTCCAGAGAGGCACGCAGTTCACGCGCTTTGAATTCGGCGGCGCCGACGGCAATGGCAGGTTCAACGGTGAGGTCGACCTCAGGCCGCAGACGCTGTTCTTCGAAGGCGACCTCGGCTCGCTCTACTCGGGCTTCTCCGGCAAGCAAGCCGGGTTCGACCTGCCCTTCACGTTCGGTCTCTTCCCGCTATTCCTGCAGAACGGCATCTGGGCAAACGACGCAATCCTCGGCGGCGCAGTGAGCATTCCGGCCAAAAACTCGGCAAAGCTGGGACTGCCCAACTTCGACATCACGCTCTTCGCCGGCTTCGACAATGTCGACAATCCCGGCATCCTCGGCGCGAACAAGCGCAACGCCAACATCTATGGCATCACCACCTTCATCGATGCCTTCGGCGGCTATGTCGAAGCAGGCTACGGGCTTCTGGAGGGCGTCAGAGAGCGCGCCGGCCAATACACGAACTTCCTGACCGCGGCTTACACGCGACGCTATGCGCACACCATTTCGAATTCGACGCGTGTCTTTGCAAACTTCGGGAATGGGCCGAACGACGATGGCGTTGCCATCATCTCGGAGAACAGTCTGATCAGCGGCTTGCCGAGCACGCTGGTCCCTTACGCCAACTTCTTCGTCGGCTTCGGCAATCCTCAGCCCCTCGTCGACGGCTTCAACGCCGGCATCCTGAAGAATGTCGGCATCAACTTCGAGACCGACGCGCTGACCGGCTACCCGAAGCTCAACGATACGGCCTCCAATGCCTGGGGCGGCGCGATCGGCCTGCAGTATCTCTTCAACTTCGATCAGCAGCTCGTCTTCGAAGCTGCGATGGTTCAGCCGTTCAGCAACAACGGCACGGGCGTCCAGGAGGCGCAATACGGCCTCGGTGTCCGCTATCAGATCGCACTCAACCACTCCTGGATCTTCCGTACCGACGCGACCTACCACTTCATCGAAGGCAAAGAAGACAACTTCGGCGTCCGCGCCGAGCTCCGAAGGAAATTCTAACCGATAGCGGACGACGGCCCAGGCCCGGAGAAGAGAACGCGAGGTAATATCATGAGCAGATCCGACATACCGGCTGAGCCGTCCATTCTGTCCCGAGTGCGCTCGTCGAGCGTCGCACTCGACCGAAGAACTCGCGGCCGCACCGGGATACTCGGTGTGACTGCCGCCGTCTTTCTGCTCGTCGCATGCCTCGGCGCAGCAACCTCATATTTGAGGGATCAGCCCGAAGCGACCTCTTCGGCGAGTCCCGGCTCTCGTGACGATACTCTTGCGCGCCTCGAGGACTACGCGCGTTCTATCGGAAGCGAAAAGTCGCTCTCTGCGGCAACTACCGGGAAGATGCTGCCTGATGTAGGCACGATGATCGAGCGGCTGGCAGCTCGGCTGAAGACATCGCCCGACGACGCCAAAGGCTGG
>ERZ778022.3465-NODE-3465-length-14809-cov-4.566626_pt1 | contig 14809 bp, 18 predicted proteins | sample MGYA00375752_ERZ778022 | MGnify/ENA primary metagenome ERZ778022 (study PRJEB29350, sample SAMN05389826) | bioreactor metagenome | isolation source: Thiocyanate bioreactor | place: South Africa: University of Cape Town | collected 2014-04-04 ... | reverse complement strand
TGCGCAAGCTGAAGAAGGACAATACCGGCTACGACCTGAAGAACCTGTTCGTCGGCGCCGAGGGCACGCTCGGCATCATCACCGCGGCGGTGATGAGGCTCGTGCCGATGCCCAAGGGCCGCGAGGTGGCCTGGGCCGGCGTGCCGTCGCCGGCCGCCGCCCTCGACCTGTTCGGCCGCGCCACTGACCTCGCCGGCAGCGGGCTGACAGCCTTCGAGCTCTGCATCGACCGCTCCGTCGACTTCACGGTGAAACACGTCCCCGGCGAGACCGCGCCGCTCGCCGGCCGCTACCCCTGGTACGTGCTGCTGGAGATCTCGTCGGGCCGCTCCGCGGAGGACGCCCGCGCCATGATCGAGCAGGTGCTGGGGGAGGGGATGGAGGCCGGGCTGGTGGAGGACGCGGTGATCGCCGGCAGCCTCGCCCAGGCGGCCGCCTTCTGGAAGCTGCGCGAATCCATGTCCGACGCCCAGAAGCCGGAAGGCGCCTCGATCAAGCACGACGTCTCCGTGCCGGTCGCCGCGATCCCCGCCTTCATCGAGGAGGCCGGCGCGGCGGTCCAGCGCGTCTGCCCCGGCGCGCGGCTGGTCTGCTTCGGCCACATGGGCGACGGCAACCTCCACTTCAACGTCTCGCAGCCGGTCGGCGTGAAGCCCGAGGCGTTCCTGGCGCTCTACCGGGCGATGAACGACGCCGTCCACGACGTGGTCCGCGCCTTCCGCGGCTCGATCTCGGCCGAGCACGGCATCGGCCGCATGAAGCGCGACGAGTTGATCGCCACTGCGCCGGCGGTGGGCATCGAGCTGATGCGCCGCATCAAGCGCGCCTTCGATCCGGCCGGCATCATGAACCCCGGAAAGGTGATCTGAACGTTACCGCCGGGCGCGTCCGCTGAGGCTTCGATAACCATCGGACGGAACAACAAATTTTAACCGAAATTCTAAGCCCGCCGGTAAGGAGCGGCGGCTAGTCTTCCACGCAAAGAGGCAGGGAAAACACCTGCCCGTTGGGAACCGGATACCGGCTCTCGGGAATGACAGGAAGGCTATCGATGAACACCGGACTGAAGCCAGTCTGGGCGGGCTGCGCCATGCGGCTCGACCCCTTTCACCTGCCGCAAGTGGTGAGCTACGCCACGCGGGACGCCTACGGCGACGTCAGCTTCACCATCGATGCGCGCGGCGCCACGATCGTGCGGCAGCTCGAGATGTCGAAGCTGCCGGTGACGATCGTGCTGCCGGCCCGCGCCTTCCGCGGGGTGGCTGCCCGCGCGATCGAGGACGAGGCGGGCGAGGTCACCGTCACGCTCCAGCTGATGCACGCCGATGCGATGCTGACCGTGCCGCTGCTGGTCGCCAGCAATCTCGACGACGTGGCCGCCGACTGGCGCGCCTGGGCCGAAGCCTACCGCCTGCCGATGATGCTGGTCGAGGCCGACGGCGTCGCCCGCACGCTGGACGAGACGATCGGCTACGTGAAGGCCGCGCCGGTGAAGGAGCGCCGCAAGGGCCGCGTGTCGATGCAGCGCCGCCCGCGCTTCCTGGCGCGCCGCAAGATGGGCAATCTCGGCCTGCGTCTTGTCGTCGGCGGCGAGGAGATCATCGCGCGCGGCTGATCCCGCGCGCGCTACTTCGCCTTCTGCGGATAGATCGTCTCGCCGCGCTTCAGCATCGCGACGAAACCCTCGATCTTGCGCTTGCGGCCGGCCTCCGTCTTCATGTTGTGCACGCGGAAGGCGAGCGCGAAGCGGTTCTGCGCGCTGAGCCTGGCCAGCATCGCCTTCGCCTGCGGTTCGGCCTCGATCGCCGCCATCAGGTCGTCGGGGATCGCCATGTCCTTGCTGCCGCCATAGGCGCGGTCCCAGCGGCCGTCGGCCTTCGCCGCCTCGACATGGGCGAGCCCGTGCGGGGTCATCCGGCCTTCCTCGACCAGCCGCGCGACATTGTCGACGTTGATCCTGCTCCATATGCTGCGGCCCCCGCGCGGGCTGTAGCGCTGGAGAAAGCTCTTCTCGTCCAGCCCCTTGCGGATGCCGTCGATCCAGCCCCAGCACAGCACGACGTCGATGGCTTCCTTCGGCGTGATCGAGGCGAGCCCCGAGCCCGTCTTGTGGATCTTGATCCAGACCTCGTCGGCGCTGTCGTGGTTCTTTCCGAGCCAGCGATAGAAGGCCTCGGCATCCGCGAATTCGCGGATCTTGGTCGGGTCGACGTGGAAGGGTGCCATCGTGCTCGCCTCAGCGCGCCAGCCCGGCGCGATAGTCGGGATAACGCGGCGCCCAGCCGAGCATTCCCTTCGCGAGGCCGTTGCTCATGCGGAAGGCGGGAAACCGCACCGGCCCGCCCGCCCGTGGCGGTTCGGCCCCGGTGAGCGCGGCGACATGGCCGAACAGGTCGCGCCAGCGCACCGGCGTGTCGTCCGCGACGATGAGCACCTGCCGCGACGGCCAGCGCTCGACGGCCGCGGCGGTGGCTGCGGCCATGTCGGCGATGTGGACGAAGGTGGCGAAGTCGGAGCCGTCGCCGGGGAGGACGAACTCGCCCGCCTGCGCCTGCGCGAACCAGCCGTCCTCCGCGCCGGTGCCCGGCCCGTAGAACAGCGCTCCGCGCAGGATCGCCCAGTCGAGCCCGCAGGCGCGCACGGCCTCCTCCATCGCCTGCGCGGCGCGGATCGAGGCCATGCCCGGCCCTTCGCCGACGGCCTCGAAGCGATGGCTCTCGTCGGCCGGCTCCTCGCCCACCGCGCCGACCCAGCAGATGCCCTGTTGCAGCAGGCGGGCGACGCCGGCCTGCCGGCAGGCCTCGATCAGCAGCGGCACGCCTTCGCGGCGCAACCTGTCGTTGGCGGCAGGGCTGCCGCGGCCGGAGGGATGCACAGATCGCTGCCCGCAAGTGCTGTCTCCAGCGAGCCGGCATCGTAGATGTCGGCCTGCCGAACCTCGGCGCCGCACGCGCGAGCGGCAAGCGTCGTTTCCGGCCGCCGCACCAGCGCGCGCACGTCGTGGCCGGCTGCGACCAGCCGCGGCACGAGGTGCCTGCCATAGACGCCGTTGGCGCCGAGGACCGCAACCTTCATCGGTTCCGCCTCCACAGCGTCAGAAGTGCGGGCTGAGCGTCGCCCAGACGCCGCCGCCGAGCAGGCCGAGGAAGATCAGCAGACCGACGACCGAGTTGGACTTGAACAGCTTGAGGCACTGGTCCGGGTCGTCGATGTCGAGCACGCGGATCTGCCGCCACATATGCGCGCCGGCGGCCACCAGCCCCGCCAGCGCCGGCATGGGCACGGCGGCGTTGGCGAAGGCGACGAAGAAGAACAGCAGCGCGCCGCCATAGAGCACTACCAGCGCCTGCCTCGTCCGCGCGCCGAACAGCCGCGCCGTGGAGCGCACGCCGACCAGCGCGTCGTCCTCCTTGTCCTGGTGCGCGTAGATCGTGTCGTAGCCGATCACCCACAGGATCGAGCCGAAATACAGCAGCACCGGCGCCAGCTCCAGCGCGCCGAAACGGGCCGCCCAGCCCATCAGCGCGCCCCAGGAGAAGGCCAGCCCCAGCACGAATTGCGGCCAGTCGGTGACGCGCTTGGCGAAGGGATAGACGGCCACGATCGCCAGCGAGGCGACGCCGAGGGCGACCGCGAACCAGTTGAACTGGACAAGCACCGCGAGCCCGACCAGCGCCTGCAGCACGAGGAAGCCCCAGGCCTGCCGGCGGCTGACCTGGCCCGAGGGCAGGGGGCGCGAGCGGGTGCGCTCGACTTTGGCGTCGAAGTCCTCGTCGGCGAGGTCGTTGTAGGTGCAGCCGGCCCCGCGCATGGCAATCGCGCCGGCGAGGAACAGGAAGAGATGCCAGAGCGAGGGCAGCACGGAGGAAAGCGGCGCGCCGGGCTGCGCATGCGCGGCGGCGGCAAGCGCGGCCGACCACCAGCACGGCCAAAGCAGGAGCTGCCAGCCGATCGGCCGGTCCCAGCGCGCGAGCTGCGCGTAGGGCCACAGCGCCCGCGGCAGCGCGCGGTAGACCCAGTGCCCCGACGGCGCGTCGGCAACGCGCCCCTGACCCTGGCGTGACTGGATCGTTTCCATGCCAAGCGGAGTGGCAGGCGGCGAGGGAGGCGTCAAGGTGGATGCGGGTCTACTCGGCGTATCCCACGCCGAGTTCCCTTGCGGTCGCGGCCAAGCGCTTGTCGCGGCTCCATAGCTGCGTATCGGGTGTGAGGCGGGCGGCTGCGAGCAAATGCGCATCGACGTAGCCGATGCCGCGACCGCCAAGGCGGTTGAGACTTATGAAGGCCAGCATCTCATCGGCATTCGCGACGATGGCTTGCGTTATCCTGCCGAGCAGATCCGCAATACGCTCCCTGCCGCGCATGTTGCCGAGCATGATCTCGCCGATGACGAAGGGGTGGGCGAGAAGCTTGCCGTCATCGAGGATGGAGATCACGCGCTTTTCCGGCGCGCGGAAATGATCGATCCAGATCGACGTATCGATCAGGATCAAGGACGACGCCTTGGGATATATTCGGCATCCGGCTCGGAGCCTCCGAGCCGAGCGAGGCGACGGGCGGCCTCCCGCTGGATCAGGGATTTGAGCCCCTCGCGTACGAGGGCGCTTTTTTCCTTGATCCCCGTGTATTCCTGAGCCGCTTCGACCAATTCCTCGTCGAGGACAATCGTGGTGCGCATACCTGTGCCTCCTTGCATCGAATATCGCATCAGATGATGCCGATTTCAATGCATCAGGGGCAGGGTCTGTGGGCGGCATGCGCCGGCGCCGGCATCGGCCTTGCCGCACTCATTGCGGCTGGCTAGACGCGGGACACGGCAACGACGGGATATGGCAGCATGAACGTCCTTCTCATCGGCTCCGGCGGGCGCGAGCATGCGTTGGCCTGGAAGCTCGCGCAGTCGCCGCTGCTCACCAGGCTCTACGCCGCGCCGGGCAATCCCGGCATCGCGCAGGAAGCCGAATGCGTGGCGCTCGACGTGGCGGACCATGCGGCTGTCGTTGCATTCAGTCGTGAGAAGGCGATCGACCTCGTCGTCGTCGGCCCCGAGGCGCCGCTGGTAGCCGGGCTGGCCGATGCGCTGCGCGCGGCCGGCATAAAGGTGTTCGGGCCGTCCGCGGCGGCCGCCCGTCTCGAAGGATCCAAGGGCTTCACCAAGGACCTGTGCGCCCGCTACGGCATCCCGACCGGCGCCTATGGCCGCTTCGCCAATGCTGCCGAGGCGAAGGCCTATGCCCGTCGCATGGGCGCGCCGATCGTCGTCAAGGCCGACGGGCTCGCCGCCGGCAAGGGCGTCACCGTGGCGATGGACCTCGACGCCGCGCTTCACGCCATTGATGCCTGCTTCGACGGCGCTTTCGGCGCGGCCGGTGCCGAGGTCGTCGTCGAGGCGTTTCTGGAGGGCGAGGAGGCGAGCTTCTTCTGCCTCTGCGACGGCGCGACCGCGCTGCCCTTCGGCTCGGCGCAGGACCACAAGCGCGTCGGCGACGGCGACACCGGCCTCAACACTGGCGGCATGGGCGCCTATTCGCCCGCCCCGGTGCTCGACGCGGCGGTTGAAGCGCGCGTCATGCGCGAAATCGTCGAGCCGACGCTGCGCGGCATGGCCGGGATGGGCTGCCCGTTCTCCGGCGTGCTTTTCGTCGGACTGATGATCGGCGCGGACGGGCCGAAGCTGATCGAGTTCAACGTGCGTTTCGGCGACCCCGAATGCCAGGTGCTGATGATGCGGCTGAAGGACGACCTGCTCGTCCTGCTGGAGGCGGCAGCCGATGGCCAGCTCGGCCACGTCTCGGCCCGCTGGCGCGACGAGGCGGCGCTCACCGTGGTGATGGCCGCGAAGGGCTATCCCGGCAGGCCGCGGGCCGGCACGCCGATCCGTGGTATCGAGGCGGCGGAAGCGACCGGGGCGAAGGTCTTCCATGCCGGCACGAAACGCGCGGACGGCGAACTGGTCGCCGCCGGCGGTCGCGTCCTCAATGTGACGGCCACTGGCCGCACGGTTGGCGAAGCACAGGCCGGCGCCTACGCGGCGGTCGATCGCATCGACTGGCCCGGCGGCTTCTGCCGCCGCGACATCGGCTGGCGCGCGGTGGAGCGGGAAAAGTAGCGTCCCCGGTGGAGGGGCTTCTAGAAATCCGTCTCGAACGGATTCGGCGCCGGCTCCGTCGGTAGCGTGCCTTCGGCGGCGCGCTTGCGGTGGTGGGCGAGCGAGCAGGCGGGCGAGCACAGCAGCCCGCGGTCGCTCCAGTAGGCGGGGCCGTTCTCGATCAGGCCGTAGTGCAGCTCGAAGCCGTCCGCCCCGTAGGGCAGGCCACATTCGATGCATCTGTATTTTTCGGGGCGCGCGAGCATGGCGATCCTTTCCATGCCAATATCGGACGCGCCGGCGGCGAGGGCAAGCCGACGTTTGACGCTTACGTAAAAAGAAACTAGCAGGAGCGGGCGCCGCGGGCGCGCCAACGGACGAGCGAGGGAGAGCCGCATGTATCGCGCACCGGTCGAGGAAATCAGCTTCACGCTGAAGCACGTGGCCGGGCTGGATCGCGCGCTTGCCGACGGCCGCCTCGGCGACCTGTCGGAGGACCTGGTCGACGCGATCCTCGCCGAAGCCGGCCGCTTCGCGTCGGAAGAGGTCGCGCCGCTGTACAAGGTGGGCGACGAGCAGGGCGCGGTGCTGAAGGATGCGGCCGTCACCATGCCGGCCGGCTGGAAGGACCTCTACCGGCGCTGGATCGAGGGCGGCTGGAACGGGCTGACCGGCCCGGTCGAATATGGCGGGCAGGGCCTGCCGATGATGCTTTCGGTCGCCGCGCTCGAGATGTGGAACTCCGGCGCGATGGCCTTCGCCATCGGCCCGACGCTGACCATGGGCGCCATCGAGGCGCTCGAGAAGCATGCGTCCGAGGAACTGAAGGCGACCTATCTGGCAAAGCTCGTCTCCGGCGAGTGGATGGGCACGATGAACCTGACCGAGCCGCAGGCCGGCTCGGACCTTGCCGCGCTGCGCACCCGCGCCGAGCGCGCCGGCGACGGCACCTACCGCATCTTCGGCCAGAAGATCTTCATCACCTATGGCGAGCACGATTTCACCGACAACATCGTGCATCTGGTGCTGGCGCGCCTTCCCGACGCCCCGGCCGGCACGCGCGGCATCTCGCTGTTCCTGGTGCCGAAATTCCTGGTCAACGCGGACGGCTCGCTCGGCCGCCGCAACGACGCCTTCTGCGCCTCGATCGAGCACAAGCTCGGCATCCACGCCTCGCCCACCTGCACGATGATCTATGGCGACGGTTTCGTGGAAGGTGAGGAGAAGGGCGCGGTCGGCTGGCTGATCGGCGAGGAGAACAAGGGTCTCGCCTGCATGTTCACGATGATGAACAACGCCCGCCTCGCGGTCGGCATGCAGGGCGTGGCGGTGGCGGAGACCGCTTTCCAGAAGGCGCTGGCCTATGCGCAGGAGCGCCGGCAGGGTCGCGCCGAGGGGGATACGGGCAAGGAGATGAGCCCGATCGCGCTGCACCCTGACGTGCGCCGCAACCTGCTCACCATGCAGGCGTTGACGCGCGTCGCGCGCGCTATCGCCTATGCCTGTGCCCATGCGCTCGACATGGCGCGCGTGTCCGAAGGCGACGAGAAGCGCCGCTGGCAGGAGCGCGCCGGCCTGCTGACGCCGCTCGCCAAGGCCTTTTCCACCGATGTCGGCGTCGACGTCGCCTCGCTCGGCGTGCAGGTGCATGGCGGCATGGGCTTCATCGAGGAGACCGGCGCGGCCGCCCTCCTGCGCGACGCCCGCATCGCCCCGATCTACGAGGGCACCAACGGCATCCAGGCGATCGACCTCGTCATGCGCAAGCTGCCGCTGTCGGGCGGGGCGCAGGTCGAAGGCTACATCGCCGAACTGCGCGCCGACGTCGAGGCGCTGCGCACGTCGAACCTCGCCGGGCTCGGGCGGGCCGCCGAGAAGCTGTCCCGCGCGGTCGACGACCTCGCGGCCGCGACCGCGTGGCTGCGCGAGGCGGCAGGAGCCGGGCGCACCGGCGAGGCGCTCGCGGGCGCAACGCCCTATCTGCGACTGTTCTCGCTCGCCGCCGGCGGCGCCTATCTGGCGCGCGCGGCGGTCGCTTCGGGCGGCGGCGAGCGGGCAGCACTCTGCCGCTTCTTCGCCGAGAACCTGGCGGGCGAGACGGTGGCGCTGCGCGAGCGGGTGACCGAAGGGGCCGAAAGCCTCGCGGCGGCCGAGCTGGCCTGAGGGGGAAGCCATGAGCGAACACGTCGTCGTCCAGCAGCGCGGGCCGGTGAAGGTCGGGCGCATGAACCGGCCGGACAAGAAGAACGCCATCACGCGGGCGATGTATGCCGCGATGGCGGGGGCGCTGGTATCGGCCGACGCCGACCCGTCGGTGCGCGTCAAGGTGATCCTCGGCGTGCCCGGCGCCTTCACCGCCGGCAACGACCTGGCCGACTTCCTCGCGGTCGCGCAGGGCGGCGAGGGCGGCACCGAGGTGTTCGACTTCCTGATGGCGCTGGCGACGGGCGGCAAGCCGCTGGTCTCCGGCGTCGACGGCGTGGCCGTCGGCATCGGCACCACCATCAACCTGCATTGCGACCTGACGTTTGCCACGCCGCGCACGGCCTTCCACACGCCCTTCGTCGACCTCGGCCTCGTGCCGGAGGCCGGTTCCAGCCTGCTCGTGCCGGCCGTCGCCGGCCGCCAGCAGGCTTTTGCCCTGCTCGGGCTGGGCGAGCCGTTCACGGCCGAGCGGGCGCAGGCGGCCGGCCTGATCTACAAGGTGGTGCCGGAAGATCGTCTGGAGACGGAGGTGTTCGCCGCCGCCGACGCTATCGCCGCCAAGCCGCCCGAGGCGTTGCGGATCGCCCGCGACCTGATGCTCGGCGGCCGCGACGCGCTCGTCGCCCGCATCCGCGATGAAAGCGCCCATTTCCGCGCCCGCCTCAAGTCCGCCGAAGCCCGCGATGCCTTCATGGCGTTCATGGCGAGGAAGAAGTAGGCATCCTCTTTCCCTTCTCCCCGCTTGCGGGGAGAAGAACGCTCTCACGCCAGCCCGTGCTCCTTCATTGCCTTCCGCTCGTCCGGCGTGATCCAGGCGAAGATGCGCGGGTTTCCGTCGGCGAAGTTGACGAAATAGATGTTGCGGAAGGCGATCGTTCCCGTCGCGCCGTCGCGCGGGCGGACATAGTCGAACTCCCAGTCGGCACGGACCATCGCGTTGAACGCGTCCAGCGCCTCGACCTCGATATGGACGATCTCGAAGCGCGTGCCGCCGGCGGCGCGGTAGGCCTCGAAGCCGCGCTTCATGACGGCCGGGAAGCTCTCGTCCTTCGCGCCGCCCATCACGCCCAGCGGGTTCGCGCCGACGAAATAGGCCGCGAAGGCGTCGGCGAGCCTGCCGGCATCGGCGTGCTGCGGGTCGCGCAGCGCCGCGTTGCTCAGCCTGCCGTAGTCCTCGAACAGCGCGCGGGCGCGGGCTTCCAGCGATCCGGTTTCACCCATATCTGCCTCACGGATAGAGCCGCGTCTTTTCCCAGCCTTCGCCGGCCCGCTCGAAGCGCACGCGGTCGTGCAGGCGGAACGGGCGGTCGTGCCAGAACTCGATCGACACCGGCCTGATGCGGAAGCCCGACCAGTAGGGCGGGCGGGGGATCTCGCCGATCGCGTATTTGAGCGTGTATTCGGCGACCGCCTTTTCCAGCGCCATGCGGCTTTCCAGCGGCCGCGACTGCTTCGAGGCCCAAGCGCCGATGCGGCTGCCGCGCGCCCGCGAGGCGTAGTAGGCGTCGGCCTCGGCGTCGGTCACGATCTCGACCGGGCCGCGCACGCGCACCTGCCGGCGCAGGCTCTTCCAGTGGAAGCACAGCGCGGCCTTCATCGCGCCGAGGATCTCGCGGCCCTTGGCGCTCTCGAAATTGGTGAAGAAGACGAAGCCGTGCGGGTCGAAACCCTTGAGCAGCACCATGCGCACGTCGGGCAGGCCGTCCTGGTCGACGGTGGCCAGCGCCATCGCGTTGGGGTCGTTCGGCTCCGACCTGCCGGCGTCCTCCAGCCATTCGGCGAACAGGGCGTAGGGCTCGGCCCGCTCCGCGAAGTCACCGACTGTTAACCCTGTCTCACCCATAGTTCCGCCTCGCGTCTCGATAGACCGCCGTGCGTCCTGCCGGACGCACAGAGGACGATCTATCACTTTGATTGAGCATCGGAATAATCCGAAAACCGGATTCCACTTTTCGGTCCGATGCTTCAGCGGGGGAGAATGCCGATTGTCGCGGCAAGCGCAAGGCACAGCACAGCCGCAGGGTCGGTACAGCCGGATGGCAGCGGGCGTCGCCCTTCTGCTCGCGCTGCCGCTCGCCGGCTGCGGCGCCGGCTTTAGCCTCGACAGCCTCGGCACGGACCGCTCCATCGTCACCGGCTCGACCGGCCAGTCCGGCAAGGCGCCCGACGGCCGCCTGTCCGACGAGGCGGCGATCCGCTCGACCGTCGCCGCCTGGATGCCGGGCCAGGTGCCGCCCGACACCGTGCCCTGGGTCAACTCCAACACCGGCTCGGTCGGCGCGATCGCGCGGGTCTCGGACGCGGCCGGCGCCAACGGGCTCTGCCGCGCCTTCAGCGCCACGCGGGAGAGCTTCGACGGCGTCAGCGCCTATGACGGCAAGGCCTGCAGCGACAAGGGCGGCCCCTGGACGGTGCTCAGCCTGAAACAGCGCTGAAACCCGCCTTTTGAAGTCTCGCCGCACTGGAATTTCTTCCTAGCGAGACTCATATAGGATGCTACCCATTCCGCATCCCCGGGGCAGCGAGAACCCATGCGTGATCCCTACGACGTGCTGGGCGTTTCCAAGACGGCCGCGCACAAGGACATAAAGTCGGCCTTCCGCAAGCTGGCCAAGAAGTTTCATCCGGACCAGAACCCGGACGATCCGAAGGCCAAGGAGCGCTTTTCGGAGGCCAACCAGGCCTACGAGATCCTCGGCGACGAGGAGAAGCGCAAGGCCTTCGACCGCGGCGAGATCGACGCCACGGGCAAGCCGCGATTCCAGGAGTTCGGGGCGGGCGCCGGCGGCGGCGACCCGTTCGCCGGCTTCCGCCGCCAGCAGCGCGGCGGGCCGGGCGCCAGCCATTTCGAGTTCCGCACCTCCGGCTTCGACGCCAACGACATCTTCGGCGAGATCTTCGGCGACGCTTTCCAGCAGGGAGCGGCGGGCGCCGGGCAGGGCTCGCGCTTCCGCCAGCAGGGCGGCCGCGGCGGCGGCATGCCGCCTGCGCCCGACCTCAACGTCGCCATGGACGTCAGCCTCGAGGACGTGGTCTCCGCCGCCAAGGTCGCCGCGCAGTTTCCCGACGGCCGCAAGATCGCCGTCAAGCTGCCGGCCTATGTCGAGGACGGCCAGACGATCCGGCTGAAGGGCCAGGGCGCGCAGTCGCCCTTCGGCGGCGAGCCGGGCGACGCGCTGGTCAAGATCCGCTTCGCGCCGCATCCGCGCTACCGCGTCGAGGGCCGCGACTTGAGGGTCGACCTGCCGGTCGACCTCGCCGATGCCGTGCTGGGCGCCAAGGTGGCGGTCGAGACGCCGACCGGCAAGGTCGCCGTCTCCGTGCCGGCCTGGTCGAGCTCCGGCCGCGCGCTGCGGCTGAAGGGCAGGGGCCTGCCGCTCAAGGGCGGCGGCCACGGCGACCTCTACGCCGAGGTGCAGGTCACGCTGCCCAAGGACGACGCCGAGCTCGAAGCGCTGATGAAGAAGCGGCGGGGGTGACTTTCCCTCTCCCGGTTCGCGGGGAGAGGAGCGCAGCCTTGAAGCCTCAAAATGCCTGTGCGATAGGCAGGTGCAATTCTGCGCATCGGAGAACAGGCACATGGCAGGTGGAAACGGCCTCATGGCGGGCAAGCGCGGCCTCATCATGGGCGTCGCCAACAATCGCTCGATCGCCTGGGGCATCGCCAAGGCGCTGGCGGACCAGGGCGCCCAGATCGCGCTGACCTATCAGGGCGACGCCTTCAAGAAGCGCGTCGAGCCGCTGGCGGCCGAGCTGGGCGCCATGATCGTCGGCCATTGCGACGTCACCGAGATGGAGACGGTCGACGCCGTCTTCGACAAGCTGCGCAGCGAGTGGGGCCAGATCGACTTCCTCGTCCACGCCATCGCCTTTTCCGACAAGGACGAGCTGACCGGCCGCTACATCGACACCTCGCGCGACAACTTCCTGCGCTCGATGGACATCTCGGTCTATTCCTTCACGGCCGTGGCCAAGCGCGCCGAGGCCCTGATGACCGACGGCGGCTCGATGCTGACGCTGACCTATTACGGCGCCGAGAAGGTCATGCCGCACTACAACGTCATGGGCGTCGCCAAGGCCGCGCTCGAGGCGAGCGTGCGCTATCTCGCCGTCGACCTCGGCGGCGGCCGGATCCGCGTCAACGCGCTCTCGGCCGGCCCGATCAAGACGCTCGCCGCCTCCGGCATCGGCGACTTCCGCTACATCCTGAAGTGGAACGAGTACAACGCGCCGCTGAAGCGCTCGGTGACCATCGAGGAGGTCGGCGACACCGCTCTCTACCTGCTGTCCGACATGTCGCGCGGCGTCACCGGCGAGGTGCTGCACGTCGATTCGGGCTACCACGTCGTCGGCATGAAGGCCGTCGATGCGCCGGACATCTCGGTGGTGAAAGAGAGTGAGTAGGGAAGAGGGAATAGCGAATAGCGAATAGCGAATAGACAAGAACATGCATCCCTGAAAACGCGGCACTGACTATTTCGCTACTCGCTACTCGCTACTCGCTACTCGCTTCATGACCATGCAACCTCCCATCTACATCGTCCGGCACGGCCTGACCGACTGGAACGCCGAGGCGCGGCTGCAGGGGCAGGCCGAGACCGATCTGAACGAGATCGGCCGCGGGCAGGCGACCGGCAACGGCCGCCGGCTGGCAGGGTTGATCTCCGATCCCGAGGCCTGGGACTTCGTCGCCAGCCCGATGCGGCGCACGCGCCAGACCATGGAGCGCCTGCGCGCCGCGATGGGGCTGGCGCCGGACGGCTACCGCGCCGAGCCGCGGCTGGTCGAGGTGCATTTCGGCGACTGGCAGGGTTTCACGCTGGCCGAGCTGGAGGCGCGGCGGCCGGGCTGCATCGCCGAGCGCGAGGCCGACAAGTGGCACTTCCTGCCGCCCGGTGCGAGCGCGGAGAGCTACCAGATGCTGTCGGAGCGCGTGCGGCCCTGGCTGGAGGCCATCGACAGGCCGAGCGTCTGCGTCACCCATGGCGGCATCATCCGCACGGTCTTCCATATCGTCGAGGGGATGCCTGCGGCGCAGGCCGCTGCCATGCCGGTGCCGCAGGACAGGATCCTGGAACTGCGCGACAGGCGGCTGCGCTGGCTGTGACCCGGTCGGGCCGGCTTCCGCTGGCCTACTGGATCAGCATGTCGGTGATCTGGTTGACGCCGTTCTTGGCTTCGTAGCTGAAGATGACTTCCTTGCCTTCCTGCAAGTCGCTGACGTCCATTTCGGGCGGCAGCTTGTAGGTCTTGCCGTCGTCCAGCACGATCGTCATCTTGGCCGGGTCGAACTTCTTGACGGTGCCGTCGCCGTCGGCGGCAGCCGCGCTCCCCAGTGTCGCGGCCGTCACGAGAAGGGCCGCCAATACTCTACGCATGATTCTTCCTCTTGCGCCGGCGCTGCGCCCCACCGCAAGGCCGGTCTTGTTGGCATCATCAGAGCAGAAACCCCGCGATTTTGTCAAAACTAAAGCGTGCCGCCCGGAAGCAGGCCCGTTTGGGGATAACGGCACGCGCATAAACGGAGGCCTCAAAAGCGCCGGCGCCATTTGACCGTCGCCTGCTTCGCTCATAGAAGCGGGGCGGAAAACGCGCCGGGCCGGCCGGCGCGCCGGGGTCAGGCGATGTCGCACAACACTTTCGGCCACCTGTTCAGGGTGACGACCTGGGGCGAGAGCCATGGGCCCGCGCTCGGCTGCGTGGTCGACGGCTGTCCGCCCGGCATCCGCTTCCGCCTCGCCGACATCCAGGCCGAGCTCGACCGCCGCCGCCCCGGCCAGTCCCGCTTCGTCACCCAGCGGCGCGAGCCGGACGAGGTGAGGATCCTTTCCGGCGTGCTGGAGGACGGCGACCATCTCGTCACCACCGGAACGCCCGTCTCGATGATGATCGAGAACGTCGACCAGCGCTCGAAGGACTATGGCGAGATCGCCCGCCAGTTCCGCCCCGGCCATGCCGACTTCACCTATCAGGAGAAATACGGCATCCGCGACTATCGCGGCGGCGGCCGCTCCTCGGCCCGCGAGACGGCCGCGCGGGTGGCGGCCGGTGCGCTCGCCCGCTTCGTCGTGCCGGGCATGAGCGTGCGCGGCGCGCTGGTGGCCGTGGGCGAGAAGGAGATCGACCGCTCGCGCTGGGAATGGGGCTTCGTGGAGGACCCCGAGAACCCGTTCTTCACCCCGGACCGCTCGTCGGTGAAACCCTTCTCGGACTATCTGGACGAGATCCGCAAGGCCGGCTCCTCGGTCGGCGCGGTGATCGAGATCGTCGCGGAAGGGGTGCCTGCCGGCCTCGGCGCGCCGATCTACGCCAAGCTCGACCAGGACATCGCCGGCGCGCTGATGTCGATCAACGCGGTCAAGGGCGTCGAGATCGGCGAAGGTTTCGCCGCCGCACGGCTGACGGGCGAGCAGAACGCCGACGAGATGCGCATGGGCAATGACGGCAAGCCGCTGTTCCTGTCCAACCATGCCGGCGGCATCCTCGGCGGCATCTCGACCGGCCAGCCGGTCGTCG
>ERZ778022.3464-NODE-3464-length-14810-cov-3.511962_pt1 | contig 14810 bp, 9 predicted proteins | sample MGYA00375752_ERZ778022 | MGnify/ENA primary metagenome ERZ778022 (study PRJEB29350, sample SAMN05389826) | bioreactor metagenome | isolation source: Thiocyanate bioreactor | place: South Africa: University of Cape Town | collected 2014-04-04 ... | reverse complement strand
ATAGCAAATGGGACAACTTTAAAGTACCGGCCAACTGGGAGCTGAATGGCTATGGCTTACCAATTTATGTAAATCATCCCTACGAGTTTACAGGCCATGCCGGACGGGGAAAATTGAACCCGCCGTTTGACATTCCGGCAGACAACAACCCTGTTGGTTCATATCGAAAAAAAATAAATATCCCTGAAAGCTGGGATGGGCGACAGATATTCATTCATCTCGGCGCGATTAAATCAGCTTTTTTTATTTGGGTGAACGGGCAAAAAGTTGGCTATAGCGAAGACAGCAAACTGGCGGCAGAATTTGATATTACCGAATATGTTAAACCCGGTGAAAACCTCGTGGCGCTTCAGGTTTATCGCTTGAGCGATGGCAGTTATCTGGAGTGCCAGGACATGTGGCGTATCTCCGGTATTGAGCGCGACGTTTACCTGTACGCCACTCCTAAAATTGATCTTCGCGATTTTAACGTGCAAAGCAATCTCATCAATAATTATACTGATGGTGAGTTGAAAGTGAACGTGGAAGTGAACAGTTATAAAACTGATTTCAGAACCATGCATTCAAAACCCGATACCTTTTCAGTTGATATGGAACTGGTGGATGCCAACGGAAAATCTATTGCAAAAGAACAAACAACCGAAGTGAAATCTGTGTTGGGCCGATACAAAACCAATATAAGCTTTCAAAAAAATATTCCGGGCGTAAAGCCATGGACCGCGGAAACTCCCAACCTGTACACTTTATATCTTACTTTAAAAAGTAAAAGCGGTGATGTTTTGGAAGTTGTTCCCGTTCGCGTTGGCTTCCGTACTATTGAAATAAAAGGCCGCGATTTTTTAGTGAACGGTAAACGCGTGTTTTTTAAGGGTGTGAACCGCCACGAGCACAATCCTAAAACAGGTCACACACTTACCAAAGAGGATATGCAAAAGGATATGGAAATGATGAAGAAGCTGAATGTGAATGCAGTGCGCCATTCCCATTATCCGCCCGATCCTTACTGGATGGAGCTTTGCGATGAATATGGCTTATACGTGATTGACGAGGCCAATATTGAATCGCACGGCCGTTATTATAATTTGGAATCAACATTAGCCAACGATAAAAAATGGCGCAACCCTCATTTCACCCGTATCACACGCATGTATGAGCGCGATAAAAATCATCCGTCAATTATTACCTGGTCGCTCGGCAATGAAGCGGGCAACGGCGTGAATATGTATGAGGCATACGACTGGCTCAGGAAAAAAGATAGCCGCCCTGTGCAATACGAGCGTGCCGAAACTGATTTTAATACCGATGTGATTTGCCCGCAATACCCTTCGCCAAACTGGGTATCGAATTATTATAAAAGTAAAGACGGCCGCCCGCTCATTATGAGTGAATATGCGCACATCATGGGTAATAGCCTTGGTAATTTTAAAGAGTATTGGGATGCGATTGAAAGCACAGCCGGAACGCAGGGCGGCTATGTTTGGGAATGGATTGACCAAAGTTTTGATACGGTAAAAAATGGCAAGCGCATCATGGCTTATGGTGGCGATTTTCCGCTGGAAGGCCCTGTGGATGAGAACCTCAGCGATAATGATTTTTGCGTGAAGGGCGTTGTTACAGCTTATCGCGAACTTACGCCCATGGCTGTTGAACTAAAGCATATTCACCAGTTCATCAAAACAAAATACAATGGAGGTAACATTGTTAACGTACATAATACTTATTTCTTTCGCGATATGAATAATGTTCGGTTGGATTGGGAGCTGGTGCAAGATGGCGTAATAGTGGAAAAAGGTTCTGTAAACGACATCAATTTGCAGCCACAGCAAGATAAAAATATTTCATTGCCGATAAAGAGAAAGACAGCCTCGGGCAGCGAATATTTTTTGAATGTTCGTTACCGCCTAAAAGATGCTGAGCCTTTTCTTGAAAAGAATTATGAAGTGGCATACAACCAGTTTACATTTGCGGGCAACGCAATACCTGCACAGTTGCCAACAGCATCCGGCAAAATCACCGAAACAAAAACCGGTAACGAATTAGTAGTAACGGGTAAAGATTTTTCTGTAAAATTCGATACTGAAAAAGGTATTCTTACATCCTATATAGTTAAAGGGGTAAACTATATTGAAAATGGTCCGCAGCCAGCCTTTTATCGCGCTCCTACTGATAACGACATTGGTGCAGGCTTTAACACTAGTTTACGGCAATGGCGAAATGTATATGAAACATCTAACGTATCCGATGTAAAAACTGAGGCGCACACTTCATCTTATAAAGTTTCTTTTGAAAAGAACCTTTTAAATGGCAAAGCGCACACTGAACAAAGCTTTACGGTTTTTGCTGACGGCAATATCCTCGTAAGCAATTTCTTTAACATAGATACTTTAGGAAACACGCTCACCGTAATGCGCGCCGGCAATGATTTACAAGTAAATAAAAACTTTGATCGCATAAAGTGGTATGGCCGCGGCCCCTGGGAAAATTATTCTGACAGAAAAACAGCAAGCCTCATTGGTAGTTACTCGCAAACCTTGCAGGAACAATATTTCCCTTATACCCGTCCGCAAGAAAGCGGCAACAAAACCGATGTTCGCTGGATTTCACTCACCGATGCCAAAGGCAAAGGCCTGCGATTTGAGTTTACTGATAGCCTGCTTTCTGTAGCTGCGCTGCCTTACAATATTGATGACCTCGATCCCGAAGCCCGCAAGCGCCAGTATCATTCGGGTGAACTGGTGCCGCGAAATAAAATTTTTATGCACGTGGATTTAAAGCAACTCGGCTTGCAGGGAATTGATAGCTGGGGTTCCTGGCCTTTAAAAGAATACTGGATCAAACCGGGAAATTATAAATACAGCTATTTAATACGGCCGATGAAATAATAAGGTGGCGTTAAACTTGCGCAAACGGTTGTGTTTGCCTAATTAATTTTTTATACTGACCTTAGTGTCCTTGCTAAAATTTATTGCCAAATTCAGTTTTTAAAAAATCAATATGAACAAATTAACAGGGTTTATTTTATCCACAGCGGCTTTTTTGTTGCTGTTAGGCAGTTGCGGTACATCTAAACAAACACCAGCAACCGGTTCCGGCTCTTACGCACAGCGTGGCGTACGGCCTATTGCTGTCCCGGCTCCTTCGCGCCCCGCAGGGCAAACGGATATGCTGGCCTTTGCTGCTCCAAAAATTCCGGTTGTTCGCGTGGGGTTTATCGGGTTAGGTATGCGTGGCCCGGGCGCTGTTGAAAGATGGGCGAATATTGCCGGAACAAAGATTGTTGCACTCGCTGACCTGAGGCCGGAAAGAGTGGATAAAGCCCAAAAAATTCTCGAAAAATATAAACTCCCCAAAGCTGCCGGTTATTCAGGAGAAGATGATGCTTGGAAGCAATTATGCGAACGGGATGATATTGACATTGTTTACATCGCCACTGACTGGAAACATCACGTACCAATGGCTTTGTATGCAATGGAAAAAGGAAAGCACGTAGCCATTGAAGTTCCCGCGGCAATGAACATGAAAGATATTTGGGACCTCATCAATACATCTGAAAGAACACGCAAACATTGCATGATGCTGGAGAATTGTGTGTATGATGAGTTTGAAATGACAGCTTTAAATATGGCGCAGCAGGGCGTTTTTGGTGAAATTCTTCACACCGAGGGTGCCTATATTCACGATCTGTCAGATTACTGGAAGGCGTATTGGAATAACTGGAGATTGGATTATAATAAAAATCATCGCGGAGATATCTACCCTACACATGGCATTGGCCCTGTCTGCCAGGCGCTCAACATTCATCGCGGTGATAAAATGAATTACCTGGTGGCCGTTGATACAAAACCGGCAAACGGCCCTGAAGAGTGGCAGAAATTGAAAGGGGAAGAACCTGCCGATTTTAAAAATGGTGATCAAACTATTACCATGATAAAAACGCAGAATGGTAAAACCATCCAAATACAACACAATGTAATGACCCCAAGGCCTTATTCAAGAATGTACCAGTTGGTGGGCACCAAGGGCTTTGCAAACAAATACCCGGTAGAAAGTTTTGCAATGGAAGGTTCGCAACTGAGCAGTGACGTGGCCGGTGCCGATTATCAAAAAATAAGCGGTCACAGTGCAGTACCGGATAAAGTGAGAGAAGCCCTTATGCAAAAATACAAGCATCCCTTTTATAAGGAGATGGAAGAAACAGCCAAAAAGCTCGGTTCTATTGCTCATGGCGGGATGGATTATATCATGGATTCGAGGTTGGTATATTGCCTTCAAAATGGATTGCCGTTGGATATGGATGTATATGATTTGGCGGAATGGTGCAGCCTCACCGAGCTCACTGCTATCTCGCTTGATAATGGAAGCACCCCGGTTTTAATCCCTGATTTCACGCGCGGCGGCTGGAACAAAATAAAGGGATTCCAACATGCCAGGGCTAAATAATTCATAACAAATTTTTTGAGAGGTTGCAGTTTCTGCAACCTTTTTTTATGTTGGTGCCCATAAATTAATTAAGTTTGAAACGATAATAAATTTCCATACCCCGGTTTCGTGTATGCTAATTTTCTTGTCGGCCTCACAGAAATGTATCGGGCCATTTCACCAATAAGCAACATAGTAAGATGAAAAAACTGTTAACGACTGCAATTACATTATTTTTTTTCTATGGTGGCCTGCTCGCCCAACAAGGAAAGATTATTTTAGATGGGATTCCATATAAACCGGTTATATCTTTCGAAGATGGAACTAACATGAGTGATGCAAATACGGATGGCGTCATTTATAAAAAAATAAAGGGCAAATTTTATAAGCGGGTTTACGATGGCGCTATTAAAACCAGCTGGTATGGAGCCGCCGGAGATGGCAGAACGGATGATTCAAAAGCAGTTCAAAAAGCAATAACCTGGTGTGTTGAGAACAGAAAGAATCTTGAAGTGGATGGTATGCATCTGATCAGAACCCCACTTATTATTGACAGAAAAGTCGATTCTTCAAAGTTCTACGAATATTTCATTCTTTCCTCTAATTCAGGCGGGGGATTTGTAACTGATACAGCCATTCCAATATTCACAAGCTCTATTCCATTTACCGGAAGTCCTGTGAGTCAGTTGGTAAACTTTAGGGATATTACTTTTCGCACTACCGACAACAATCTTGCTTCCTTTGTATTAGACAGTTCAAAATTTTTGCGCATACAGTTTGTAAACTGTTCTTTTAACGGCATCAAATTGCTTAACGCCAATAAATATGTGCAAACCATTTATTTGACCAATTGTAACATCAGAAATTTTAAGGGCTACTTTTTTAAATGCATGTCAAACACCTACGACTTTAAAATGATCGGTAGTATTGCCGAGCATGGTGATGGCACCTGTTTGTACCTCACAAATCCTACGGGTTGCTCCATACAAAGTTCTTTAATTGAGGGAATGAAGGGTACCGCCATTACTTTCAACGGCTCGCGGGGGATCAACATTAGCGGTAATTATTTTGAGGGCAATGAGGAAGCCGATATTCGCTGCGATGTAAAAGCTTTATGCAGGGGAGTGGCCATAATTGGCAACCTGTTTGCCAACATCAATAAAACCGGCAATCTTTATAGTATTTACTGGGGGCCAACCGTTGGTGCCGTAAGCTACGGCAATGATGCTATGACAAACCTTCACTTTCTTTCTGACAAAACCGATGTTGACATAAAAGACGGTGCGAAGAATAAACTTACCAATAGAGATGAATCAAAGCCCGATTCGGTAAACGTGGTGATACCGTAACAGCCTACCCCGAACGTCTTTATATAAAAGAGATGAAGACATCGTACCCACTCCACAAAATCTAAACCAGCATGACAGTACATGACAGTTGATTCATTTGTATCATTAATTTTATGCAGTAATTGGTTTGCTTACTATTATTGAAATGGTTTTACAATGAACGCAATACTCGGAGTTGTTTTTCATTTTTTAGGTGGTTTTGCATCAGGCAGTTTTTATATTCCATACAAGAAGGTAAAAGGCTGGGCCTGGGAAAGTTATTGGATTGTGGGAGGTTTATTTTCCTGGCTGATTGTTCCTCCGATCGCTGCATGGTTAACCATTCCGAATTTTTGGGAAATCATTAGCAATGCCGGAAGCTCGACAATAGGGTTTGCGTTTTTATTTGGCTTGCTTTGGGGCATTGGTGGTTTAACGTACGGATTGGGTGTTCGTTATCTTGGGGTTTCGCTTGGCAGCAGTATTATCCTTGGTTTGTGTATGGTGTTTGGTGCGTTAATTCCTGCTATTTATTATCAGTTCAATCAGGCGGAAGGAAAAGATACGATCGGTATGCTAACAGGCACAAACTGGGGTCTTACGATTTTGGGAGGTCTGGCGGTTTGTATCATCGGAATCATTATTTGCGGTCGTGCAGGCGTGCAGATGCAACTTCGAGCGAGTCGCATTTATCAGGCAAAGACGAATATAAATTTGGGCTGGGTCTGTTGGTAGCGATCATCTCCGGTGTTTTAAGCGCTTGTTTCAATTTTGGCATTGAAGCCGCAAAGCCAATGGCAAATGTCGCCAATGATCTTTGGAAAAAAGCCAATCCCGGGCAGGGTGAATTTCTGTATCAAAATAATGTTTCGTATATCGTGATCCTTTGGGGTGGCCTGTTGACAAATTTTATCTGGTGCATGATTTTAAATGCCCGTAACAAAACTTTCAATGATTATACCAACGCCACAAGTCCCATTCTTCGTAACATTATTTTCAGTGCATTGGCGGGTACTACATGGTTCCTGCAATTTTTCTTCTATGGAATGGGCGAAAGCAAATTAGGGAACGGTCCAAGTTCGTGGATTTTGCATATGGCTTTTATTATTTTGATTGCAAATGTTTGGGGCCTGCTGTTGCACGAGTGGAAAGGGGTGAGCAAGAAAACAATGACCACTATTATGATTGGAATTTTAGTGATTTTAACATCGGTGTTAATTGTGGGTTATGGCAATTCGATCAGATAACGTATCATAATAAATTATAGTGGGTAACCCAACCCGATACGGAAATAAAAATTTAAATTATGCCTTCACAAAAAGATTTTCAACACGTTAGTTATTTATGGGATGCCTCCAAAGCTGCAGAACTCGCGGGCGATGAAGTGGCGCTGCTCATCTATCGCTCTAACTTGTTAGGGGCAGACCTGCGCCTCACCAACTACGGTGGTGGCAACACCTCCTGCAAGGCTGTGGCTGTTGACCCGCTTACAGGAAACGAAACCGAAGTTATGTGGGTGAAAGGTAGCGGGGGCGATCTCGGAACTTTAAAGAAAAGCGGCCTTGCGGCATTGTACGTTGACAGGTTGCGCAGCCTTAAAAATATTTATCATGGTATTGAATATGAAGATGAAATGGTGGAATTATTCAACCACTGTATTTACGATCTCAATTCAAAAGCTCCATCAATTGACACTCCTTTGCACGGTTTTTTACCTTTTAAACATATAGATCATTTGCACCCCGATGCAGCAATCGCAATAGCCGCGGCTAAGGACGGGGAAATAATAACGAAAGAATTATTTGGTGGTAGCATCGGCTGGGTACCCTGGCAAAAACCGGGTTTCGATTTAGGCCTGCAATTAAAAAAGTGCCTCGATGAAAACCCCGGTATTCGCGGTATCATGTTGGGTTCTCACGGCTTGTTTACCTGGGGCGATACAGCTTACGAAAGTTATGTGAATACTTTAGAAGTGATTGAAAAGTGCGCCGAATACATTGAGCAAAATCTTGAAAAGAAAGGGCCTGTTTTCGGCGGTGAAAAAATTCTGGCTATGCCGAAAGCGGAACGCCTGAGAAAAGCAGCGGCTCTGGCTCCTGTCCTGCGCGGCCTTTGCTCATCAAACCAAAAAATGGTAGGGCACTTTACTGATGACAACCGTGTGTTGCAATTCATCAACAGCAATGACTTGGAAAGACTGGCGCCTTTGGGTACTTCTTGCCCCGACCATTTTTTGCGTACCAAGATCAGTCCGTTGGTTTTAAATCTTGCAACTGATGAAAATATTGGCGACGCAAAAGCAGTGAAGGAAAAGATTACGCCGCTATTTGACGACTATCGAAAAATGTATGCGGATTATTACGAAACCTGCAAGCATCCAAACAGCCCGGCCATGCGCGATGCAAATCCCGTGATTATTATTTATCCGGGCGTCGGTCTGTTCTCTTTCAGCAAGGATAAACAAACTGCAAGAGTTGCTGCCGAGTTTTATACGAACGCCATCAATGTGATGCGCGGCGCTGAAGCGATTTCTGAATATACATCTTTGCCAAGGCAGGAGGCATTTAATATTGAATACTGGTTGCTGGAAGAGGCTAAGTGACAACCCATGCCTAAACCACAACCGTTAAGTGGCCGCATTGCATTGGTTACAGGCAGCGGCGGCGGAATTGGTAAAGCCATCGCTAAAAAATTTGCGCAGGAAGGCGCATGTGTTGTGATCAACGATATTAACCAAGAGAGGATTGATGCCACAGTAAAAGAATTTCAGCAAGATTTTGGTAAAGATGCCGTTGCTGCCGTAGCGCTTGACGTGACAAATACCGGTTCAATAAAAGCTGCGATGGGCGGTACTGCGCTGGCTTTCGGCGGCATTGATATTTTGGTGAATAATGCCGGTATCAGTATTTCAAAATCTATTACAGAACATACGATTGAGGAATGGGACAGGCTGTATAACATTTTAGTGAAAGGCCAGTTCGAAGTTTCAAAATATGCAATTGAAGTAATGCGCAAGCAGCACATTGGCGGTGATATTATTAACATTGTTTCAAAAAATTCTGTAGTTGCCGGCCCAAACAATGCGGGCTACGGTTCAGCAAAAGCAGCGCAGGCGCACCTTTCACGGCTTTTAGCGGCAGAATTAGGCGGCGACAAAATTCGCGTGAATAGCGTGAACCCTGATGCCGTTATATCTGACAGCAATATTTGGTCTGGCGGCTGGGCCGAAGGCCGGGCAAAAGCTTACGGCATCACTGTTGAAGAATTGCCTGCTTATTATGCAAAGCGCACTTTAATGAATGAAATTATTTTGCCTGATGATATTGCCAATGCCTGTTTTGCATTTGTTGGAGGCTTGCTCAATAAATCAACCGGAAATATTTTAAATGTTGATGGCGGCGTAGCAACAGCGTTCATCAGGTAGGTGGTTAAATTGCGCTCGAATGGGGGAGTAAAATTGTGTAAAACAGGAGAGGGGCGGGTTTAAGTTCCCGGCCATAATTTGCAGAATACAGCAGGGATAAAAGTTTTCTTTATATAGCAAGCAACAAAAGGGTTGATGATTGTCTAATCAGTCACCCCGCTTTTTTAAAAAATATTTTTTTTGGCAAGCTGTTAGTTGCACAGCGCAAAAGGGTGCGGGCCTCCGTCTGTATCATTCGCGCGGGCTGGTGTGAACGAACGGGCCGATAAGGATGATGAACTATGTATTGATGCTGATAACCCAAAAGTAAAACTTAAATTCGTTACGGTTCGTGAGGCAGGTAACGAGATCTAAATACAAAATCTAAAATAATAAGCTGATATGTTACTCGACAGACAACGGATTGAAAGCCACAACGAAAACGGGTTGCCCCATCACCAACAGAATTTTGAGTTTATCGCGCAGCGAATTCCTAACGCGGAAAATGTTTTACACAAGCTGATCGATTTTCAGGTTGCGATTCCCTCCTGGGCACTGGGTAGCGGGGGTACACGTTTCGGCCGTTTCAGCGGCGGTGGCGAACCCGGTACACTGGAAGAAAAAATGGAAGACATTGGCTTGCTGCATCAGCTGAATCGCAGCAGTGGCGCTATTTCGCTGCATATTCCGTGGGATATTCCAAAGGATGCTAACGCCGTTAAACAACAGGCAAAGGAATACGGTTTGAAGTTTGACGCGATGAATTCAAACACTTTTCAGGATCAGAAAGATCAAGGGTTGAGCTATAAGTTTGGCTCTATGCAACACATGGATAAAGCCGTGCGCCAACAGGCGGTAGATCATAATATTGAAGTAATCAGGTATGGGCAGGAGTTGGGTTCTGATTCACTTACAGTTTGGTTGGCAGACGGAAGTTGTTTCCCCGGCCAATCAAATTTCAGGAATGCGTTCAACAACACACTTGAAAGTTTGCACGCGGTGTATGATGCCCTGCCTGAGCACTGGAAGATGTTTGTGGAGTATAAAGCTTTTGAACCAAACTTTTACTCAATGGCTGTTGGGGATTGGAGCCAGTCGCTTTTGTACGCAACAAAACTGGGCAAAAAGGCCTACACGCTTGTAGACCTCGGCCACCATTTGCCCAATGCCAACATCGAACAGATTGTTGCATTGTTATTGAATGAAAAAAAATTGGGTGGTTTTCATTTCAACGATAGCAAATACGGTGATGATGATTTAACGGTTGGTAGTATCAAGCCTTATCAATTATTTTTAATTTTTAAAGAATTGGTTGAAGGGATGGACGCTCGTGGAATGAACCATGCAAAAGATTTGGGCTGGATGATTGATGCAAGCCATAATGTGAAAGACCCGCTTGAAGATTTGCTGCAAAGTGTTGAAGCGATCAAAATTGCTTATGCACAAGCTTTACTGGTGGATGCAAATGCACTGGCAAATGCTCAGCAAAATAATGACGTGGTGCTGGCACAAGAGATTTTACAGGGAGCTTTCAGGATCGATGTTCGCCCGCTGCTGGCTGAGGCGAGATTGCGTGCCGGCGCGGCTTTGAACCCTCTTGAATTGTTTCGCGCAGAAAAAATAAGAGAGCAGTTGATAACGGCACGAGGGAAGATAACAGTGGCGACAGGGTTGTAGCCGACGCAGGCGCCGGAAAACGGTCCAACATGAAGAGGGGAAAAAAGTAATATCTTTTTCTTAGCAAGCATTTGAGTTTTTGTGCCTTTGAGGCAAATTTTTATGAAACGTGTTATTGCGATATTCGATATTGGTAAAACAAACAAGAAGTTTTTTTTGTTTGATGAAGATTATCATATCGTTTATGAAACCTCAACGAGTGGCAACGAAATACACGACGAAGATGGTTTTCCCTGCGATGATCTTGTAGCGACGACTCAATGGATCAAAGAAAAACTTCATGAAAAATTAAATGATCGTTCTTTTGAAATAGTCGCATTGAATTTCGCAACCTACGGAGCCAGCTTTGTGCATATTGATGAAGGCGGAAATCCTTTGACGCCGCTTTACAATTACCTGAAGCCATTACCTGACGCGCTTGAGAAAAAATTTTACGCAACCTACGGAAACAAAGAACAAGTTGCGCTTGAAACTGCCTCGCCCGCTTTGGGAATGCTTAATTCAGGATTGCAATTATACTGGTTAAAACATGCAAGACCAGATGTATTCGCTCTTACCGCTGTTTCTTTGCATCTGCCACAATTTCTCGCCTGTTTATTTCATCAAAAGCGGCTTGCGGATATCACCAGCATTGGTTGTCATACGGCATTGTGGAATTTTGAAAAGAATGCCTATCATTCTTGGGTAATTGCTGAAATGATCGATCAAAAATTAGCGCCGCTGTTTGATTCAATTGAAGTGGTTCACTCAATCGTTGGTAGCAAAGCGATTTTATGCGGTGTTGGTTTGCACGATAGCTCGGCAGCATTCATCCCCTACATTCAAAACATTAAAGATCCTTTTGTTTTGATCTCAACAGGTACCTGGTGTATTACTATGAACCCGTTCAATACAAGTTCGATAACGGTGAAAGAATTGGAGCAGGATTGCCTTTGTTATATGAGTTACAAAGGTGTGCGGGTAAAGGCTTCCAGGCTTTTTTCGGGCTACGGGCATGAGCAGGAAGCTAAAAGAATGGCCGCACATTTTAATACAGGAGCAGAATATTTTGCAGAAGTAAAATATGATCCTACTCTCGTAGCCGGATTGGACTTCACCCCAGATGCCGGTAGTGTGTTTAATTGTGAAAATTATACAACTTACGAAGAGGCTTATCACCAGCTCATGTGCCGCATCATCCAACAACAAAAAAAATCAACTGACCTGGTATTGAGCAGCGATGTAAAAAAAATATTTGTAGATGGCGGTTTTGCCAAAAACGAAATATATATGCAACTGCTCGCGAAGGCGTATCCTGATCATGAAGTGTATGCAGCATCAGTATCTCAGGCAACAGCCCTGGGTGCGGCCTTAGCGATTCACCGGCATTGGAATACAAGGCCGGTGCCTGAAAATTTGATTGCCGTTAAAAAATATTAGAACCCGTTTTGGGTTGATCGGGAGAGTACAAAAAATTTCCGCAGGTGCGCAGATTAATGTTTCACATGAGACATCAATGCTACTATTTGAAGCAAACCGATGAGGATGTCGCTCATTTGCAATTTGCGCTTCAAAAAGTAATTTTCTTTTTCAGCGTAAACATTTACTTTAGTTAAAAATTAATGTACTAAATGGCTATAACCATTAACTGGCAATGCAAACATTTCAACGATCTTACTGTGAGCGAACTTTACAGCATTCTGCAACTTCGTACCGAAATTTTTGTGGTGGAGCAGAAGTGCCTTTTTCAGGATATGGATGGCTACGATAAAAAATGTTATCACGTAATGGGGTGGAAAGGTGATCAGCTCGTTGCGCATACCAGGCTGCTTGCACCGGGTCAAACTTATCCCGAGCAATCAATTGGCAGAGTAGTAGTGAAAGCTACTGAACGATCAACGGGCCTGGGAAAAGAATTAATGAATTACAGCGCCGAAAAAAGCTATGAAATGTTTGGCCGAAACCCTATAAAGATTGGAGGGCAGCTTTATCTCAAAAAATTTTATGAATCACTGGGCTATGTTCAGTGCAGCGAAGTATATGATGACGTGGGCATTGACCACATCAAAATGATCAGGCAGCCTCACTAATTGTAGTGATGCATGTAATTTTAAATGGATTTAATTGAAATGTTTTGGTTGTATGCATTACCTTGGGAACACAAAAAAATCGAACCATGAGCATTATTGACCGCGCTAAAAACATGATTGTTGCGCCCGCAAAAGAATGGGATGTTATTTCACAGGAAACTCCCGACACAGGAAAAATCATAACTGGCTACGTTTTGCCCTTGGGGGCTGTTGCCGCTATTGCGGGGTTTATCGGCTATGCTTTTATAGGAATAGATGCCGGTTTTTTCAAAATGAAAGGATTTAACTGGGGCATTTATCAAGCTCTCTCTGTTTTGGTTGGGGCGCTGCTTAGTGTTTTTGTGACAGCCTTTGTCATTGATGCGCTTGCACCAGGTTTCAAGTCCGAAAAAAATATGCCCCGCTCAGTGCAATTGGTTGCCTATTCGTTTACACCGGCATGGATTGGTGGTATTCTTTCTATTTTACCATCCCTTGGTATGATTGGGTCTCTATTTGGATTATATGGTCTTTACCTGTTGTATATAGGCCTTCCGAAACTCAAAAGAACTCCCGACGAAAATCATACTACTTATTTTATTGTTTCGCTGCTGGTGATTATAGCAGTGTACTTTGTGATTGGCCTCATCATGAGCAGCCTGCTGATGCCGTTGATGGGATTATCCAAAACAATAGATGTTAGTAATTTCAAATTTGAATAAAACCTGAATGTGGAATATAGGAAGCCGTTAGTTTTTTACTAGCGGCTTTTTTAATAAAGTATTCGAAACCGGATTGTATGTTCCACTTTCTTTAAAGCTTTGATAAGTTCTTCATCGTAGTTCGCATGAACATCAATAATAACGTATCCGATAGCATCATTTGTCAACAGGAATTGTGAATCAATATTGATCTGGTGTTTTGCCAAAATATTATTGATATGAGCGATGATGCCCGGTACATTTTTATGAATATGAATAAAGCGATGGGTTTGATTGATTGACGGCGGCTGAATATTGGGGAAGTTGCTGCTTTTGTAGGTTGACCCGCTATTTATAAAATCAATCATTCGTTTTGGAATACCGGTAGCGCTGTTGGGTGCAGATTTTTTTTCGGTGAAAACAGCAATACCCATTTCGCTACCGGTTGATTCTGAAATATTTTCAGAACTATGCCCGAAATAGCCGATTGTTTTCAGTCGTGTGGCACTTTTAATTTGCTTTGCGGTAAGCTTTACATCTTTTCCTGCCAGCAACATACCAGCGGTTTCAAGATTCTTTATTTCAGGGTTTTCACTTTGAGAAATCGTATAACCCTCTTCTTTAAGTGTGTTAATGCTTGCCTGCGGAACTGTTCCCACTACGTAGCAATTGATGCGGTTTTTGGGATACGAGATTGCGCCCGGCAGTTTATTTACGAATAGAAATTCATCAAGGCTTGGCGTAATATGGTCTGCTTTATCAGTAACACTTTTCCTCGAAATGTTTTCAGTGAAAGCGAAGAATTTTTTAATCAGGCCGCTTTCGCGCAGTTGCAAATCAGAGTAACCATCACCAATGCCGAATAGTTCTCCTTTAAGTTTCAATTGTTTCAGCAACTTTACTTTTCCACCTTCTTTGCTCAACGGGTTTAATTTGTCGTAACCGGTAATTTTTCCTTGTTCATCAAACAAAAAAGTATTTGCATACACATTTTCCTTTTTAATGTGATATTGTTTTACTACCGGAATAATAAATTCTTTAAAACCGCCCGAAACGATCAGGATATCCTTTTCATGTTTTTTAAAGAATCCTTTATTGCGGGAAAACGACCTGGAAACTTGTTTTTTTAAATGCGCCACCAGTTTTTTAAGGTGTTCTTTATCTGCCTCCAAAAGTTTTACGCGTTGGTCAAGGCTTTCATCAAAAGACAATTTGCCTTCCATAGCAAGGTTGG
>ERZ778022.3460-NODE-3460-length-14816-cov-4.261635_pt1 | contig 14816 bp, 9 predicted proteins | sample MGYA00375752_ERZ778022 | MGnify/ENA primary metagenome ERZ778022 (study PRJEB29350, sample SAMN05389826) | bioreactor metagenome | isolation source: Thiocyanate bioreactor | place: South Africa: University of Cape Town | collected 2014-04-04 ... | reverse complement strand
AACCAGAATGTGCTGCCCTTGCCTCGAACGCTGTCGACCCCTATGCGTCCGCCGATTGCTTCCACGATCTGTTTGCAGATCGTCAGTCCCAGCCCGGTTCCGCCATACTTGCGGCTGATGGAGGAGTCGACCTGCGAGAAGGGCTGGAACAGCTTGTCGAGGCTTGCCTCGTCAATGCCGATGCCGGTATCCGACACCTCGATGCGAAGGCGCGGCGATCTGCTTGTCGGCACCTCCCTGATGCGCAAGGTAACCACCCCGTCCCGCGTGAATTTGACGGCATTGCTGAGAAGGTTGAGCATCACTTGCCGCAGGCGGGTGGGATCCGACAGAATGACCGGCATGACGAAAGTGTCCGGCAGGACGAGTTCGAGCAGATTGCCGTTTTCCGATGCCCGGTCACGGACCATCTCGATCGTGCTTTCCGCCAGGGGCTTGAGCGCGACGGGCCGGGTCTCGACGTCCACGTTGCCATGCTCGATCTTGGCGAAGTCGAGGATCTCGTTGATGAGCTCCAGAAGGGCATTTCCCGACCGGCGGATCGTTTGCACGCCGAGGAGCATGTTGCGCGGCAGCGGCTGCAGTTCCAGAAGCTCGGCCGTCCCCAGGATCGCATTCAGCGGCGTGCGGACTTCATGCCCCATCGTGGCCATGAATTGCGATTTGGCGCGGTTTCCGGCTTCGGCGGCCAGATAGGAGTCGTTCAGCTCCGTGGCCATCGCCTCGAGGTCGAGGCCGGCGCGCCGGACGGAGCGTAACTGGCGTCGAAGGTTGAAGATGAGGAAACAGACGCTGGCGACGAGCAGCCCGACAAGCGCGACCGTCTGAAGCTGCAGCGCCATGAGGCTGCTGCGGTTCTCGGCCCTGTTGGTGCTGACCCAATTGTTGGTGAAGATCAACAGGTTCTCGGTGGACTCGAGAAGGCTTTCCAGCTTTCCATCGACGTCGCGCAACTGCTCCAGCGGCACGGCCTCGCCCGAAGCCATGGCGTCGAAGGGAGCGACAATCCCGTAAACCGTGCCTTTGATCGCGGCAATCCGCTCGCCGATCGCGGGGGCGAACTGGCGTTCGAAGCTGGCTTGCTCGAGGATGTTCATCCGGGAATAGAGGATATCGTATCGCGTGGCCAGCGACTTGGCGCCGGCGCCGGCATGGGACCCGTCGACGATGGAAAGATGCAATTGCTCGTGCAGCCGGCGCGCCTCCCGGTCGAGCTGGTAGACGGACCACAGGGCGTTCTCGCGGATACCGTCCTGAAGGGTCGAGTAGCGGCGGAAGACGTCGACGGCGAGATAGGCGAGGCCCAACAGCAAGGCGACGGAAAACACCTGCAAGATCATGGTGGTCTTGCTGACGCGGCGGATCACGTCGCCATTGTGCTGGGCCTTCTTGATCACTCGGAGACCTCGATATCCTTGATCTGCCAGACCGAGCGGGAGAAGTATTTCTCGTTGTAGAGGCTCGGATCCAGATCGAACGGATAGATGAGGAACAGCGGCCCCTTTTCGCGGACGGACATGTCCTTTCCGTTCATGGTCAGGGCGAGCATCGTATCGAGCTTGTCGGCGTCTTCGAATGGCACGTCGGCGGAATAGTCGTTGAGCGCGACGATCTTAAGCGATTGTCCGTGCGCTCCCGCGGCCTTCAGCACGGCGCGAAGGAGAGGGCCGGAAAACTCGACCTTTCCGGACGTCCATGGCGTCTCCATGGTCCCGGTGCGTTGTTCGAGCGCGCGCAGCATGTCGCGATCGAACTGCGCCGTTCCCGCGACATTCGCATTTTTCAGATCAGGACCGCGGACGGTCAGGATGACGTCGCCGGTCGGTTTGTCGAGTGAATAGGCGGGCGATACGGCGGCAAAACCGCCGATTGCTACGGCCGCCGCAAGCAATTTGGACAGCAAGTTCATGGGACCTCGAGGAGAAACGGTCGCAAGCGCTCTTCCCTGTCACTCAGGACAGGGAAGGTTGGCCCGAAAAACGGATCAGCGGTCCGCTGAGAGGGCGCGAAAGCACCACACTGCCGGCATCATGCCGGCACGACCCTTGCGGGTTCGGACAATCTGAAAATTAGGATGGAAAGTTTGAGGAAGGTTAAAGGCGACGATTTCAATTTGAGACATACGTTAAAAATATGAAACTTGTTTGTTGACCTTATCATCGCAAGAAAAATGTCTTGTGGTCAAGGGATGCACCGCAGACTAAATCCGGCATCCTCCCCGGAGCATGGCTGAACGATCTTTCGGCATATTTGATCTTGCGCAAAGTAAACGCCGGCCGGCCATGACATAATCATGACGTCGGGAAAAATGTCGGCCTCGCTCGCATGGCGGCGCAGCTTCGTCAAGCTGCCGCATGTGTCGCATGCTTGCGCGGCGGATGCTTCCATGAACGCTATCAACCCGTTCGCGCGCTTATGCGCGCTCGGCGACCTGCACAGGTCTGTGCCTTTGTATCGAGTAGTACAACTGTCATGAAGAACATCACCATAAAGACGTCTCTTGTCGCGCTGATGAGCGCGATCATCGTCGTTGTCAGCCTTTCGTCGCTCATCGCTCTGCAGAATATTCGCTCGATCACCGCCGCAGCGGAAAAAGTCGGCAATTTCTGGATCGAGCGGCTTCTGTCCTCACGCGAGGTCAAGAGCGACTTCGCCGATATCCGTCTGGCACTGGCGCGTTTTGCGCTGGTGAACAACGCCGCCGAGTTGGAAGCGGAGGCAAAGTCCTTCGAGGATGCGAAGGCCAAACTCGAGACGTCGCTGGAAAAATACGAGGCTGGGCTGTTCTCGCCAAAGGGTCGCGCGTTGATCGGCGCCATCAGGTCCCTGTCCGCTTCCTATGTGAGCCGCAGCGCGCCTTATATCGAGCATATCAGGAGCCATGACCTCGATGGCGCGCGGGCCTTTTTCAATGCGGAACTGACGCCGATCGCCACGCAGACGAACGCAAAGATCGCGGAACTGGTCGCGTTCATAATGCAGCAGAGCGGCAGTGAAGTCGCCGCGGCGGGCGAGGCGGCAAACCAGGCCTTTATCATATCGTTGTCCATCGCGACGGTGGCGGTGCTTATCAATCTGTTCGGAATCTACATTGTGGTGGCGCGTGTCGCCAATCCGATCCAGCGGATCACCGAGGCCATGCGCAAGCTCGCCGATGGCGATGCATGCAGCGCCGTGCCGTTTACCGAGCGTGGCGATGAAGTCGGCGCCATGGCCGGCGCCGTGCAGATTTTCCGTGAAAACGCCATCGAGCGTGCACGGCTTGAGCGAGAGGCGGAAGAAAACCGCACGCTCAGCGAAACCGAACGGCTGGAAGCCGAGGCGTTCAAGGCGAAAGCGGCGGAAGACGTGAAATTCGCCGTCGGCAATCTCGCAACAGGCCTGTCGCGGCTTTCGGACGGCGATGTCTCCTACCGCATCGAGGCGCCGTTCACCCCGAGCCTGGATGCCGTGCGGCAGGATTTCAACAGTTCGGCCGAGAAATTGCAGGTTGCCTTGCATCGCGTGTCGGAAAACGCACTCGGGATCGATGCCGGTGTCAATGAGATCAGGGCCGCCACGGACGACCTCGCAAAGCGCAGCGAACAGCAGGCTGCCGCCGTCGAGCAGACCGCAGCCGCACTCGAGGAAATCACCACGGTGGTCAAGGACACGGCGAAACGCGCCCGGGCAGCGGGGCAACTGGTGGCCGATGCGCGAAACCATGCCGAGCATTCCGGCTACGTCGTCGGCCGCGCCGTGAAGGCCATGGAACAGATCGAGATATCCTCCCACGAAATCAGCAATATCATCGGCGTCATCGACGAGATCGCTTTCCAGACCAATCTGCTGGCGCTGAATGCGGGCGTCGAGGCCGCACGCGCCGGCGAGGCGGGAAAGGGGTTCGCGGTCGTAGCCCAGGAAGTGCGGGAACTGGCTCAGCGCTCGGCAAAGGCCGCAAAGGAAATAAAGGCTCTGATCAACGCATCCGAAGCCCAGGTGGCGGAAGGCGTGCAATACGTGGCCGATACCGGCCGGACGCTTTCGGCCATCGTATCCGAGGTACAGGAGATCAATCGTCACGTTCATGCGATCGCCGAAGCGGCGCAGGAGCAGTCGTCTGGTCTCCAGCAGATCAATTCCGCCGTGAACCAGATGGATCAGGACACGCAGAAAAACGCGGCGATGGTCGAGGAGACCACGGCCGCGACCCACAGCCTCTCAAGAGAGGTCGGTTCGCTCACCCAGCTGTTGCGGCTGTTCAAGCTCGATGCGTCGCATCCGGCGGCGTCTTCGGCCCCGGCCGCACGCCCGGCCGTCGTCTCCTTGCCGGTCAAGGCGATCAACCGGCGTCTGTCGAGAGCCTATCCCGGCAACGGTCCCGTCGCGATCAAGCAGGATGACTGGCAGGAATTCTGACCGCGGGGAGGGCGCCCCGGCTGCATGCGCGCAAGGAGGAGCGGGCGTGCAACTCGCTGTCAGGTGGAGGGTGCGGATGTGTCAGATCCCGGACCCATCCAGTTCCTTTTCGTCGTCGCCCTGCCAAGGCGAAGGCGTAAAGGCGCGGCTGAGATTGGCCGAAGGCATCGGCATCCAGCATTTCAGCTCCGGTTCGGCATATTCGATGATGCAGCCCGGGGCTGAATCGGAGGCGCGCCAGCCTTCCGCGCCGAACCGGTCGCCATGCGACCAGTAGGCGACGTCGACTTCCGCCGGCCCCTGCTCGGATGAGCGGACGGTGACGAGGATGCGGCTGCCGTCTCTTGGCGCGCTGGCCATCTGGCGCCATCTGTCCGGCTTATCCATCGTTTTCCCTCCTGCCTTGTCTCGAGTCCAAGTGTCGCCTCGCCATCGAAAGCGGTCAACCCAAACTTTTCGCAACACACCGGCTGGTGCGGGCCGATGGCGACCTCAGTCCTCATGTGCCTCGCGGCCTGAGATTTCCTCGACGAAGACACGGAAAAAAATGTGGTCGGAGTGATCCGAAATCGGAAGCGGCACGGGTTTCAGGGCTCCGGGCTCCCACCAGTCGAAATGCTTGCTGAGCAGAGACCAGGCATGGTCCCGCTCATGCTGATAGCCCGTCTGATCGGACAACTCCTCGAAGCGCCCCCCGACAACGACGCTTTTCCACTCCCTTCCATGCCCTCTCTCTTCGACCACCAGCGAAACCTCGGGGTTTGCCCGCATGCAGTCGATCTTCTTGCCCGGCATGGAAAAAGCGTAGAGGCTGTTGTCGGCATAGGCGAAATAGATCGGCACGACATAGGGTTTCCCCTCCTTCGCGCAGGCCAGATGAGCAAGCCGGTTTGCCGAGAGCAGTGCAGTGCATTCGAGCGTATTCAATGATCGGATATGCATCGTCATTCTCCTACCCATGTTGACGGACAGGCGCCTCCCCCGGCCCGCGCGGCGGATACTGGAACTGCACACCGGCGAAATAGGGGTCGCCTGCGATGAACGGGATCACACGGACGGCGCGACCTGCCTTTTCAGATCATCAAACAGCCGGCCTCCTCGACAGACCTTGGTCCCTTGCATCGCGACGATCATAGCCGAACCTGTCGCAAGTTGTCTTGAGCGGGATCAAATGTGCCGGATTTCAGCCATAGTGACGGGTCGCAGGTCAGGGCGGCCATGCGGCTTCGGCTTGATCCGCGTCAAGGAAGCATTGCTTGCAGCGTCTATCATGGATGCAGGCTTGAGCCTGCGAAACGGAGGCGTGTTGCAATGAGCTACAAATCCATTGTCGTCAATCTGGACGTGGACGGACCGATCGAATCGGTCGTCAAGGTGGCGAGCGAACTGGCGGCGGCGTCGCGCGCCCGGCTGATCGGCTTTTGCGCCGCCGATGCCTATCTGCCGGTCACCGGACCGGAAGGCGCGGCCCTGGTCGCGCAGGCATGGCAGCAGATGCGCGATGACGACGAGCGCCGGTTCAAGGAATTGCGCGAGGAATTCGAAAGCCTGGTGGCCGGCGTGGTGAAGACGGAGTGGCATGAGGCGCTGGACAGGCCGACGCCGGCGCTCGTCAGGATGTCGAGGGGCGCCGACCTCATTCTCACCCAGGCGCTGGACGGCGCCGCAACCGGCGACACCGCGCGGATAGCCGACCCAGCCGGCGTGGTGCTGCAATCGGGCCGACCGCTTCTGATTGTCGGCACGGAGAAGGCGTCTGTCCCGGCCAGGAAGGCTGTCGTGACGTGGAAGGATACGAAAGAGGCGCGACGGGCGCTATCCGATGCCGTACCGCTTCTGCAGAGCGCCGCCGAAGTGACGGTTGTGACGGTGGCTTCCACGATCGATCAGCCGGTCCGCGACAGCATGGCCGATGTCGACGCATTCCTCACCTGGCACGGCATCCGCGCACGCGGCGAGGCCATCGAGAGTATCGACGAAGTTGGCAGCCTGCTCGATTTTGTCGATGCGCAAGGCGCGGATCTCGTGGTATCCGGGGCTTACGGGCACAGCCGGCTGCGCGAATGGATCTTCGGCGGTATCACGCGCTCGCTTCTCGATCGAAACCGGTTCAGTCGTTTCATGTCCGCCTGACAACCGCCTCCTTGGACATCTATGGTGGCAAGAGGCCGCTCTCGAACGCCGGACCTGGAGACAAGCGCATGCCGTTACAGACGTCTTCGCAGGACGCCGGTGTCGCGGAGGCATATTGGGCGGTTCCCGCCGAGGAGCTCATGGCGCGCCTCGGCACGCGCCGCACCGGCCTTTCGTCCGATGACGCGGGGAGCCGGTTGCGGGCGATGGGCTCCAATGCGATCGAATCCAGGCGCGACACGTCGGCCATAACCGCCTTCCTTCGACAGTTCCGAAGCCCGCTGGTCCTCATCCTGATCTTCGCGGCTATCGTGTCGAGTGTCGTCGGCGAAGGCAGCGAAGCGCTCATCATCGGCGTCATCGTTCTGGCGAGTTGTGTCCTGTCCTTCATGCAGGAATATGGCGCCTCGCGCGCCATGGAGGCCTTGCAGGCCCGAATTACACCGAAGGCGATGGTCCTGCGTGACGGATCGGAGATCGCGGTCGCCGCCGCGGAGATCGTTCCCGGCGACATCCTCCGGCTTTCTGCCGGCAATCTCGTTGCCGCCGACGGCATCCTGCTGGAAAGCCGCGACTTCAACGTCAGCGAAGCCGCGCTGACGGGTGAAACCTTCCCGGTGGTCAAGGAGCCGGGCCTTTCGCCGCCCGACGCGCCGATCGCGCAACGCGCCAATGCGGTCTTTACCGGCACTTCGGTGCGCAGCGGCACCGCTTCCATGGTCGTTGTCAGGACCGGACTGCGAACCGAGTTCGCATCCATCGCCGCATCGGTGGCGCATGTCGCGCCGGAAACGGAGTTCGCCAAGGGCATCCGCCGCTTCGGTTATATGATGACGCAGATCATGCTGGTCATCGTGATCCTTGTCTTTTTCGCCAATCTCCTCCTGCATCGCCCAGCCGTGGATTCCCTGTTGTTTTCGCTGGCGCTCGCGGTGGGGCTGACCCCGGAACTTCTGCCGGCGATCATCAGCGTCACCCTGGCGCGCGGCGCCCATGCCATGGCGGCGAGCGGCGTGATCGTGCGCCGCCTCGATGCGATCGAGAATCTCGGCAGCATGGACCTGCTCTGCACCGACAAGACCGGCACGCTGACCGAAGGGGTTATCCATCTCGACGCCTGCATGGATGCATCGGGTGTCGAGGCGCCGCAGGTGCGCCTTTGGGCCTTGCTCAACGCCACCCTGCAGACGGGTATGGCCAATCCGCTCGACGAGGCGATCGCCAACGGCAAGGGTCCGCAGGACGACCTCTCCGGTTACGTCAAGGCGGATGAGCTTGCCTATGACTTCATTCGCAAGCGGCTGTCGGTGATCGTCCGGCAGGCGGGCCGGCCGGAGGATCTGATGATCTGCAAGGGCGCGGTCCAGAGCGTCGTCGCGGCGTGTTCCTCGGTGCTGGAGGGTGGGCTCGACGTGCCGATGGATGCGGACCGGGCAGGCGCGATCGACGAGAAGCTGCGCGCCTGGAGCGGGCAGGGATATCGCGTTCTCGGCCTGGCAATCCGCCGCTTTGCCCGGCAGGACGCCTATCGTCGCGAGAACGAGGCAGACCTTGTCTTCGCCGGCTTCCTGCTGTTTCTCGACCCGCCCAAGGCCGGCATGGCGCAAACGCTGAAGGCGCTTGCCGAGCGCGGCATCCGGGTCAAGATGATCAGCGGCGACAACCGCTATGTCGCGGCCCATCTCGCCGAAACCATCGACCTGCCGCACCGCCGGATCCTGACGGGAGCCGAGGTCGGCGCGTTGACGAAGGAGGCGCTGGTGCGTCGGGTCGGGCAGATCGATATCTTCGCCGAGATCGATCCCAACCAGAAGGAGCGCATCATCGCGGCGCTGCGCGGGCACGGCCATGTGGTCGGTTATCTCGGCGACGGCATCAATGACGCGCCGGCCCTGCACGCGGCCGATGTCGGCATTTCCGTCGACAGCGCGGTCGATGTGGCGCGCGAAGCGGCCGACATGATCCTGCTCGAACGCGATCTCGGCGTCTTGTTGCGCGGCGTCGACGACGGCCGCCGGACCTTCGCCAACACGATGAAGTATATTTCGATCACGACCAGCGCGAATTTCGGCAATATGGTATCGATGGCGTTCGCCTCGCTTGCCCTGCCTTTCCTGCCGCTGCTGGCGACGCAAATCCTGCTCAACAATTTCCTGGCGGACGCGCCGTCGCTGGCGATCGCTTCCGACAATGTCGATGCCGATCAGGTTCAATCGCCCCGTCGCTGGGATATCGGTTTCGTGCGCCGTTTCATGATCACCTTCGGTTTGATCAGCTCGGCCTTCGATTTCGTGACCTTCGCCTTTCTGCTGTTCGTCGCCGGGGCGACGGCCTCGCTTTTCCAGACCGGATGGTTCGTCGAATCGCTGATCACCCAGCTTGCCATCGTTCTGGTGGTGCGCACGCGAAACTCTTTCTGGCGCAGCCGCCCCAGCGCGTTGCTGGCGGCGCTGACGCTGGCCGTCGGCTGCCTGGCCGTCGCCATCCCTTACCTGCCGATCGCCCCCTGGTTCGGTTTCGTACCCTTGCCGCTGGGCGTGATGGCTGCGCTTCTGCCGATCACCCTTGCCTATCTGGCCGTATCCGAAACGGCCAAGCACTGGTTTTTTGCGCGCCAGCACGTCCATGCGGATGCAAGGCGCCGCAGGTGAGCGCAGCCCCGGCGGGCATTCCGGCCCGGAGGCCGGGATTTGACAGAGATCATGGCAGGTCGAAAATCGCCGGCTACACTTTTTCCCATCAACTCAAGTGAAGAGGAGGCATGCAATGACTTTCAAGACCATCCTCGCCGTCATCGGAGCGAGGGACGCCGCGACGGACGTCGACAAGGCGATCGATCTTGCCCGCGAACATGATGCCCATCTTTCCGTCCTGGTGGTCGGCGCGGCGCTGCAGCCGGTGATGGCCGACTATCCGGTCGCGGCCGCCTGGCTCGACCAGCGGCAGAAAGATATCGACGATCTGCTCGATGTTCATCATGACGCCGAAGATCGCTGCCGGAAGAACGGCATCTCCTTCGATATCGACAGCATGTTCGACGATCGGTTCATTCTCGAAAGCAATATCGGCGCGCGCGCCATGTATGCGGATCTCGTCCTGCTCGGAAACGGTGTGCGCGGCGATAGAGGATTGCGCAAATCGGTCATGGCCGGCGCGGCCTTCAATGCCGGAACGCCATTGCTGCTGCTTCCTCAGACCGGCGGCGCCAGCCTGACGCCGAAAACGGTCTTGCTGGCCTGGAATTCCCGACCTGAAGCGGCAAGGGCGGCAAAGGCGGCGCTGAACATGCTCGTCGCGGCCGCCGTCGTGCATGTCGTTCTCGTCGACCCCGACAGTTCCTATTTCGGCAATGGTGGTGAGCCCGGCGCCGATATCGCGGCCTTTCTCGCGCGACATGGAGTCAGGGTTATGGTCGAACAGGTCACGAGCAGCGGCCGCGACGTCGAGGCCGTCCTCACGCAGCACGGCCGCGAGATCGGCTGCGACATGATCGTCATGGGAGCTTACGGCCACTCGCGGCTGCGAGAAAGCATCTTTGGCGGTGTCACCGCATCGATTCTTGACGCATGCCCCTTGCCCGTCTTTCTGGCCCGATAGACATGGGCGCCGACGGCGCCGGGCGGTGATTCGTCCCGGGGGCGGCTCTCATCCGCGATTTCACCGGAGCATTTCCAGCGATCTCGTTTCGCTGGAAATGCTCCGTCTTTCTGTTTTCATGTGCTTCCCGATGGAAAATCCCGCTCGCATGCCTTCCAGCCTCCTGAGCGGAAGCCGGACAATTTGTCCAGTTTCGACGGACAAATTGTCTATGGATTTCAATCATATAAAGTGGTCGAATTGATTTCTGTCAGATACGGAGATTGCCGACCATGGCCGACGGAAAGCCACGATACAAGATCTATGATCATCCGGCAGGCGGATGGGGTGCTGCGGCTGCGACCGCAAAGGTGCTGATGGAGCAGAGCGTCATCACCAAGGGATCGCGCGCGCTTCTGGCGATGAACCAGCCGGGCGGGTTCAAATGCCCAAGCTGCGCCTTTCCCGATGCCGACTGCAAGAAGACGCTGGAATTCTGCGAAAACGGCGCCAAGGCGCTGGCGCATGAAGCGACCAGGTTCCGCGTCACGCCGGAATTCTTCCAGAAATACACTGTCACCGAGTTGATGGAGCAATCGGATTACTGGCTGGCGATGCAGGGCCGTCTGACCGAGCCGATGCGCTACGATGCGGCGAGCGACACATATGTCCCCTGCGGCTGGGCTGAAGCCTTCTCGATGATCGGCCGGCATCTGCGCTCGCTTTCGAGCCCGCACGAGGCGGAATTCTACACCTCGGGCCGCACGCCGAACGAGGCCGCCTTCCTCTATGCGATCTTCGTGCGGGAATTCGGCACCAACAATTTTCCCGATTGCTCGAACATGTGCCACGAACCGACCAGCCGCGGCCTGCCGCCGGCCATCGGCGTCGGCAAGGGCACGGTGGTGCTGGCGGATTTCGAGCATGCCGAGGCGATCTTCGTCATCGGCCAGAACACGGGTACCAATTCGCCGCGCATGATGACCAACCTGGTCGAGGCCCGCAAGCGCGGCGCGCCGATCGTCGCCGTCAATCCGATGCCGGAACGAGCTTTGATCCGCTTTACGGAGCCGCAGGATGTCATCCAGATGGCGACCTTCGGCTCGACGCCGATCGCCAGCGAATTCGTTCATATCAGGATCGGCGGCGATCTCGCGCTCATCAAGGGTATGATGAAAGTGATGTTCGAGCGCGAGGCGGCCGGCGAAGCGGTGCTCGACCACGATTTCATCGCCGAACACACGGTCGGCATCGAGGCGATCCGCGCCGATGCGATGGCGCAGGACTGGGCGGAGATCGTCCGCGTTTCAGGGCTCGATGAGGCGCAGATCCGCCGCTGCGCGGAAATCTACATCCGCTCGCGCGCGACGATCATCTGCTACGGCATGGGCCTGACGCAGCATCAGCAAGGCTCGCGCCTGCTGCAGCAGGTCTCGAACCTGCTTCTCCTGCGCGGCAATTACGGCAAGCCCGGCGCCGGCATCGCGCCCATTCGCGGCCATTCCAACGTGCAGGGCGACCGCACCGTCGGCATAGACGAAAAGCCGGCGCAGGATTATCTCGACCGCGTGCGCGACGTCTTCGGTTTCGAGCCGCCCCGCGAGCACGGCCACCATGCCGTCGAATCCGTCGCGGCGATGGAAAACGGCACGGCGAAGGTGTCTATCGGCATGGGCGGCAATTTCGTGCGCGCCATCCCGGATACCGAGCGTTCCTACGCCGCCATGCGCAAGCTCGCACTGACGGTCGGTATCGCCACCAAGCTCAATCGCGGCCATCTGGTGCATGGACGCGATGCGCTGATCCTGCCGGTCGTCGCCCGCTCGGAATGGATCAGGACGGCCCTCGGCGAGCAGTTCGTCACCATCGAGGATGCCATGTCGAACGTCACCGCCTCGCGCGGCGTCCTGGCGCCGGCCAGCCCGTACGTCATGCCGGAGGTGGAGATCGTTTGCCGGATGGCGATGGCGGCGCTGCCCAGCAGCAAGGTGCCGTGGGCCAGCTATATCGACGATTACGATCTCATCCGTGACAAGATCGCCGAGGTCTATCCGGAGATTTACACCGGTTTTTCCGAGCGGATCAAGAACCCGAAAGGCTTCCATCTCGATATCCCGCCGCGCCGGCGTGTCTGGCCGACGGAGAACGGCAAGGCGAATTTCCTGCCATTGCCCGGGCTGGAGGTGAACGACGTCGTCGACGATCCCGCCATGCTGCGGCTGGCGACGGTGCGTTCGCACGACCAGTTCAACACCACCATCTACAGCAACAACGACCGCTATCGTGGCGTCTATAACGACCGCATGGTGCTGTTCATGAATGCCGGGGACATCGCGGCGCGCGGCCTTGCCTCCGGCGCCCGGATCGCACTCGAAACCATCAGCACGGATGGGCTGGAGCGGCGCGTCGACGGGTTGACGATCCTCGATTATCCGATGCCACGCGGCGCGGTCGCCGGCTATTATCCGGAACTCAACCCCCTGCTGCCGCTCGATTATTATGACCGTATCAGCGGAACGCCGGCGGCGAAATCCATTCCGGTGCGCATCATCGCCGCATGATAAGCCATGGGCCGCGATCTCCGGGTTGACGCATGTCCGGGAAAATTGCGTCGCGGTTTTCCCGGAAATGCTTTGACGAAGGCGCTCTCATGCGGAGCTCTCCGCCGGCGGTTCGGTCGGGGTCAGGCGGGGAGGCGATGCCGCGAGCTTGATCATCGTCTGCTGCGCCATCGTCGTGTTGGCGATGATCACGCGCCGGCCGTCATCGGTCAGCAAAACCGTATAGCCGAGCGAGATATCCTCGACCGCGCCGATTTCGAGCCCCGTCGGGGCACTGATCTGCAGCCGGTCGCCACGGCGGAACGGCTTGTAGAGAATGAGGCTGATGCCGGCGACCAGATTGCCGAGCGTTGTCTGCGCCGCAAAGCCGAGAATGACGGACATGAGGCTGACGCCGGCCAGCAGCGCCGTGCCGAGCCGGTTCAGTGCGGGAACGAGATGCGCATAGAAGGTGGCGAGCAGCACCCAGATGACGAGGACGAGCAGGTGGCTGAGGAAGGAAAGCGTGATCTGGTCGATATGTTCCGACCGGTCATGCCGCAAGGCGGCCGCCACCATCCGCCGCATCAGCCACGACAGACAAAAGCCGAGAAGCATGAAGACGCCGGCATAGAGCAAAGCGCCGGCAGGTTCGGTCGGATCGAAAAATCGGATCATGGAAAGATGGCCCCGGACGATATCGTGCAATAGCGATTGGCGCGGCTTGTTACAAGTGAGCGTGGGGCCGGATGCGCCCGCCGGCACGCCGGCATTGACACAGCAACAAACGTGCCATGCGGATGCGAGCGCGCAATCAAGGACTTGCGCTCCGCCATCGTCGCGCCTTCCGACAAATTGTCCCGGCGGCTGCGGACAGCTTGTCCATGGCCTGAATCCTGCCGGACCGTAAATGATTGAAATCTCCCGGTTTGCGAACTGGCATGGTCGTTGCTGCGAAACGGTGGAAGCGGCAGTCGCCGACCGACGATCAACGACAAGGAGGAGTTCGTCATGGGAAAAGTCATCGGCATCGATCTGGGCACAACCAATTCCTGCGTGGCGGTCATGGACGGCAAGGCGGCGCGCATCATCGAGAATTCGGAGGGCGCGCGCACGACGCCGTCGATCGTCGCCTTCACCGGCGACGGGGAGCGCCTTGTCGGCCAGCCGGCGCGCCGGCAGGCGGTGACCAACCCGACGAACACGATCTTTGCGGTCAAACGCCTGATCGGCCGGCGTTATGACGATCCCACCGTCGCCAAGGATCAGGGGCTGGTGCCCTATAAGATCGTGAAGGCGGGCAATGGCGACGCCTGGGTCGAGGCTGAGGGAAAGTCGTATTCGCCCTCCCAGATATCGGCGATGATCCTGCAAAAGATGAAGGAGACGGCGGAAGCCAATCTTGGAGAGGCGGTGACGCAGGCCGTGATCACGGTGCCGGCCTATTTCAACGACGCCCAGCGCCAGGCGACCAAGGATGCCGGCAAGATCGCCGGGCTCGAGGTGCTGCGCATCATCAACGAACCGACGGCGGCGGCACTCGCCTATGGCCTTGAAAAGAACAAGCAGGCCAAGATCGCCGTCTACGATCTTGGCGGCGGCACCTTCGACATCTCCATCCTCGACATCGGCGACGGCGTCTTCGAGGTGAAGTCCACCAACGGGGATACCTTCCTCGGCGGCGAGGATTTCGACATGCGCCTGGTCGGCTATATCGCCGACGAGTTCCAGAAGGAGCAGGGCATAGACCTGCGCAAGGACAAGCTCGCCCTGCAGCGCCTCAAGGAGGCGGCGGAAAAGGCCAAGATCGAACTGTCCTCCTCGACGCAGACCGAAGTCAACCTGCCCTTCATCACCGCGGATGCCACGGGGCCGAAGCATCTCCAGGTGAAGATCACCCGCTCGAAGTTCGAGACGCTCGTCGAGGATCTGGTGCAGCGCACGATCGAGCCCTGCCTCAACGCATTGAAGGACGCCGGCCTGGCCGCCAAGGACATTGCCGAGGTCGTGCTGGTCGGCGGCATGACGCGCATGCCCAAGATCCAGGAGGTTGTGCAGAAGGTCTTCGGCAAGGAGCCGCACAAGGGCGTCAATCCCGACGAGGTCGTGGCGGTCGGCGCGGCCATTCAGGCGGGCGTGCTGCAGGGCGACGTCAAGGACGTGCTGCTG
>ERZ778022.3459-NODE-3459-length-14819-cov-4.367245_pt1 | contig 14819 bp, 14 predicted proteins | sample MGYA00375752_ERZ778022 | MGnify/ENA primary metagenome ERZ778022 (study PRJEB29350, sample SAMN05389826) | bioreactor metagenome | isolation source: Thiocyanate bioreactor | place: South Africa: University of Cape Town | collected 2014-04-04 ... | reverse complement strand
CTGGAGGCGTACCAGAAGCTCTCCGCCGCGGCCCGCCCCGCCTACCGCCTGGCGGTTGCCTTCCCAGCCGACGCCGATGCGGAAGCCGCCGTCTCCGATATGCGCCCGCCAGCGTGCGATGCGCTCCGGCTCGGCCCGCAGATAGGGAATGGCCGCCGGAATCGTCGTCAGGCTGGTGCCGAAAGCCAGCGGCAGGCTCATCAGCGGAGCATGATAATCGAATTGCGCCGGCGTCTCGCCATAACCGATCAACTCCACCGCGGGCAGGGCGGAACGCAGCAGGGGATGCAGCAGATCCTGCGCCGCCAGAATCACCCGCGCCCCGCTTTCCTGCGCCAGCGCCGCATAACGGTAGAACTGGATGGTGTCGCCCAGGCCCTGCTCGATATAGAGGAACAGCGTCTTGCCGCGCAGGCTTTCCGCGCCCGACCAGAGGGGCCGCGGATAGTCGCGCGCCTCCACGCCCATCCGCTTGCGTTCCTCATACAGCCGGAAACCCTCTTCCAGCCGGCCCGTCAGCAGCAGGCACAGGCTTTTGCCGACAGGAGCCTCGGCGGCATCGGGCGCGGCCGCGATGGCGCGGTCGAAACTGTCCTGCGCGGCGTCGAAGCGGCGCAGCGCCTGCAGGCACTGGCCGCGATTGTTCAGCACCCCCACATGGCCCTCTCCCCCAGAGGGCATCAGCGCCAGGGCGCGGTCATAGCTGTCCAGCGCCTCCGCATGGCGCGACAGGGCCTGTAGCGCATTGCCGCGATTGTACAGGGCTTCGGCATGATGCGGGGCCAGCGTCACCACCCGGTCCAGGCTGTCCAGCGCCTCGGCAAAACGCCCCAGATCGCGCAGGGTATTGCCGCGATTGTTCAGCGCCTCCAGGTGATCGGGCTGCGCAACCAGCGCGCGCGCATAACTCTCCAGCGCCTCGGACGTCCGGCCCAGTCCGCGCAGGGCATTGCCGCGATTGTTCAGGGCGTCGGCATGGGCGGGCTGCGCCGCCAGGGCGCGGTCATGCTGTTCCAGCGCTTCGCCGAAGCGGCCCATCGCCGCCAGGACATTGCCATAATTGGTCAGGGCCTGGACGTCGCCGGGCCGCGTCTGGAGCGCCGCGCCGATCAGGGCCAGGGCTTCGTCATGGCGCCCTTGCTGCGCCCGCGCGGCTCGAAGGCGTGGGGCGTGGCCCGCAGGATTTCGCGGTACAGATGCTCGGCCTCGGCCAGCAGGCCGCGCTGATGGTATCCGACGGCGCGCTCGAACTGGGCCTGAAGGGTCATGGCCGGGTTATAGCGGACCGCATGTGGAACGGGACAGGCCAATCCATCAGTCCTGGGTGCCTCTCCCGGCCCGCCGGGCCGGGCCTTGCGCCACCCCGGTCACGGGCCTAAACCGGATGCCCGAACCGCAACAACCCGCAAATGTCCGAGTCCGGCGTCCCACGCCCCCACTTCCGCACCATCGCATTGATCGTGGGCGCGGCCATGTTCATGGAGACGCTGGACGGCACGGTGCTGGCCACGGCGCTGCCGGTGATGGCGCATGAGCTGGGCGTCTCGGCCCCCAGTCTGTCCATCGCCCTGACCTCCTATCTGATCAGCCTGGCGATCTTCATTCCGGTGTCCGGGCGCATCGCCGACCGCTTCGGCGCCCGCACCGTGTTCCGGGGCGCCATCATCCTGTTCACCCTGGGCTCGATCCTCTGCGCCCTGGCGCCCAACGTGCCGCTGCTGGTGGCGGCGCGCTTCTTCCAGGGTATCGGCGGCGCCCTGATGCTGCCGGTGGGGCGGCTGGTGCTGATGCGCAGCGTGGAAAAGCGCGACCTGATCCAGGCGACCAGCTGGGTGCTGATCCCCGCCATTGTCGGCCCCATCATCGGGCCGCCGGTCGGCGGTTTCATCGTCACCTATCTGAACTGGCGCTGGATCTTCTACATCAACGTGCCCATCGGCATCCTGGGCGTGATCCTGGTCAGCATCTTCATCGCCAACACCCGCGAGGACAGCCATGAGGGTTTCGACTGGACCGGCATGGTGCTCTCCAGCTCGGCGCTGGGCCTGTTGCTGTTCGGCTTCGAGCTGACCAGCCATGAAGGCCAGCTTCCCCTGGCGCTGGGGCTTCTGGTCACGGGAGCCTTGTCCGGCATCGCCTATATCTTCCATGCCCGGCGCGCCGCCAATCCCATCCTGGACATCAGCCTGATGCGGATTCACACCTTCGGCACCTCGATGATCGCCGGGTCCATCACCCGCATCTGCCAGGGCGCCCACCCCTACCTGTTGCCCCTGATGATGCAGCTCGGCTTCGGCCTGTCGGCGCTGCAATCGGGCCTGATGACCCTGGCCACGGCGCTGGGCGCCATCGCGGCCAAGCCCATCGCGCCGCTGCTGCTGCGCCGCTTCGGCTTTCGCGACGTGCTGATGGTCAACGGCTTCTTCGCGGCGGGCGGTTATGCCCTGTGCGGATTGTTCCGGCCCGGCTGGCCCATGCCGGTCATGTTCCTGGTGATGGTGGTGAGCGGGCTTTTCATGTCGCTCCAGTTCACCGGCTACAACACCATCGCCTATGACGAGATCGCGCAGAAACGCATGGGCAGCGCCACCAGCTTCTACACCACCTTCCAGCAGCTGATGCTGTCGGTGGGCATCTGCGCCGGGGCGGCGGCGCTGCAGGCCGCCATGTCGGTGCGCGGCCATGCCGGGCCGCAGTTTCCCGATTTCACCGTGGCTTTCTTCACGGTTGCCGTCATCTCGCTGCTGGCGACATACTGGAATCTGCGTTTCACGGCGCGGGACGGCGTGGAAATCAGCGGCCATACCCCGCGCACCTGGTCGATCCGCCAGCTTCTGCGCGGCTCGCGCGGCCAGGCTTTTTAGGAGGATTCGATGGCGTCTCCATCTGCGACCGCGCCCTCTGCTGCTGCATCAGGCAGTTTCAAGGTCGGCGGCAAGATCACGGTTCACCGGCTGGGCTTCGGCGCCATGCAGATCACCGGCGACGGCGTCTGGGGCCCGCCCCGCGACCGGGCCGAGGCCCTGCGCGTGCTGCGGCGGCTTCCCGAATTGGGCGTGAATTTCATCGATACCGCCGATTCCTATGGCCCGGATGTGTCGGAGGCGCTGATCCGCGAGGCGCTGCACCCCTATGACGGGTTGCTGGTCGCCACCAAGGCGGGCTTCACCCGAAGCGGGCCGCATATGTGGCGAGTCCAGTGCCGTCCCGAGTATCTGATCGCCCAGGCTCATAAAAGCCGCGACCGGCTGGGGGTGGACCGGATCGCGCTGTGGCAACTGCATCGCATCGATTCGCGTGTGCCCCGGGACGAGCAGTTCGCCGCGGTCCGACAGCTTCTGGATGAAGGCGTGATCGGCATGGCCGGTCTGTCGGAAGTCTCGGTGGCCGAGATCCAGGCGGCCGCCAAGGTCTTCCCCGTCGCCACGGTGCAGAACAGCTACAACCTGCTGGATCGCGGCAGCGACGATGTGGTGGATCATTGCGCCCGCAACGGCATCGGCTTCATTCCCTATTATCCCTTGGGCGGCGACGGCAGCCTGGCCGAACCGGATGGGCCGCTGGGACGGTTGGCCAAGGCCAAGGGCGTGCGGCCCGGTTCGATCGCGCTGGCCTGGCTGCTGCGGCGCAGCCCTACCATGTTGCCCATTCCCGGCACCTCGAAAGTGGCGCATCTGGAGGAGAATGTCGCTGCCGCACAGGTGACATTGACCGAGGCGGAATTCGCCAGCCTGGGCTGATGCCGCTATGCTCGCGCCAAAACAAAGAGGGCGGGCAATGAAACGCACGATGGGACTGCTGGCGTGTCTTTGCGCCGCCGCGGTGACGAGTCCGGCCTGGGCGGAAGTCACCCGCTTCACCATCGAGAAGAAGACGCCGATGCCCGGCGGCTATGAGCTGCTGGAGGGCCGCTTTTCCGGCGCGCTGGATCCCGCCAGCCCCCGCAACGCCCAGGTCAACGATATCGCCCTGGCAACGCGCAACGCCCAGGGCCGGGTGGAATATTCCGCCACCTTCGCCATCGCCAAGCCGGTGGATATCGGCCGGGCCTCCGGCATGTTGATCTATGACGTGCCCAATCGCGGCAATGGCCAGGCCATCGCCATCGGCGACCGCCATGTCAGCCTGGTCAGCGGCTGGCAGGGCGATCTGGAGGAGGAGTCCGGCAAACAGACTCTTTCTGCGCCGGTCGCGCCGGTCAGCGGGCCGATGAGCGTGCGCTTCACGGACATGCCCGCCGGCACCACCACGCTGCCGGTCAAGGGCGGGCCGCAGGGGCGGCAGGGCGGACGCGCCTACGAACCGGCCACTGCCGAAGGTGCGCGGCTGTTCACCGCCGTCTCCGACGACCGGCCGCGGGATCAGGTCGCGGTGCCGCGCACCGACTGGGCCTTTGCCGACTGCGATGCCGCGCCCTTTCCCGGCAAACCGGATCTGACCAAGCTGTGCGTCAAGGGCGGCTTTGATCCGAAGCTGGCCTATACCCTGGCCTTCACCGCCAAGAACCCCAAGGTGCTGGGGGTCGGTTTCGCCGCCACCCGCGATCTGATCAGCTTCCTGCGCTATGGCGAATGGACGGTGAACGGCGACGCCAATCCGCTGGCGGGCCGGATGCGCTGGGCGGTGGGACGCGGGGTCTCGCAATCAGGAAATTTCCTGCGCGCCTTCGTCAATCTGGGTTTCAACACCGGCGAGAACGGCCTGCCGGTGTTCGACGGCATCAATCCCATCGTGGCGATGCGGATGAATTCCATGAGCTATCGCTTCGCCGCGCCGGGTGGGCTGGTCGGCCTGTATGAGGCGGGCAATGACGGCACCAACTGGTGGAGCGCCTATGACGATACGGTGCGCGGCACCGGACGTCACAGCCTGCTGGACCGCTGCGGCGTGGCGGGCAATTGCCCCAAGGTGGTGGAGATATTAGGTTCGGCGGAATTCTGGAATCTGCGCGCCAGCGTCAATTTCGTCGGCACCGATCTGAAGGCCGATATTCCGCTGCCCGCCAATGTGCGGCGCTATTACAATGCGGGCGTGCATCACAATGGCGGCGCGGGCGGCTTCGCACTGGCGGGCCTGTGTGCTGGCGGCCAATCCCAATCCCACCGCCGACACCAATCGGGCGCTGTTCAAGGGCCTGCTGGACTGGGTGACGGACGGGGTGGAACCGCCCGCCAGCCTCTATCCCACTCTTGCGGGCGGCGATCTGGTGACGCCGGACGCCTATGCGGCGGCCTTTCCGAAGATTCCGGGTGTGCCGCCGCCCGCCTACAGCCCGCTCTATCAGTATGATTTCGGTCCCGGTTTCCATTACGCCGACGGCAGCGGCGCAATGGGCCTCGCGCCGCCGCGCATCGTGCGGACCATCCCGCAACTGATGCCGCGCGCCGATGCCGACGGCAATGAGACCGCCGGTATCCGCTCGCCGCTGCTCCAGGCGCCGCTGGGCAGTTATGTGGGCTGGAACGTCTATGCCGCCGGTTTCCAGGCAGGCCGCTATTGCGGCAATACCGGCGGCTATATCCCCTTCGCGGCGACCCGGGCCGAGCGTCTGGCGAAGGGCGATCCGCGCCTCTCGCTGGAGGAGCGCTATCCCAGCCGCGCCGCCTATGTGGCGCGGGTCAAGGCGGCGGCGGACGATCTGGTGGCGCGGCGCACTCTGCTGGCCGAGGATGCCGCCCGCCTGGTGGCGCAGGCGCGGGACGCCGACCTGCCCCTGAAATGAAAAAGCGCGCCGTTTCCGGCGCGCTTTTCCGTATCGGTTCGTAAGGCGCGGCTTACTTCACGCCGATCCGCACATCTTCCAGGATGCGCTTGGCGCGCGTGGTGTTGAAGATGCCGCAGGAGCAGAAGCGGGCCATGGCTTCCGCCGCCTCCTTGGGGGTGCGGCGGTTCTCGCGCACGAAGCTCATCATCTTCTGGGCGAAGTTGATGGACAACATGCCGTGGCCGCACATGGTGGACAGCATGATGGCCTGCTTGCCCGGCGTGTTGTCGCCCACATCCTCGAAGCCCAGCGAATAGGCGATCGAGTGGCGCTTGATGCCGGCATGGTCGCAGGCGTTCTTGGCGTTGACGATGGACGAGGAGATGTTCACCGACAGGCCCAGATTCTCCTCCGCGATGCGCTTGACGAAGCCTGCGGCGGCGGCGCGGTTGTCGAACACCGCGGCCATGGTGCCCGCCTTGCTCATGCCTTCCAGCACGCGCTTGAAGTTCGGCTTGTTGCGCTTGCCCCAGTGGCCGAAGATCGAGCGGCTGCGGGTGGGACGGAGCGAGCCGCCATGCAGGGCGTCGCCCAGGCTGGCGGGCTTGAACTCGGCGGCGATCGCCATGAAGCGCTTTTGCGCGGCCAGCGCGTCGCCGGTCTGGCCGGCGGCCTTGCTCTTAGCGGGCAGCGAAAAGACGATGTAGTCGTCGACGAAGCTGTCGGACTTGCCGTAGCGGTGCAGGGTATTGGTCATGCGTTCACCATTTCCTTGGGCGCCGCGACCGGGGCGGCGTTCGTCAAATCACGGATAACCTTGCGGCCCAGGCCGATATTGGTCTTGGCGCGCTGCGGGTTGTAGCCCAGCTTTTCCAGGATCGGCAGGACCAGCTTTTCCTCGCCGTCCTCGTCGCAGCGGACGCCGACGCCGAGCACGATCTGGGTGGGGATACGCTTTTCGACGTCCCAGATGATGCGGATGATCTCCTCGGTGCGCTCGATCGGGACCTTGATCTCGATGATGGCGCTCATCACCTTTTCGTTCAGGATGTCGGGGCGGATGTCGCCGGTGCTGGTATCGGTCATCAGGGTCGAGATCGGGTTGTTCTTCTCGAACGAGACGCCCGCCTTGGCCAGGGCGCGGCTCATTTCCTGGAAATCGCGGAAACGGGCGCCGATGCCGGGGCGGCCCAGCTCGATGGTGAAGCCCACTTCGCCGATGCCGACGCGGTTGGTGACATCGTTGGTCTTGACCTCCTCGGTGCCGCGGCCCGACACGCCGGTGGATTCATGCGGCACGCGCGGGTCGGAGAAGGCCCGGCGCACGACGCGCGGCCATTCCAGCTGATCCGGCTCGAAGGCGGAGGTGGGGCACACATCCGGCTCCGGCTCGAAGCGGACGCGGAAGTTGGCCAGGGTGCGGCGCACGAAACGCACCGTCCGCGGCGGCAGCACTTCCTTGGAAAGCCCGTTGTAGCAGGCATAGCATTCCACGCATTCGTCGCGGTTGATGGTGGCGCGCTGCAGCTGCGGATCGATGTAGATCGCACCCATCGGGCAGACATAGGTGCAGTTGCCGCAGGCGACGCACTTGTTGGGGTTGATACGCATTGTATTCTTCCTCCGGGAAAGACAAAAATCCGCAGGGATTTCCGTTGGTTAGGTGGATTATCGGCGTGCACGGGAATAGCGCAAGTGCTTTCTGGGTTTTGCCTTTAAAGAACCGTGCTATTGCGACCGGTTCTCAACGCCAAATCCGAAATCGCCCTAAAATACTGTTTTCTTGTTAAAAACAGTACAATATCACGCCGGAATGATGGCGCCGGGCTGGGCTACGACCCTGGCCGCCATCGCCAGGCCCGCCTTGGCGGCGTCCAGCGGCGACTGGCCCCGCAGCCGGGCCGCCAGATAGGCGCCGTTGAAGGAATCGCCCGCGCCGGAGGTATCCACCACGGTCACCGCCTGGGTCGGCAGCGGCACCACGGTTTCGCCCATCCGCAGGCGCACGCCGTCCTCGTCGCAGGTCAGCGCGATTTCGCCCTTGGTCAGCATGGCGGTGAACTCGATCTGGGCCTGGGGATCGTCCATGCCGTACATCAGCTGATAGTCCTGGCGGCTGGGCAGGACGATGGCGGCGATCTTCACCATCGCCTCGAAGACATGCCGGGCCTCGTCCATGGATTTCCACAGCGCGGGGCGGATATTGGGGTCGAAGGCCACTTTGGTCTTCAGCGATCCCAAGAGCTGCACCGCCGCCAGCCGGTCGGCATGGGACAGGATCGCCAGCGAGATGCCGGAGACATAGACCAGGTTGGCCTGGTCCAGCACCTGGGCGCCGCCGCGCGCCATCAGCAGGCGCAGCCATTCCTTGGCGGGCGTCTCGCTGCGCCAGTAATGGAATTTGCGGTCGCCCCTGGCGTTGGTCTCGATCAGATAAAGCGCCGGGCGCTCGCCGGGAATGCGGAACACCAGCCGGTCGCTGATGCCCGCCGCGCGCCAGGTCTCGACCATCGCGTCGCTGAGGCTTTCATCGCCGGTGGCGGTGAGGAAGGCGACGTCGATCTCGGGCGCGCTGCGCTTGAGATAGACGGCGGTGTTGTAGGCGTCGCCCGCGAAACCGCGCTTCAGGTGACCGTCCGCGACCGGGCGCAGTTCGACCATGCATTCGCCGATGCAGATGGCGCTGATGGGCTTGTCGCTCATGCGATACTCCGGGCCAGGCCGCTGGCTTCGCGCGCCAGCGCGGCGGCCTGGGCGAAGGCGCCCGCCGCGCCCAGGTCGGACGGCACCATCCAGGAACCGCCGGCGCAGATCACATTGGGCAGCGACAGGTAGCCGGCGAGATTCTTCGCCGAGACGCCGCCGGTGGGGCAGAAGCGCACCTGCGGGAAGGGGCCGCCCAGCGCCTTGATGGCGGGCGCGCCGCCGCTGGTTTCGGCGGGAAAGAATTTGAAGGTCGAAAGGCCCAGCGCCAGACCCTGCATGATCTCCGATCCGGTGGCCACGCCCGGCAGCAGCGGCACGGCATGGTCGCGGGCGGCCTGGGCCACCTCGGCGGTCAGGCCGGGGCTGACCACAAAGCGCGACCCGGCGGCGGCGGCGGCGGCGAACTGCCCGGCATTGATGACGGTGCCCGCGCCCACGATGGCGCCCGGCACATCGCGCGCGATGGCCTTGATGGCCTCCAACCCGGCTTGCGTCCGCAGGGTGATTTCCAGGATGTTCAGCCCGCCTTCGACCAGCGCCCGGGCCAGCGGCACGGCATGGGCCGCATCCTGGATCACGATCACCGGCACGATGCGGGTGCGGCGCAGTTCGTCTTCAAATGCCATCGAAAACCCCATGTTGCGCGGGCCTTATAGCGCCACAGCCGCCCTTGGGCAAAAGCCGTCCTGATCCTCTGGAATCGGGCCTTGGGGGATCGGGACTTTCCGGGGAAACCTGTGGGCCCGGATGCGTTTGGGAAGGGACGAGGTGCCCATGCCCAGACGGCTGACATGCCCAGGCTGCTGAAAGGATCCTGCCGGTGCGGCGCGGTGTGGTTCTCGCTGCGAAGTCACAGCCCCTATCCCTATCAGCTTTGCTATTGCTCCATCTGCCGCAAGACGGCGGGCGGCGGCGGATTTGCCATCAACATCATGGGCATCGCTCCCACGCTGGCGGTGCGGGGCAGAAAATCCATCGGCGTCTATCGCGCCCGCATCGCCGCTGCGGACGGCCGCTGCGAAACCAGCCGGGGACAGCGCCATTTCTGCCGGGCCTGCGCCACGGCGCTGTGGATGTTCGATCCGCAATGGCCGGGCCTGATCCATCCCTTCGCCTCGGCGATGGACACGGCCCTGCCGGTGCCGCCGTCCCGGGTGCATCTGATGCTGAAATACAAGGCGCCATGGGTGACGCCGCATTTCGGGCGCGGCGATGCGAAATTCCACAAATATCCCGAACTCTCGATCGAGGAATGGCACAGGAAACGCGGCCTCTGGCTGCAATAGGAGGGAACATGCTGAGCAAGAAGGTGAGCAAGCCGGGCGAAACCGGCGTCTGGATCGCGGTGCTGGCGTCGGGCGAGGAGGCCAAGACGTCGCTGCTGGCCATCGCGCGGGAGCAGGGGATCGAAAGCGCCAGCTTCGTGGCGCTGGGCGCCTTTGAAAAGGCGGTGATCGCCTATTTCGACTGGCCGGCCAAGGCGTATCAGCCAATCCCGGTGGACCGGCAGGTGGAGGTGATCTCCCTGGTGGGCGACATCGTGCCCGACGAAAAGGGCACGCCCAGCCTTCATGCCCATGTCGTGCTGGGCCTGCCCGACGGCAGCACCCGCGGCGGCCATCTGATGGAAGGCCATGTGCGGCCGACGCTGGAGATCACCATCACCGAAACGCCCGCCCATCTCACCCGCCGCAAGCATCCCGAACTGGGCGTGGCGCTGATCGAGGGCTAGAGCGGCTTTTCGTACAGCCGGTAGGTCTTGTAAGGCACGCCGCCCACCATCTCGATCACATGGCGCACCCGGCTGTTGCGCGCCAGGATCCAGGACAATTCGCTGTCCACCACGCCGCGCGCGAAATTGAATTCCCGCACCGCGCGGATCACCGACAGCGACAGCGCCGCGCCCACCGGCGTGGCCTGCAACGCCTTGCGCACGCCCATCATCGGCATCCGCGCGGTCCGGGGGCGGCGCACCTTCATGCGCCACAACAGCTTGATCCAGTTGAACGGAAACAGCCGCCCGCGCATGTCGCGGATCGCCTCGTTGAGATTGGGGAAGATGGCGGCGAAGGCGGCGGGCCGGCCCTGATATTCGGCGATGGCGACATCGCCGGGCCGCAGCAGCAGCCGCAGGATGCCCGCCAGGTCGTCGATCTCGGCCTGGGTCATGGGGACATAGCCCCAATTGTCCGACCAGGCGTCGTTGATGATGTCCAGCAGCATCGCCACCTCGTCGCGGAAATGCGCCTTGTCCATGCGGATGGTGCGCAGGCTGATCTCGCCGCCGCGCATGGCGCGGCCCAGCAGCTTTTCCAGCCGGGCGGTGTCGGCCTCGGGACCATAGCGATAGGCGATCAGGTCTTCGGCCGGGGCATAGCCGGTTCCGATGATGCGATCCGCGTAATAAGGGCGATGATGGTTCATCATCACATAGGGCGGGGTGTCGAAGCCGTCGACCAGCAGGCCCGGCTGGTCCCACAGCGAAAAGCTCACCGGCCCGATCGCGCGCGCCATGCCCTGGCCGCGCAGCCAGTCTTCCGCCGCTCCCAGCAGGGCGGCGAAGACGTCCGGCTCGTCCAGCGCCTCGATGAAGCCGAAATGACCGGTGGCGTCGCGGTGACGTTCCTGGTGCAGCCGGTCCACCTGGGCGGTGATGCGGCCCACCGGGCGGGCGCCGCGATAGGCTAGGAAGAAGGCGGCGGTGGCGTGCCGGAAATAAGGATTGTGCTTGGGCGAGAAGTGCAACCGGCGCTCCAGCAGCAGCGGCGGCACCCAGTTGGGATCGTCGGCATAGACGGCGAAGGGCAGGTGATGAAAGTCGCGCCACTGGGCTTTCGTCTCCACCGGCACGATGGTGACGGGGGCGCGGTCGGGATCGGTCAAGGGCGGCGTATCCGGTCGGAAGCGGCGGCACCATAGCCTTGGCCGGGCCGATTTGATAGGAAGCTTCTGGCCGCATTGTCGCGGTGTTTTTGGCCCTTCCGATGCCCGGCACCACCATCCCGATCACGACTATTCTGATCACGGGCGCATCCAGCGGCATCGGCGCGGCGCTGGCGCGCGCCCATGCGCGGCCGGGCGTGCTGCTGCTGCTGTGGGGCCGCGACGAGGCGCGGCTGCGGGCGGTGGCGGACGATTGCACGGCCAAGGGCGCACGCTGCCGCATCGACGCCTTCGACCTGCGCGATCTGGACGGGCTGGGCGCGCGCCTGACGGCGGCCGACGCGGCCACGCCGCTGGATATCGCCATCCTCAATGCCGGGCTGGGCGGCACCGTGCCCGATGACCGTCATGCCGAGGCGCCCGAGCGCGCCCGCGCCACCGCCGAAGTCAATTTCGTCGTTCCCGTCATGGCCGCCAGCCAGATCGCCGAGGCGATGGCGCGGCGCGGCGCCGGACAGATCGTGCTGATCGGCTCCATCACCGAATCCTTTCCGCTGCCCATGGCGCCCACCTATGCCGGAACCAAGGCGGGGCTGGCGCTGTTCGCCGAGGCGCTGGATATCCGGATGCGCCGCCAGGGGGTGGCGGTGACGCTGGTGTCGCCCGGATTCATCGACACGCCGATGAGCCGGGGCGTGACCGAGCCCAAGCCTTTCCTGATGCGCGCCGATGCCGCCGCCGCGATCATCACACGCAAGGTCGCGGCCCGCGCCCGCCGCGTGGTGGTGCCCTGGCAGTTCGCCGTGATCCGCGCCGTCACCCGGCTGCTGCCGCGCGCGGTGCTGCGGCGGGTGCTGGGTCGCGCATGACCGTGCAGGCCCTTCTTGCCGCCTGGAGCGAAAAACGCTGGGTGCGGTTGTCGGCGCATCTGCTGCGCTGGCTGATCCCCATCGCGCTGCTGGGCTTTATCGGCTGGCGGCTGAGCGGGCTGGGCTGGCGGGAAATCTGGCAGGCGCGGCCCGCCAGCCTGGTTTTCTATCTGCTGCTGGTGGGGCAGTTCTTCATCCAGCCGCTGGGTGATCTGCTGATCTATCGCAATCTCTGGCGGCCCCATGCGCCGCCCTTCGCCGTGATCCTGCGCAAGCGGTTCCTCAACAGCGCCATCTTCGATTACACCGGCGAGGTCTTCTTCTTTCTCTGGGCGCAGAAGACGCTGAAGCTGCCCAAGCGCATGATCGTGCACGCCATCAAGGACAGCAATGTATTGTCGGCGGGGGCGGCGCTGACCATGGTTTGGCTGATCGCACTGGCGCTGCTGCTGCTGGGCGGATTGCGCATCCCGCAGATGTTCGAGAGCCATGGCTGGTTCTATGTCCTGGTGGGATGCCTGCCTTTCTTTCTCTGCGCCACGCTGTTCTTCGCCCATCGCAAGGTCACGGCGCTGTCCCGCCGCCAGATCGCCCAGACCTTCGGCATCCATTTCCTGCGCTGCCTGCTGGTGCTGACGGTGGAGTTCGGGCTGTGGATGTTCTCCGGCGCGCTACCCACCGCCGTCGCCTGCCTGCAATATGTGGCGCTGCGGCTGGTGGTGACGCGGCTGCCCTTCGTGCCCAACAAGGATCTGGTCTATGTCGGCGTCGGCATCGCGGCGGCGGGCATGGCCGATGTCGCGGTGACGCCGGTGGCCACGGTGCTGGTGGTGATCGCGGCGGCGGACATGATCCTGGCCTGCGCGGTGGCGGGCGTGCCCTGGGCCTTCGACTATTTCTTCGGCGCCGGGCGGCGCGGCCGGGCGGACGCCTGATGCGGACCCTGATATGCCCCTTGGTGCGAAGGCTGCTGCGCAGCCCCCTGTTCTGGATTCTGGCCTTCGCGGCGCTGATGCGGGTGACGGGCCTGTTCTGGGGCCTGCCCCATGCCGACGGCTGGGACGATGACGGCTTCGCGCCGCGCAATTTTCTCACCGCCCTGGCGCTGACCTGGGCGCCGGGTTCCTATTTCACCTATCCGCCGCTGCACGCCTTTGTCCTGCTGCCGCTGACCCTGCCGGGCGCGGCGCTGGCGCTGGCCCAGGCGCCGTCCCTGTCGCAGGCCGATGTGATCGCGGCCATCACCCAGCCTTTCTATATGACCTGGTTCTCGCTGGCGGCGCGGCTGGTGAGCCTTGCGATGTCGCTGGGCATCATCTGGACCATGGGCCGGATGGCGGAGCTGGTGGCGGACCGCCGCGCCGGATTGCTGGCGGCGGCGGCCTGTGCCCTGGGTGTGGGGCTGACCTATTACGGCCAGGTCAGCAACCTGGATGTGCCCTATCTGTTCTGGAGCAGCCTGGCGCTGCTGGCTTTGATGCGCGCGATGGTGGAGCGCCAGACGCGATGGTTGTGGCAGGCGGCGCTGCTGGCCGCCGCCGCCATCGCCACCAAGGATCAGGCTTATGCGGTATTCGCCCTCAGCCTGCCCCTTGCGCTGCTGCTGTGGTTCGCGGCGGACGCCTGGCCGCGTGCCCAGGCCCGGCGGGTTCTGACGACGTTGGGCGGCGCGGCGCTGTTGGCGGGCCTTCTTCTGCTGCTGGTGGATGGCGCGCTCACCAATCCTTCCGGTTTCGCCAAACGGATTGCCTTCCTGGCCGGGCCCGCCAGCCATGACTATGCCGCCTATGTGGCGGGGCCATCGGGCTGGTGGGCGCTGCTGGGCGACATGGCCGCCCATTTCGGCCAGGGCAGCGGTGCGGGCGTGCTGATGCTGGCGGCGCTGGGGGTGGCATGGCGTCTGCGCGACCGGCGCGACGCGGCGCGGTGGGTGGCGGGGTTACTGCCGCTGCTGGCGATCGTCTCTTTCACCCTGTGCTTCAATTTCGCGGCGCTGCGCAGCGACGACCGCTTCCTGCTGCCGCAGGGCGTATTCGCATCCGTCTATGTCGGCATCGCCGCCGCCCGGCTGCTGGAATTCGCCCTGGCGCGGCGGCCCGCCCCTGCGTGGCGATCCGTGCAGGCGGCGCTGGCGGTGCTGGCGCTGTTCGCGGCCTATGCCTGCGCCGCGGTCCCGGCGGCGATGGGCAACGATCCGCGTTACGATGCGGAGGCCTGGATGCGCGCACATATCCGGCCGGGCGGCAGCATCGAAACCTATGGCCAGAATTTCTATCTGCCCCGCTTTCCCGAACAGGCCCGCGTCTCCCGCGTCGGGCAGGGCGCGCTGAAGGTCCGCAATCCGCTGCCGAATGTCATGGAGGTTCTTGCGCCCTTCGAGGCGGTGGAGCAGCGCCGGCCGCGCTATATCCTGGTGGCCGACCGCTGGGCGCGGCGCTATCTGGCGGCGGACACCCAACCCGGGCCAGGCCGGGTCCATCCCGAAAACCAGAAGGGCTGGTTCGCGGAAACCGGCGCGCGCGCCTATTTCGCCGCGCTGTATGCGGGCCGCATGCCTTACCGGCAGGTCGATGCCGCCGCGCCGCGCCGCGCCTTTTGGGATGAGGGTCATATCCATGAAAGCCTCAACGAGACGGTGCGAATCTTCGAGCGTGCGC